>Ga0073934_10005938_pt1 | contig 18316 bp, 8 predicted proteins | sample LarsenN4metaG_FD_76834 | JGI IMG/M metagenome (GOLD analysis project Ga0073934, IMG submission 76834) | Hot spring sediment bacterial and archeal communities from British Columbia, Canada, to study Microbial Dark Matter (Phase II) - Larsen... ... | reverse complement strand
CACCCGCGGGATCTCTGAACTGCGCGTTCCCGCCGGAAAAGTGAAAGTCGAAGTGCTGAAAGGATTCGAATACCTGGCGGAGGTTGCCACGGTGGAGGTGAAGGAAGACCAGCGGGCAGAATGGACCGCGCGACTGCGCGCGAAGCGCTTGCCCGCGGTGCCGGGCGGCCGCTGGTTCAGCGGCGATCTGCACATGCACATGAATTACGGCGGAGCGTACCGCAACACGCCGAAAAAGCTGATCGCACAGGCCGAAGCGGAAGGACTGAGCGTGCTGCACAACCTCATCGTCAACAAGGAGCAGCGCATCCCGGACATTGAGTATTTCTCCGGGCAGCTCGATCCTGCTTCCACGTCCTCCACGCTGCTGTGGCACGGCCAGGAATTTCACACTTCGAGTTGGGGCCACCTGGCGTTGCTGCGCCTCGGGAAGAACATTCTGCTCCCCGACTACGCCGACTATCCGCGAACCGCCGCGGCGAGTCTGTTCCCGTCAAACACCACGGTTCTGGATCTGGCCCACGCGCAGGGCGCGACGGCGGGTTTCGTGCACCTCTTTGACGAGGTGCCTGACCCGGGCAAGGACGCCAGACTCACGCACACGCTGCCGGTGGACGTGGCCCTGGGGAAAGTGGACTACATCGAAGTGCTCGGCTTTGCCGATCATCGCGCCACCGCGGCGGTGTGGTATCGGCTGCTTAATTCCGGATTCCGCATTCCCGCCGGCGCAGGCACCGACGCCATGGCCAACTTCGCGGCGCTGCACGGCCCGGTGGGCCTCAACCGCGTTTATGTGCGCGTGCGCGAAGACGCCTTCGTGCTGGACGAATGGCTGGAGGGCCTGCGCAAAGGACGCACTTTTGTCAGCAACGGGCCGCTGCTGGATTTCACCCTGGGAGGACAGTTGCTTGGGGGCGAAGTCACGCGGGCTGCCGGCAAGCATGAATTGGAATTCAGCGCCAGGCTCCGGTCTATCGTGCCGCTGGAGCATCTGGAGGTTGTCTGCAACGGAGAAGTGAAGAAGGAAATTGCGCTCAGCGGCGAACGCACACTCGCCGACGCCCGCGGTACGATCACTCTCGACAAGTCCGGCTGGTGCCTGCTGCGCGCGTGGAGTCAGAACGGCACACATCCCATCCTCGACATCTACCCTTACGCGACGACCAGCCCCATCTACGTCACCGTGGGCGGTGCGCCGGCGCGCTCTCCCGCCGACGCAGCCTACTTCGTGGCCTGGATTGACCGCCTGATTGCCACAGCGCAGAGCAACACCGCGTGGAACACCGCGGCCGAAAAAGAAACCGTGCTGAAACAATTCCACGAAGCTGGTGCCATCTGGGTCGCACGACAGAACTAACAGGACGCCGAAAAACTCGGGAATGTGTGATTCCGACGAGTGCGTCCCCAGCCTTCGGGACGGACGAGCAGGAATCTGCAATTTTTTTGGCTGTTCATCAAAGGCAGATTTCGCGCCCGCTGCGGGGGGCGCGCACTGCACAAGAGAATGCCGCCCTGAAGGGCGGCGCTACAGTGCAAAGATGATGGCAACCTGCGCGGAGACGGCGGGGGTTGCCGCTACACAACACAGGCCTCAGGTCAGCTCGTGCCTTGGTCGGAACACTTCAGCTCCGTTCCCCGCAAGAGCATCCGGGGCAGGCAGTGCAAACGGGACGCGAGCAGGCAAAAGCCTCACGTCAGTTCGGCTCAAAGCACGAGCCGAACCCTTCCAGCAAGGTGAGGACAAGCGGGACGTGAGCGGAAAAGGGCCTCACGTCAGTCCGGACTGCGTCGGGACGGGGCGTGAGCTACAAAGCCAAAGCGACGGGGGCAGCATGCTGCGGCCCTCCGAAAGGAGCTACAGGTGCTAGCCGAGGGTGCGTGCTAGCGGGTTGTTTCGTCGGAATGGACTTTGCCGTCGCGGATGTGCACGATGCGGTGGGCGTGGGCGGCGATGTCGTGCTCGTGGGTGACCAGGATGATGGTATTCCCCTGCTGGTACAGGCGGTCGAACACGCCCATGATTTCCGCGCCGGTTTGCGAGTCCAGGTTTCCGGTCGGCTCGTCGGCCAGCAGGATGGAAGGCGAATTCACCAGCGCCCGCGCGATGGCCACGCGCTGGCGCTGCCCGCCGGACAGCTCATTCGGCTTGTGCAGCATGCGGTCCAAGAGGTCCACCGATTGCAGAGCCTTCTTAGCGCGTTCCACGCGCTCCTCCGCCGGCGTGCCGTTGTAGATGAGGGGTAGCTCGACGTTATGCAGCGCGGTGGCACGCGGCAGCAGGTTGAAGGTCTGGAAGACGAAGCCGATTTCTTTGTTGCGGATGAAGGCCAGTTCGTCGTCGTCCAGTTCGCTCACCAGGCGCCCGGCCAAGTAGTATTTCCCGCTGGTGGGCGTATCCAGGCAGCCGATCAGGTTCATCAGCGTGGACTTGCCCGAGCCGGAGGGCCCCATGATGGCCACGTACTCGCCTTTCTTGATCTCCACGTCCAGCCCGCGCAGGGCGTGCACCTTCTCCGCGCCCATCTCGTAGGTCTTCCACAGCTCCTCGGTATGGATCACGATTCCGGCGTCCACCAGGTCCTGGCGGAACGAATCGCTGAGCACTGCTTCCACAGGCATGAGTCACTCCTCCGGTTGTTAGACGCCGGTTAGCTGGAAGCGTTTTCTTCCTTGGCGGGCGCCTTGTTATCCACTTTCACCGGGGCCCCGGGCTTGAGCGTGCGCAGGGCGCGGTAGCTGCCGGTGACAATCTCTTCGCCTTCCTTGAGTCCCTCGGTCACTTCGATGTCGGTGACGCCTGTGATGCCGGTCTTGACCGGGACGAAAACGGCCTTTTTGTCGCGCACCACGAAGACGCCCTGGATTTCTTCCTTCTTGGGGTCGGTGCCCGAGGCCGAGGCCTTCGAGGCGGCCAGCGTGACGTTTCCGCTCTCGCCGCCTTTCTTGCCCGCGGCGGCCTTTTCCGCGTCGTCCAAGTCTTTCCGCGTGCGCACCGCCAGCGCTTGCATGGGGATGGCCAGCACGCCCTTCTTTTCCGCGGTCTTAATCTTCGCCGTGGTAGAAAGCCCCGGACGGATATTCGCCGGCGGCTCCAGCAAGGTGACCACCACTTTGAAGTCCTTGGCTTCCTGCGTCCCGGTGGTGGTTTGGCTGGTGGCCAATCCGGAGGTGCGCAGCACGGCCTGGGTGCCCACTTCGGTCACTTTGCCCTTGAAGACCTTGCCGGGGATGGCGTCAATGGTAACGTCGCACTCCAGTCCCATCTTCACGTTGACGATGTCCGTCTCGTCCACTTTCACTTCCGCAGTCACGGTGGACATGTCCGAGATGGTCATCAGGTAGCTGCCCGGCGCGTTCTGGATGCCCATGACCACGTTCTCGCCCACGCGCACGGCGATGTAGGTGACCACGCCATCGATGGGGGCCGTGTAGGTGGTCTTGCGCAGGACGTCGCGCGCGCGCGTGAGCACCGCGCTCATCTGCTGGGAAGTGGAGCGCGAGCGTTCCAGTTCCGAGCGCGTCTGCGCGACGCGCGCGCTGGCCGCGTCCACCGCCGCCGCCGCGCTCTCCCCCGCCGCCCTCCGCGCGTCGTATTCCTGCTTGGAGATCAGCTCATTCTCATAGAGCTGCTTGGCGCGTTCCCAGTCGAACTTGGCGCGGTCGTAGTCCGCCTTGGCCCGTGTCAACTCGGCCTGCGCCGAGCGGTAGCTGGCCTCGGCCGACTTCACCGCCGATTCCGAGGCGCTCTGGGAGGCGCGCTGGGCCTCCACGTCGGCCGCGGGCTGGATGCTTTCCAGCTTGAGCAGCACATCTCCGCGCTTGACGTGGTCGCCTTCCTTCACGGCGAGTTCGGTGATCTTCCCGAAGCCTTCCCCGAGGACGTTGGTGTAAGTCTTGGGCTTGATCTCGCCGGACGCGGTCACCAGCGAGGTCAGGTCCTGCTTGCCCACCTTGCCGGTCTGCACCACGACCAGGTCCTTGTTGGCCTGCTTGATGCTCACCGCGACGACGATGGCGATCACGGCCAGCCCGCCCACGAGCAACAGAATCTTCTTCCACTTCTTCATTATGGTGACACCCTTCTTCCCTCTGATTGGGATGCCGAACCGTCCCCCACGGTTTAGTACGACTGGCAGGGGCAAAAAGTTTCCGCACAATTTTCCGGGAAGCAATCCTGCCAGGGGGGGGCGCCGGGGCACTCCCGGCGGTCACTCCGCTGCTCGTTTCACGTCCTCACAACTTGTTCCCACAAGTGGCCGGCTTGGCCCAACAGTCATTGTAAATCGCATTTTCTCCAAAGACAAAGAGATGTTTCGCGGTGATAGGGCTCGGTTGTTTTCAGCCGGTCTCATAAATGCCTCGAACCCTCGAGAGAGAAAAACCTAAGTCCCTCCGGGGCTATGGAAGGGTGCACAAGTAATGTGCGACGTAGGACGGGCAAACAGGTCTGCGAATTAGGCCGCAATGCAGATTCCTGGCCCGCCGGGGCGGGCTTGTTGTCGCGGCTGAAGCCGGGACCCACAAACCTTTAAGACAAACCAGCAATGATGTCGGAGCTTGGCGAATGAGAACGCGGGACACTTCGGCTGCGCTCAGTGCAAGCGGGACGTGAAAACGAAACCCTCACGTCAGTTCGGCTCAAAGAACGAGCCGAACCCTTCCAGTAAGGTCAGGGCAAGCGGGAGGTGAGCTGCAGACTTCCGGCGCCGTCGTTGGAGAGCATTCGTGAGTTGGCCTGTTCTCCTGAGACAACAATTCTCGGGGCACGGATGAGTGGGCACGTGGCAAAGGCGTGGCGCGCCGTGTCTGAGCATTCGTCAATCTAGATTACACTTTCATCCCGATGGGGAAGCGTTTGGTGGCAAAAACTGGAGGGACGATTCGTCCCTTCGCAATTGCATAAAGCCCTACAGAATCTGGTAGTGTGTAAGCAGTTTCGAGACATCGAAAGCCCGTCTAATCTGTTCAAAAGAGAAGGCTTACATGTATTTTAGCACTTTGGCTCGACAATTGCCAATAACCGCTTGGCTAACGGCATTTCAGTCTGAATCGGCCGTTCAAGCTTTAGTTCCTCGTTTCACGAACAGCAAGTTCACCTCTGAAAGGAGCAAGACAAGCAATGCGAAGAATGATGTTACTGTTCCTCGCGGTGTTGATGGTCGCCAGCGTGGGTGCAGCACAGACCCAGTTCGGCACCATTACGGGTCGCGTGGCCGACTCCACGGGCGCGGTAGTGCCCGGGGCCAAGGTCAGCGTCACCAACACTGCCACGAACACCAAGAACACGACGGAGACGAACAACGAGGGCATTTACGTCCTGCCCAACGTCGCCGCCGGCACTTACGATCTGGAAATCGAAAAGTCGGGCTTCAAGAAGGTGCAAACGCGCGTCACGCTGTCCATTGCGCAGCGCCTGGGCCTCGACTTCACCCTGGACCTGGGACAGATCACCGAAGTGGTCACCGTCACCGAGTCGGCCCTGGTCATCAACACGGTCTCGGGCGAACTCGCTTCGGAAATCACACCCAGCGACCTCCGGAACCTCCCGCTGCTCACGCGCAACCCGTACGCCTTGATTGCGCTGAGCTCCGGCTCGAGTGACACCGGCTCGGTCACCGGCGACACGCGCGGCCTGGGCGTGGCGGTGTACGGCACGCGCACCTCCTCTGTCAACTTCATGCTCGACGGCGGCGAGAACAACGATACCTTCGTGGCCGGCGTGGGGCAGGCCATTCCGCTGGACGCGGTGCAGGAAATCAAGGTGCAAAAGAGCGGCACCACAGCCGAGTTCGGCCGCAACATGATCGTGGCCAACGTCAGCACCAAGAGCGGCACCAACGAGTTCCACGGCAGCGTGTACGAGTACTACCGTGGGGCCGGCCTCTCCTCCAGCACCTTCGATGACAACGCCAACGGCACGCCGAAGTCCAACTTCGTGCGCAACCAGTTCGGGGCCTACGCCGGCGGCGCCATCATCAAGGACAAGCTGTTCTACGCGGGCTCCTTCGAAGCCATCCGCGTGCGCAGCAACGCCACGGCGCGGTACTTCGTGCCCACCGCGGCTTTCATGTCCAACGCCTCGGCCAACACCACGGCGTTCATCAGCGCGTTCGGTGGTGTGCCGGCCAGCTCCTGCACCGACCAGGCCATCACGGCGCAGCAGATCGTGGAGGACGTGGAGGGCGGCGGGCCGGGCTCCTACGCCACCTCGCCTTTGCTCAACTCCGTCACGTTGGCGCCGATTGCGGCAGGGACGCAGCTCTTCTGCCGGACCACACTGAAGCGCCCCGCGGATTCCGGCGGCGGCACTCCGCAGAACACCTGGTTGGCCACCGGGCGCATTGACTGGCGCATCAGCGATAAGACCACCTTCTTCGGCCGCTATGCCTTCCAGTTCAGCGACTTCTTCCAGGGTTCCAATAGCTTCAGCCCCTACCAGGGCTTCAACACGGGAACCACGCAGAAGAACCAGAACCTGAACCTGACGCTCACGCACAGCTTTTCCGCGCGGCTGTTCAACGAGACGCGTGCCGTCTATAACCGCATCTTCCAGCTCCAGCCGCTGGGCGCTGCCCCGGCCACCACGCCGTGCTGGCAGTACGACTACTTCAGCAACTCGCCCACGGGGGACTTGATTGTCTTCCCGGGCTACGTGCCGGATGTGTGCTCCTTCGCCGGCATTCCGTTCGGTGGTCCGCAGAACATCTATCAGGCGGCCAGCGGCTTCACCTATCTGCGCGGCAAGCACACCATCAAGTGGGGCGGACAGTACCTGCACATGCGCGACAACCGCACCTTCGGCGCGTATGAGAACGCCTACTTCGACACCTTCTCCATGCAAGGCATGTTGGACGGCCTGGTGGACTTCGTCTTCGCGGCCATTGACCCCAAGGGCAAGGTCCCCGGCGACGTGTACGACACCGCAGTGGATGGGCCGTTCACCTTCCCGTCCTTCACCCGGCACTATCGCTATAACGAGCTGGGCATCTACGCGGAAGACTCCTGGAAGGTGACTCCCCGCCTGACCGTGACGGCGGGTCTGCGCTGGGAGTACTTCGGCGTGCACCACAGCCCGGCAAACGAGAAGTTCCTGGATGCCAACCTGTATCTGGACGCGGTGGGCTCTGTGCCGCCCATCCAGACCACACCCAAGACGGTGTACGAGCAGGTGCGCGACGCGCGCTTCCGGCGGACCAACCAGTTCTACCGCCCGGACTACAACAACTTCGCGCCGCGCCTGGGGATCGCCTACGACGTCTTTGGCGATAACCGCACCGTCTTCCGCGGCGGCTATGGCGTGTTCTTCGACCGCAACTTCGGCAACGCGGTGTTCAACGCCATTCAGAACCCGCCCAACTACGCGGTCATTTCCCTGGGCGTTTCGGCTCCCATCAATCCGAACCAGTTCACGACGCTGGCTTCGGGCGGCGCACTGACCATCTCCAGCTCGGCGCGCATGCTGGACAACGACCTGGTGACGGCCTACGGGCAGCAGTGGAACGCCACCGTGGAGCACGACATTCTGGGCAAGGGGGTGATCGCCTCGTTGTCCTATGTGGGCACCAAGGGCGACAAGCTCTACTCGCTGAACAACCTCAACCAGCGCGGGTCCTGCCTGCTGATCGTTTCGGTGGTGCCAGGCTATCCGTGCAGCCCGAACACGAGCAGCGCGCGCATCAACCGCACCGGTCTGACCGGAATGAACCGGCGCGGCAACGAAGGGATGTCCCGTTACAACGGGATGACCTTCGAGGTGCGCACGCGCAAGCTGGCGGAGACGGGCCTGACGCTCAACGGGAACTACACGTGGTCGCACTCCATTGACAACGTCAGCTCCTTCTTTGCGGACTCCACGTTCGAGGGCCTGTTTGGCTTCGGCTTCCGGGATCCTTACAACCCGGCGCTGGACCGGGCCAGCTCTTCGAACGATATCCGTCACCGCATGGCGATCAACGGGGTGTGGGAAATCCCATTTGCCAAGGGCATGAAGGGTGTTGCCGGGCAGGTCCTGGATGGCTGGGTCATTTCCGGCATCTTCCAGGCCCAGACCGGCGGGGCCTTCACCGTCTATGACAACAGCTCCAGCCAGTGCAACGACAGCGGCACGAACTTCTGCTACCCGGTCCTGGTCGGCAGCACCATTCCGACCATGACGGCCACGCCGGTGACCGGTTCGCCGAATACGTTCACGCTGTACACCCTGCCTGGCACGCTGTACCAGTCGCATGAAGCCTACTGCACGGCGAACTCGCTGAACAGCCCGCTGGGGCCGTTCGGCGGTTCTGCTGCTACGGCCTACGGCTGCACCGCGATCCTGGCCAACCTCCGCGCCGATCTCACTTCGCCGCGGAACCTGTTCCGCACGCCGGGGATCTGGAGCCTGGATGCCGGCATCTTCAAGTCCTTCCGCCTGCCGTTGGAAGGTCACCGGCTCCAGTTCCGTGCGGAGTTCTTCAACCTCTTCAACCACTCCAACCTGTATGCCGACGCCGGCACCAATCTTTTCGCCGGCAGCGGTGACGCGGTGACCGCCAAGCGCGGCATCACTCCGGGTGGCGTGTTCGAGCGGCGCAATATCCAGCTCGCGCTGCGCTACGAGTGGTAGTCCAGGTAAAGTAACCTCAACCTCGGGGGATGGGCCGCGCGCCCATCCCCCGTTTTTTTTGCTGCTCGTCCGCGGCACATTGCTGAGCCTGGGCGGGGCGAAAGAAACGCATGTGCGGCTCCGTGCGGGGAGGAATGGCCGGTCAAGAACGTGCACGGCTTCAATTGCGGCGATGATTTGTGCTAGGCTTCGTGCCGGCGGGATAGTCCCATGAACTTGCGCAGTCTTTTCGCGCTGCCTCTTTCGTGCTGTGCGCGCTTTTTTCTTTGCGCGCTTTTTCTCTTGTGTGCCCTCGGCTTTCCTTCATTGGCCCAGCAGTCTCCGGCCACCATCAACGTGCGCGTCACCGGAGCGGAGCGCGAAGACCCGCTGGAGCGCGCGGAAGTCCGCCTGCACGTCTTCGCTCACCCCGTCCCTTCGCACCGCGCCTACACCGACGGCAGCGGCCGGGTCACCTTCTATGGCGTGGAGCGCGGGCACTATGATCTGGAAGTCGAAAAGGACGGCTACGAACTCTACCGCGAACGCGTGGATATCCCGGGGGGAATGTCGCAGCACATCTCCGTCCGCCTGCGCCCGAAGGACGCGCCGGGACGCCGCAACGCCGGCGGCACGGTTTCTGCGGCCATGCTCGCTCCCGGGCCAGCGCGCAAGGCCTACGAGGAAGGAATGGCTGTGTTGAGGGAAAAGCCTGCGGAGAGCATCGCGCATTTCCGCCGCGCCATCGAGTTGCACGCGAAGTTCCCCGAAGCCTGGGCCATGCTGGGCCTGGCCTACACGCGCGAGAAACACTTCCCCGAAGCACGCGCCGCCTTGCAGCAAGCCATCGAGCTGAACCCGCGGGACACCACGCCGCAAGTCCTGCTCGGCAAGCTGTACATGGAAGAGAAGGACTTCGCAAAGGCAGAAAAACAACTGAAGGAAAGCCTGCACCTGGACTCGCAGGCCTGGGATATCCCCTACGAACTCTCGCGCTGCTACTTCAACCTGGGCAAGCTCGCTCTGGCCCTAGAATTCGCGCGCAAGGCCCAGGCACTGCCGCAGGCCCCGACGACCACCCATCTGCTGCTGGCGGATATCTTTCTGCGCCGCGGCGAGTCCTCGAACGCCCTGCACGAACTGGAAGAGTTTGCCAAGAAAGACCCGCAGAGCCCCTTCATCGAACGCGTGCGCGCCAGAATCGCGCAGCTCAAGAAAGCTCCTGTTCCCTGAGTCGCATCGTCCACGCGTCGATCCCCAAGGTTCGGGGCTGGCGGGTGGGCGCTACATTTCCCGGCGATACCAGACGATGTGGTCGCCGTCATCTTCGCGGTCCGAATAAACGACGGTGAGATAATCCACCGACTTCATCTTCGACCCCGCCAGCTCCAGCAGCGCGTTGTTGGTGAGCAGGAATCCTCCCGGCCGGAGCATGCGCGCGACGTTGCCCAGGGCCAGGCACTGCTCCAGGGTGTCGTAGTAGACGAACACATTCGTGGCGATGACCAAGTCGAACTCCTCGCCCGGCTTCAGCTCCATGCGTTGCAGCACGATGTTCAGGTCCACCGCCTCCACGCGCCGCGCCACGCCCGCGCGCACGCGCACCGCGCGCATCGCGACGCCGCTCCCCGCCGGCGCCGCGGCCGGCGTGGTGGCCGCGCCAATCTGCTCGCCAAACTTCTTCCAGTACTCCAGCAGGTCCGCCTTCCAGGCCTGCTTGGTGTCCCGCGGCAGTTGCACGACGTATCCCACACCGCGCCGCGCCCGCTCGCGCATGGCGGCAATGTGCTCGTTCACGCGCGGGCTGATGTCCAGGGTGACCACTTCGAGCTGCTCCGCCCGTGCCAGCCCCAGGCGCACGAGCGTGTCCATCACCGCAAACGGCTGGACCGTCTGCGGCGGGTAGAAGTCGTAGCCCGCGTCCTTGTCCGTGAAGTCCAGCCCCGGCCCCACGATGGCCACGCGGCGGATTTCCGAACCTGCGGCACCGGCCGCAATCAGCCCGCGTTTTTTCATCTCTTTCAGCGACGCGTGGAGCGCGAAGTCCGGCTTCAGCGACGTATCGAGCGAGAGCCCGCGCTGCTTATACAGCTTGGAGCGCTCCGCAAACTCTTCGCTCGTATTCCCCAGTTGCCGCGCCGCGGCGAGCGTCTGCTGATAGCCGGCCTGTTCGCGCAGCACGCGTCGCAAATTGTCGAGCAAGTATTGCCTCGCTGCCGCGCGCCCGCTCTCGCCGGCCAGCGACATTCCCAGCCGCTCCACCAGCCGGCGCCCGAACTGCAAGCGCTCATTGCGCCCCGGCGCGGCAAGAGCGCGGACCAGGTCTTCCGCACGCGCGCGCAGAGTCGCGCCCTTGGCCAGCAGCGCCGGCGAGGGCGTTCCCGCCGCTGCGGGACCGCTGGCGGCCAGCTCGAAGAGTTCGTCCGGCGTCACGCGCGGCTGCTTGGTGAACGAAGTGCCGAACAGCATCAGGTTAATGAGCGTGTCTGCGTCGCCCTGCGCGAGGCGCGTGCGGATTTCCGCATCGCGCTTCTTCGCCCAGGCCTCCCAAGCCTTTGCGGCCGCAGCATCATTTTGCGCGCGGCCGGCCGCCTTCCATTCCGCCGGCAACGCGCTATTCAGCGCTGCGAGGATTCCCTTGACTTCGTCGTACGGCGCGTACTGCACCTTCCGCGCCGGTGCAGGGGCGACCGTGCGCGGGGGGCGGGCAGTTGCCGCTTGCCGCGCCGGCGTCGCGCCTGCTACAGCAAGCGTGGTCATCAACGCGAATACCAAGAATGTTTGCCGTTCTCGCATCTCTCGCAGTCTAGCAGAACTTCCCTGTGGCCCCTGTACGTGATGCTTTCTTTTGCGTTCCCCTTGCAATGCGGATTAGAGAATTTCCAATTCCAAAGGGTTTTGTTGAGATCCTGGTCTGTGAGCTTTCATGCGGGACCAGAGTTGCGGAGTTTGGGCAAGGAAGGCCCGCCAACTGACGTTGGCGGGGGATGGCGGCGCTAACGCGCCGCACTCCGCACGGCGAATTTGGAGGATGTCAACAGAGCTATTTCAAATCTGCAATTCAGTTCGCGGGCCGTCTTTATTCCTTCAACCTTAAAACTTTCCACCCTGCCAACTTTTCATCTTTCCGCCGGCTCGCTGTTAGTCACTGCCTCGCAGCTCCTCGACCACGCGGGCCAGCCCCGCCACGACTCTGGCCATGCGCTCGTAGGTGAGAGCTTCCGGCGTATCCCGCGCGGTGTGGTATCGGGGGTAGCGATAGAGAGCCGTATCGGTGACCATCACTGCCGGGTAGCCTTCTTTCCAGAAGGCCCAGTGGTCCGACCAGCCGATGCCCGGAATCCACTCCGGCGCCGCTGCTCCTTCAGAGGGAAACTTGGCGTGCAAGCGAAACGTGGCCACCACGCGGTGCAGCAGTTCCCGCGACGCAAAGTTGCCCACCAAGGCCAGGAAGTTTCCCGTGCTCGGATAGAGCAGGCTGAACGGCGGAGGATACACCTGGCTGCCCGCCGCGTCGGTGTAGTAGCCCAGCGACTCGAGCGACATCATCGCCACCACGCGCTCGCCCCGCCGCCGGCATTCCCGCGCGTACTGCTGGCTGCCCATCTGCCCGGACTGAAAAAACGGCGGCTCCTCGTTCACAAAGGCCACGTAGCGCACCGTGCGCGCAAACTGCTGTGGGCGCCCCATGCGCGCCAGCACGAGCAGCGCGGCGACGCCGCTGGCGTTGTCGTTGGCGCCCGGCGACCCCATCACCGAATCGTAGTGGGCCCCAATCACGACGATTTCTTCGGCGCGCTGGCCGCCGCGCAGTTCCACCTCGACGTTGCGCACTCCCCTGCCCTCCACCGCGTAGGCCTGCTCGCGCACCGTGTAGCCCATTTCGCGCAGGCGGCGCGCGATGTAGTCTGCCGCCGCATTGAGTTCCGCGAGGCGCCACAGATTTCTTTCTCCAATCGTCCCCGCGAGCATCACCACGTGCGCTGCGAGTTCCGCGCGGATGGCGCGCTCCTCCGGGGTCAACGGCTCGAGCGGCCCCGCATACGACCTCCCCGGCACGTGCGTCCCATACAGGATCGCCGCCGCCCCCGCCGCCGCTAGCGCTCCCAACACTCCCGCCACCCACAGCCAGTTCACTCTCCTGCCTCCTCCGACCCCCATTGTTATCATGTCCTTGCCGTTGGTCGGCACCCCGCGACGAGTTGAATCGTTATACCGAAAATAGAATAACTAATAAGATGTAACTTTCTCTTGACACATCTCAAGGTCTCCATTATAAGCCGCGCATTGTTTTCGTATGTGGAGGACCTATGCGCCTTCAATTGGCGGTGTTCCTCTTCGCTTCTTTTTCCTCTCTCGCAAACCCAACGCAAGCCCAGCAGACACTTGCGCCGCGCGATCCTCAGGCCATGAATCTTCTCGCGCTTTCCTTCGCCGCGATGGGCGGTTCCAAGCTGCCGGGTATACGCGACACAGACATTCGAGCGCAGGTCATTCGGCCCCGCATGGGAGGGGCAATTCCCTTCGCAGTACGGATCAGAACACTGGGAACCAAGAAGCTCCGTGTGGACGCCGATTCGCCCGAGGGGCCTGTCGTCGTGTGGGTAAACGGAAAGCGCGCGGCAAGAAAGGTCGCCGCGAATGAAGCGGAGACTTTTTCGAGTCTATCCATGGGAGGCGTTGGTGTCGTGCAGGTTCCAGTCTTCTCGGTCCTGACAGAATGGAATGACGCTGCTACGAGTCTGAAATACATCGGCCTTGAGAACAGCGTTAGTGCTTCACTCCACCACATCAGGGTGATGCCCAACGCGGACGCTGATGTTCCATTGGAGCTTCGCACTCCATTGGACGTCTACCTGGATGCACAATCGCTTTTGGTTGCCAAACTGGTTTACCCGGCACGACCTCCCTCCAATCTTCGCCAGAGTGTACCAGTGGAGGTCAGCTATAGCGACTACCGAGCCGTCTCCGGATTGCTGATTCCTCTCCACGTCACTTACAGCCTGCGCGGCCAAATCATCAGCGAGTATCGGATCACCAGTGTGGCCGTAAACCAAGGTGTGCGCGAGGAAGAGTTTGAGGTGAGGTGAGAGCGATGAGTCACCTGAAGCATGCAGTCGAGCTTGCATTGATTGTCCTCGCGATTTCGCCCGTTGTGTTGGCCCAAAGTGTGAGCGATGGAAATCAGACCGGTCTGCCGCCGTTCGGCACATTTCACGGCAGCAACTTCGACTTAGTCTCTCTGCAGAACGGCAACCTGCATATGGAGATTCCCATCGTGAACGTGCCACAACGTGGCGGACGCAATCTCAGCCTCCGGTACATTTACGATACGCCGACGTGGGAGATGAACAGAAACTATGTGGACGTGTCGTCGCCGCCACTGTGGATCGTGGCGACACCCCCATCGGAAGTCGCCAAGTGGCGACTGGTGTCTCAGTATGGGTGGTCGGTGGATTACACAATTAACGAGGCGCAATGCACCTGGACAGACTCGGTCACCGGCCAGCAGCAAACCGTCTATTACTGGGAGAGAATGAACTGGGTATTGACCGAATCCGACGGAACCAAACACCCATTCGCACTGTGGCACGAGGCGAATACACAGCACCGTTGCAGCAAGGGCCTGCAATTGAATGGATCCGCCCTGGATGGCAGCGGTGTCTTCATGGACATCTCCACGAGCTTTGATTTACCGCTCGTCATCTTCAAGGACGGTTTTCGAAGTGATGTGGGAGATCCGAACGGGAACCGCCTGGAACCAATAGATACACTTGGCCGGCAGATCGTCACCTTCACCCGTGGTCCAAACTTTGAGATTTGGACAATAAAGGATTCCAACGGCAATCCCCAGCAATACCGAGTCGATTACACCAACGTTGCCATTCAGACGAATCTCTGCGGCCTTCTCCCTGCGAATCCCGCACACGATTGCGTGGAATACTCGGAAACATGGAGCATGCCTGCGACACTCACCCTTCCGAACGGAAAGGCCTACCAATTCACGTGGCAGCAGAATGGACATGGTGAGCTCTTGCGGGTGGACTTGCCGACGGGTGGTTCGATTTCCTACGCGTATACGAGCAGAGCCTATGGCGTCCACGTGCCTCTGGACCGAAACGGGGGATATGGGAAGTACAACGCACGCCGTGAGGTGACTACTCGAGCCGTGAATGATGGCCAAGCCACGCGGACCTGGGCCTATTCGGAGGGTGCCACCACCAGCGAGCGCGTGGTTCAAGACCCTTTGGGCAACGAAGAGCTTCACATCTACAGCTACGTAACCGTAGGTAGCTATCGCAGCAACGGAAAGTACGAAACCGAAGCGCGCTTTTACCAGGGGTCGCGGATCTCCGGGACACTTCTTCGAACAATCAAGAAGGACTACACAGGAGAGGTGGGACCGACCCTGTTCGATGATCCGACGCTTTCCGTGCTCAATGTCCGGCTCATTCGTGAGACGACGATCCTAGAGGACAACAAGCAGAGCAAAGTGGAAACCGATTACGAGACGTTCCAGCAACCCTACCTCGGTGTGAATTTCACGGCCACGCGCTTCAATGTGTCAGAGAAGCGCGAACACGCCTACGGCGCTGGAGCTCCGGGTTCGCTGGTGCGGCGGACGACTTATTCGTATCTCCACACAAACAACCAACCGTACATCAGTCGCAACGTCGTGGACCGTGTGACCACAACGAGCGTCTACGATGGCGGCGGTGCGCTGCAATCCCAGAGCGTCAACGAATACGACGTCTATACGGAGCCAATCCAGGCTACTGGCGCCGTTCAGCACGACAACATTAACTATGGCCCTTGGTTTCTGACCCGAGGCAATGTCACCGCCTCGCGGCACTGGCGCAACACGGACGGCGCATGGCTCGAGACGCGACACCAGTACGACGACGCCGGAAACATCGTCAAAACGACGGATCCCCAGGGCCACGTCACAACCTTCGACTACTCCGACGCATGGGCAAATGCCGCCTGCGCCCCCGCTGGCCCGGGTCGCGCGTATCTTCAGTCCGTCACGAATCCTTTGGGGCACGTCACGCGCCACACGTACAACTCTTGCACGGGCAGCATGGCCTCGACGACCGATCCCAACAATCAGACAACCACCTTTTCGTATGACTTCATGGATCGTCCGGACATCACCAATCTTCCCGGCGGCGGCCAGGTGGATCGAGACTACGATGACTATGGGCTCTGGGTGCGCACAAAGACCTTGCGCGCTCCAGGCGCATACGTTGTCAGTTATTCACGTTATGACGGATTGGGCCGCGTGATCCGCGAGGAACTCTGCGAAGACGGCACGGATGCGTGCACGTCCAGCATTAAGACGGACACCAGCTATGACGCCGTAGGGCGCAAAGGGAGCGTCACCAATCCGTACCGAACAACGGGAGATCCGACCTATGGCGTCACGCGCTTTGAATACGATGCGCTGAGCCGGACGCAGAAAGTTGTTCCGCCAGACAGCAACGGGCTGTCCAACTTTGTCCTTACAGAGTACCTTGGGAACACAGTCACCGTCACCGATCAGGCCGGCAAGCAGCGCCGCTCGTTCACCGATGCGCTGGGCCGCCTGATTGAGGTTCACGAGCCGGCGGGCGGAACAAGCCCTGCGCCTGGTACAGGTTCCTCGACCATAGCTGGCACGCTGCAAACTGTAGGAGGAAGCAGTCCAGCGCCCGGCACTGGCTCAGCGAACGTAAGCGGAAGCCTGCAGAGTGCGGGCGGCACGCCCGGCACGCCGGGGACAGGCAGCGTGACGGTGAGCGGCTCGGAACAGGTGCGCGGGGCCACTCAGGCGACGGGCACGGTGAGCATCACTGGTTCGGAACAAGCCGAGTGGCGCGAGGTACTCGTGTGGGGTTGTGTTCTGTATGACGAAAGTGGTGGCTGTATGGAAGAGGGTTGGATCTCGGAGTGGCAGTGGGTTTACGACAGCGGCTCCGTATACGTTGCCGTGAACGGACAATACAAAAGTGCCTGGTACGGGCAGGGCAGCACGGGCGACTCGATTGCGCAGGACTTGGCCAACGCGATCAACGCCGATGGCAGCTACCCGGTGACGGCGTCAGCGGGCGGCACGGTGTTGTACCTGACGAGCAAGACGTACGGAGCGGGTGCGAACTATTCCCTCGCGGCGGGGTCAGGGAGCTACGAAAACTTTGACCCACCGTCGTTCGTGCCGGCACCGTCCGGTTCGAACCTCACAGGCGGGGCCGATACTGTCTACGACGCGGGCACGGTTTCTATCACCGTGAATGGCTCTACCAAGAGCGCCGGCTATGGGCAAGGCAGCACCAGCAATTCGATCGCGTCCGCACTGGGCAACGCCATCAACGCCGACGGGGCGTATCCGGTGACGGCCTAGGTCAGCGGATCGTCGGTGTCTCTCACCAGCAGGACGACCGGGACCAGCACCAACTACTCGCTCTCCGCCGGCTCTTCGTCAAGCCAGGGGTTCTCACCGCCGTCGTTCAATGCTTCGGCTTCCGGCGCGAACCTCACCGGAGGGACAAACGGTACGCCCACGGCGTATGATTCCGGCACGGCGTGGGTCACTGTGAATGGTTTCCAGGCCTCGGTGAGCTACGGGCAGGGCAGCACTGCGGCCTCGGTGGCCAGCGCCATCGCAAGCATACTCAACACGAATCCTTCTTCCCCGGTCACCGCCTCTGTTTCTTCGACCACGATCAGCCTCACCGCCAGGACAAGCGGGGCCAGTACGAACTATTCGTTGTCTTCGGGCTCTTCCACGAGTCAGCCGGGCACCTTCTCGCAGCCCTCTTTTTCCGTTTCTGTGTCTGGAGCCACACTGACTGGCGGCACCGACGGCCAGCCCACCGTGTACGATTCGGGCAGCGTGTGGGTGACAGTCAACGGCTTCCAGGCGTCGGCCAGTTACGGACAAGGGAGCACTTCGGACAGCGTCGCCAGCGCAATCGCAAATGTGTTGAACACGAACGGCTCATCCCCTGTCACAGCTTCCGTCTCCGCTTCAACCATCAACTTGACGGCCAAGGCCACCGGCGCCAGCACGAACTATTCGCTCTCCGGCGGCTCTTCGACCAATCAGCCGGGGACGTTCTCGCAGCCGTCGTTCAGCGTGTCTGTTTCCGGCGCGACGCTGACGGGCGGCACCGATGCCGCCTCGGGCAGCCTGGCGACGCCCGCGGTCACGCTCTATACTTACGACACGCTCGACAACCTGACCTGCGTGGTGCAGAAGGGGGCGGACTCGAGTGCTTTTACCAATTGCGCCAGTGCTCCGGCGCAGTGGCGACCGCGATCCTTCACCTACAACTCCTTCTCGCAGCTCCTGAGCGCCACCAATCCTGAGTCCGCCACGATCAGCTACAGCTACGACGCCGATGGAAACCTGCTCACCAAGACGGACGCCCGGAGCGTTACAACCACGTACGCTTACGATGCTCTGCATCGTCTAACGTCAAAGACCTACAGCGACGGCACGCCCACTGCCGAATACGTCTACGACCAAAGTTCTGTGTGGGGTGCACAGATTCAAAATCCAATCGGTCGTCTGGTTCTGGCCTCCGCGTCGGCGGCACTAGCCCACACACTCTCAAGCTACGACCCCATGGGCCGCGTCATTCGGCAATGGCAGTGCACGCCCTTCAACTGCGGCTCCTGGTCGTGGGCCCAAGACTATGCGTATAACTTTCTCGGCGGCCAGGTCTCCGCGACGGTCGGCAACAGTTGGTT
>Ga0073934_10005937_pt1 | contig 18320 bp, 18 predicted proteins | sample LarsenN4metaG_FD_76834 | JGI IMG/M metagenome (GOLD analysis project Ga0073934, IMG submission 76834) | Hot spring sediment bacterial and archeal communities from British Columbia, Canada, to study Microbial Dark Matter (Phase II) - Larsen... ... | reverse complement strand
CACGAAGGCCATGCGGCCGTCGCGCGGCGGGCGGTTGATCGTCACGCCATGCTGCTGCAGCCGCTCGCAGGCCGCATAGATGTCTTCCACCTCGTAGGCCAGGTGGCCGAAGTTGCGGCCGCCGGTGTAGGTCTCCGGGTCCCAGTTGTGCGTCAGCTCGACCTGGGCGTCGGGCTGGCCGGGCGCGGCAAGGAAGTACAGCGTGAAGCGGCCGGCCGGCACGTCGCGCTGGCGCAGCACTTCCAGGCCGAGGGCGTCGCGGTAGAAGCGCAGCGAGGCCTCGGGGTCGGTCACGCGGACCATGGTGTGCAGGTATTTCATGGCGGCGATTGTCGCCACCGCGGCGCCTGGGCGCGTCAGTGAGGCTTTGGCCCGCCGCGCTCCGGATCGTCGATCTCGACCACCTGCACGCCGTCCAGCAGGTCCATCGACGAGGTCGTCCAGCTGCCCATCGGCAGCGTGCTGGCCTCGGCGACAGGCTCGGCCGGCGTCGCATCGGGGTCGACCCAGGTTCCGGCGGGATGGCTGTCGGTGATGCGCCAGACCCGCCTCGTACCGGCCGGCCGGGCCGGATGGCGCGAACGCCCGGGCCGCCACGCGCCCAGCGTGAGCAGTTTCAGAACGGCGTGCATGAGGCGATTCACTCCTTGGCCTGCGGTGGGATGTCGAGGGCGGATGCGGACCTTAGGCAGGCTCGCCCCTGGCGTCATCTCCCGCATCGAGGATCTGCCGTCAGGCTGCACATCGCCGCCGCGCGCAGTCGCCGGGCGGCGACGCGGGCGCGACGGATGTCACGCCGGCGCGAGCTCGCGCAGCACCAGGCCGCTGCCGGGGCGAATCTGGTCGAGTGCCGCGTTGAGCGCCTGCACGAAGCCCTGGCCGCGGCCGTTGACGTGCTCGGGCAGCATCGCCACCACGGCGTGCAGGCGCAGGTGCTCGGAGGCGGGCAGCTCGGGCGCCTGGCGCAGGCCCTGGTCCATGATGCGCTGCGCCATGGCCAGCACCTGGTGCGCGCCTGCCGTGCGGGTGATCAGCAGGGCGAAGCGCGTGCGGCCCAGGCGCAGGGCCACGTCGGACTCGCGGGCATGCTCGCCGATCAGCCGCCGGGTGACCTGCACCATCGCGTCGAAGGCGTCCTTGCCATGGTGCAGGGCCAGGTCCTGCGCATTGGCCACCTCGATCGCGATCACGGCGGCCTAGCCGCCGGCGCGGCGATGGCGCAGCATCAACGCATGCACCAGGCGCGGCAGCAGGCCCGGCCCGTGCAGGCCGGTGGCCGGGTCGCGCGGGGCCCGGTAGCGCCGCTCCAGTTCGACGGCGATGTCGTCGCTCAGGCCCATGCTCAGCGCCACGGCCAGGATCAGCGCCTCGACGATGCTGCCGATGAGCAGAGCATGCGCACTCCAGCCGCTGGGCGCCAGCAGCGACAGGTTGACCAGCATCGGCACCAGCGCCGCCAGCGCGATCACCGCGAAGCCGAGCGCGAAGCCCTGCAGCTGGCGAAGCCCGGGCTGCCAGGCGCGCACCAGCATCACCGCCAGCAGCAGCAGCGTGGCCAGCCCGTAGATGTTGTACAGCTCCCAGGCCACGCCGGGCGGCAGGGCCGGGTAGGCCAGGGCGAGGACCAGCGCCGTGACGATCGCCACCGTGCTGACGCGGTACACGCGCTGCCCCACCAGCTGCGGCGGCAGCAGGGCGCGCACCAGCAGCAGCCCGAGCAGGAAGGCCCCCAGCAGGCTGAGGTGGCGCAGCGCCATCCACCACTGCGGCGCATCGGGCAGCCACAGGCTGCGCGACAGGCCGCTGCGCAGGTCCTGGCGCATCGCCATCACGGCCAGGTAGGGGGCGTACAGGCCGTACAGCCGGTCGCGGGTGATGGCGAACTGCAGCAGGCTGTAGACCACGGCGAAGCCCATCACGCCGAGGTAGACGGCCAGCACCAGCATGGACTGCTGCTCGTCGTGCAGCAGCTGCGCGTCGTCGACGACGGCCAGGTCCAGCCAGAACGGCGCGCTGTGCTCGATCCGCAGCACCACCACGGCCGGCGCGGCGTCGCCCGTGCCGAGGCGGAAGCGCGGCATGCGCGAGCGCTCCGCCCACTGCGAAGCCGGCACGGCCTCGCCGGCCTGCTCGGCGACCGGCGCGCCGCCGGGGCCCGCACGGTACAGCGTGATGCGGTCGAGCCGCACCTCGGGCAGGCGCAGGTGCCAGACGCGCCCGTCGGCCAGCCGCGGAATCTCGGCGCGAACCCACAGTACCCGGTCGCCGCCGTCGTGCCGCTGGCCGGGAGACAGGGCGTCGCCACGCGCCATCGGGCCGGCGAGCAATGCGCGCGCCGTGGCCAGGGTGGCGGCCTCGTCCTGCCGGCCCTGGACCAGCACCCGGGCCTGGGGCGCCAGTTCGATCAGTCCGTCGCCTTCGCCGGACGGCGAGGCCGTGGCCGCGGCGCCGAGCAGCAGCGCGGCGGCGAGGAGCAGGCCGGCGAAGCAGCGGCGCAGGAGGGCGGGCGGACCGGGTCGGACAGGCATCGGCGCGATGCTGCGTCACTTCCTGACGCTTTGCTTTCTCGCGCGCGGGCCTCGGTGTGAACCCCGACACGGTTGTGGCGCGGCGGCGTCACTTCGCCAGCGCTCACACCTGCCGCGGCTTGACGCGCAGCCCGTCGCGGGTGGCGGCCGGCGGATAGACGATGACCTGCGCGCCGGGCGCCACGCCGGACTCGATCCAGGCCTCCTGGCCGTTGCGCGCGCCGAGCGTCACGGGCACCAGCCGCGCCCGGCCGCCCTCGACCACGAACACCGCGCTGCCGCCTTCGGGCCGCGGAAACACCGCGCTGACCGGCGCCTTGACCACCTTGGGCAGCGATCGGGTGACGATGCGCACGCCGACGCGGAAGCCGTCGCCCAGTGCGCGCCACTGCTCGGCCGGGCTGGTCAGGTCGATCAGCACGCGCACGCGCTGCTCCTCCACGCCGAGCGCCGAGATCTTGGTGAAGGCGGCCGGTTCGACGGCGCGCACCCGGCCTTCCAGCGTGCCGTCGCCGCCCCAGCGCTCGATGCGCACCGGGCTGCCCGGCTGCGCACGCAGCGCGTCGGCGGTGAGCAGCTCGGCCACCACCTCCAGCCGCGCGGTGTCGCCGAGTTCCAGCAGCGGCGTGCCCAGCGCCACCGGGCCCTCGCTGGCCTGCGCCACCTTCAGCACGCGGCCGGCCACCGGCGCACGCACCTCGAAGCCGCGGCCGCCGGGGCGCGTGAGCGCGAGCAGCGCGGCGCGCGCCTGCTCGACCTCGTGGGCGGCGATGTGACCCTCCTCGGTGGCCGCCTCCAGATCCTTCTGCGCGGCCTGCACGGCCAGCCGCTCGGTCTCCAGCCGGGTCGGCGCGACGAAGCCCTGCCTGGCCAGCTGCTCGCTGCGCTGCTGCTCGTTGCGCGCCTGGGCCAGGGTCACCTTGGCGCCCTCGATGCGCGCCGCCACGCGCTGCACCTGCGCCTGCGCGATCTCCACGCGCAGCTGCTGCTCGCGCCGCGTGCGCTCGTCGAGCATGGCCGGCAGCACCGGGGTGATGGTGGCCAGCGGGGCGCCGGATTCGATCGCGTCGCCCTCGCGCAGCGCGATGCGTGCCAGCGTGCCGGCCAGCGGCGCGGCGACCACGTAGCGGTCGCGCAGGCGCGTCTTGCCGTCCTCCTCGATCGAGGTCTCGAACGGGCCCTCGGTGACGGCGGCCACTTCCACGCCCAGCGGCCGAGGCGCGAAGGCCCAGGCCAGCAGCGCGGCCGTCGCCGCGCCGGCGGCGATGGCGATGATCCAGGTCTTCTTCTTCATCTCATTCCCTTGTCATTCCCGTGTCTTCAACACCGCCACCATGTCGAGCTGGTCGATGCGCCGGCGCACCACCAGCGCGCTGACCACCCCGGCCGCGAGCACGCACAGGGCGGCCCAGGCATAGGTGCGCGGCAAGATCACCACCGGAAAGTAGAACTGGTCGGAGGCCAGCAGCGTCGAGATCAGGTGCACCAGCGCGAAGCCGAGCACCATGCCCAGCGGCAGCGCGATGGCGATCACGATCGCCAGCTCGCCGAGCAGCAGCGCCGACACCTCGGCGCGCGAGAAGCCGAGCACGCGCAGCGAGGCCAGCTCCCAGCCGCGCTCGGCCAGCGCGATGCGGGCATTGTTGTAGACCACGCCCACCGCGATCACGGCGGCGAAGGCGGTCAGGATGGTGCTCATGATGCGCACGTTGCGCGCGCTGATCTCCTCCATGTTGCGCAGCATGGTGGCCTTGCTGAAGGCGCCGGCCACGCGCGGCACGGCCTTGATGGCCTCGAGCAGCTGCGCCTCGCGGCCGCGCTCGGTGGCCAGCACGAAGCCGCTGGAGAGGTCGCCGTCGCCGAGCGCGCGGTTCAGCGCCGTGCGGTCGATGTAGGCGTTCAGGCCCATCATCTCGCGCACGGTGGCGCCCACGGTCAGCGTGATGCGCCGCGGCCGGCCTTCGAGCACCTCCACCTCCAGCGGCTCGCCGACCTTCACCGCGAGCTTGTCGGCCAGGCGGTCGGTGATCACCAGGCCGCGTCCTTCGAGCACCGTGGCGCGGTTGTCGGCGTCGACCACGCGGTAGAGCTCCGCGCGGCCGTCGTAGCCACGGATCAGGTTGCGTTCGCTGCGGTGGCCGTGATGCAGGATCACCGGCACGAAGCGGGTGGACTCCACCTGCGTGACCGCCGGTAACCGCGCCAGATCGAGCCGCATCGCGTCGTCGCCGGGTTCGGCCAGCCAGACCGCGACGTCGCTGCGCATCGCCACGTTGAACTGCGCATCGACGATGGTCTCGATCGCGTCGCGGAAGAAGTTGCCGAGCACCACGATGGCCACCGAGGCCGCCACGCCGGCGATCGACAGCCCGGTGCGCAGCGGCCGGCGCTCCATGTTGCGGATGATCATGCGCAGCGCCGGGCCGAAGGCCTGGATGCCCAGGCGCTCGAGCAGCGTGCGCCGGTAGCGGCCCGGCGCCGGCGGGCGCATCGCCTGTGCCGGCGCCAGGCGCACGGTGGCGAGGATGGCGTTGAGCGTGCCGGCCACCGCGGTCGCCACGGTGATGCCGATGCTCACCAGCAGAAGCCACGGCGCGATGCGGTGGTCGAAGCGCGGAAAGTAGAAGAACTCGGCGTACAGGCCGGTGAACATCGTGCCGAGCCGGTCGCCGACCACCACGCCCAGCGCCAGCCCGGCCAGCACGATCAGCAGCACCAGCTTGAGGTAGTGCGCGGCGATGTCGCGGTTGGCGTAGCCCAGCGCCTTCAGCGCGGCGATCTGTTCGCGCTGCGTGGCCACCAGGCGCGAGACCACCACGTTGAGCAGGAACGCGGCCACGCCGAGGAAGATCGCCGGCAGCACGGTGCCGAGCACGCGCTGCTCCTTGATCTCGTTGTCGAGCATGGCGTGCGAGGTCTGGTCGGCGCGGCCGACGACCTCGCGCCCGCCCCAGGGCTCCAGGGTTCGGGAGAGCGAATCGATCACCGCGTCTTCCGACGCCCCCGGCGCGAGCCGGATCGCGATGCGGTTGAAGGCGCCGTTCATGTCGTAGGCCGAGGCCAGCGCCTCGCGGTCCATCCAGAAGATGCCGAAGCCGCGCAGGTCGGGCATGCCCCACAGTCCGGCGAAGACGAACTCGGGCGACAGCGCCGTGCCCACGATCACCAGCGTGCGCTGGCGGCCGTTGACCAGCGCCTTGAGCGTGGCGCCGGGCTTCAGGCCGCGGGCCTGCGCGAAGCCTTCGGAGACCAGCACCTCGAGCGCGCCGTCGCCGCGGCGCAGCCCGGCGCCGTCGAGCGCGCGGCCGCTGGCCAGCGTGACGCGGTTCAGCGAGTGCGGCCGGCGCGGGTCGAGCCCGATCAGCTGGCCGATGATGGGGTCGGCCGTGTCCGGCAGCTCGATGCGCACCATCTGCTCCACCGTGGTCTGCACCTCGGCCACCCCGGGCTGCGCGGCCAGCTGCGCAGCCAGCGCCTGGGGCGCGCGCTTGACGCTGGCGAACAGGTCGGCGAAGCGGGCATCGGCGTAGAAGCCGTCGCGTGCCAGCGCCAGCGACTCCACCGCCGACAGGCTGGTGATGAAGCCGCCGATGCCGCTGGCCACCACCAGCGCGATGGTCAGCGCCTGACTCCACATCAGGCGCAGGTCGCGCAGCAGCTTGCGGTCCAGGGCCCTCATCATGTGTTCACCAGGAGAGCTCGGATGGCGAGATCTTGTGCGCGTTGCGCTCGATGCGCTGCACCGTGCCGTCGCCGAGGTGGATCACGGTGTCGGCCATGCCGGCGATGGCGGCGTTGTGCGTGATCACCACCGCCGTGGTGCCGAGCTCGCGGTTGATGCGTGCGATCACCTCGAGCACCAGCTTGCCGGTCTGGTAGTCGAGTGCGCCGGTCGGCTCGTCGCACAGCAGCACCTGCGGCCGCTTGGCGATGGCGCGCGCGATCGCCACGCGCTGCTGCTCGCCGCCGGAGAGCTGCGCCGGGAAGTGGTCGCGCCGCGGCGTCAGGCCGACGAGGTCGATCGCCTCGTCCACCGGCATCGGGTTCTCGGCGATGTCGGTCACCAGCGCGACGTTCTCGCGCACCGTCAGGCTGGGGATGAGGTTGTAGAACTGGAACACGAAGCCGACGTGCTCGCGCCGGTAGGTGGTCAGCTCGGCCTCGCTGGCGCCGGTGAGGCGGTGGTCGGCGAACCACACCTCGCCGTCGCTGGGCACGTCGAGCCCGCCGAGGATGTTCAGCAGCGTCGACTTGCCGCTGCCCGAGGGGCCGAGCAGCACGACGAATTCGCCGGCGGCGATCTGCAGGTTGACGCCGTGCAGCGCCCGCACCTCGACCTCGCCGGTGCGGTAGGTCTTGGCCAGGCCCCGGGCGCGGAAGATGGCGGCAGCAGTGTCCATGCGCAGCGGTGGATTCTCCGGAAGCTGCCCCGTGGCGGCCTGAGCGACATCAAGCCAGATTTCGCACGCTGGCGGGCACTCGCTTCGTGCGCGGCGGATCGAACTGCGACAATCATCCGGCTCGACACCCTCCGACCGCTGGCCGCCGATGTCCGCCCCCGCCGTTCCCACCAAGACCGCCCTCGGTCAGGAGGCGATGCGCAAGCGCACCGGCGAGATCACGCAGCGCCACCGCACGGTGCTGTTCCTCGTCGACGGCCGGCGGCCGCTGTCGGAGCTGCTGAGCCTGGCGCACCAGGCTGGCGCCTCGACGAGCCACTTCGAAGACCTGGTGCGCATGGGCTACGTGGAGCTGCCGCCCGAGGAGCCGCCGCCGCCGCCGCTGGAGGCGCCCCTGGAAGCCCCGATGCCCGCCGAGATCACCGAGCTGGCGGTGGAGGTCGAACCGTCGCCGGAACCCGCGCCGCAGGCGCCCGTGCCCCTGCCCCCGCCGGCGCCGGCACCGCGCGTGATTGCCACGCCGCCTGGCGACGAGGACCTGCCGCGCCGCCCGTTCCTGCCGCCCGGGCGTGTGGTGCCGCCGCCCCCGCCGCCGCCCGCGCCCCCGGTCGTCGTGCTGGCCGAAGAGCTGCCCGTGCTGGAGCGGGCCCGCGCCCAGCTGCTGGAGTGCCTGCGCAGCGATCCTCAGCCCAACGGGGCCCGCCTGGTCGAGCGCGTGCGCGCCGCCAGGGGCAGCTCGGAACTGATCGAGGTGGTCTGGACCATGGAGCGCGGCCTGCACCACCACCAGCGCACCCACCGCGGCCTGATCGCGCTGCAGCGCGCGCGCGAGCTGCTTGGCCTGGGCAACACCCTGGTGGACGAAGACAGCACTCCGGGACGGCTGGACGACGACGACTGGTGAGATGACAGCCCCTCGGCCGGCGGGTAGGCCGGCCGATCCCCCGAGGGGATCGCGGGCCGGCTTGGGGCGGCCCGGCGCTCGGCCCGCGCGCCATGCGGGCGCGTCAGCTCGCCGTTGTGACGCGGTTGCGCCCGTCGCGCTTGGAGCGGTACAGCGCCTTGTCGGCGCGGTCGATCAGCGATTCCAGCGGCTCGCCCGGCTTCCACGCCGCCACGCCCAGCGAGACGGTGATGGTGCCGACGCTTTCCTGGTTCTTGCCGCGGCGCACACGCGCGGCAGCGATGGTGGTGCGGATCTGCTCGGCCAGCGCCGCCGCGCCGGCCAGCGCCGTGCCCGGCAGCAGCACGACGAACTCCTCGCCGCCGTAGCGCGCCACCAGGTCGCGGCCCTTCACGCACGAGCGGATGGCCAACGCCACGCTCTTGAGCACCGTGTCGCCGAAGACGTGGCCGTACTGGTCGTTGATCTGCTTGAAGTGGTCGAGATCGATCAGCACCACGCTCGGCCCGGCCTCGCCCGCGGGGTGCTCGCGCAGCAGCCGTTCGATCGACTCGTCGAAGCCGCGACGGTTGGTCACGCCGGTCAGCGAATCCATCGTCGCCTGCACCTTGGCCAGGTCGAGCTCGGCGCGCAGGCTCTCCAGCTCGGCGGTGGCCGCCTGCAGCCGCCGGGCCAGCACGGCCAGGCTGGCGCCGGCATCGCGCGAATCGCTCAGCAGCGCCTCGATCTCGGGGCCCAGGCTGGCCGGCATGCCCAGGCTGGCGATGCGGCCGCTCTTCTCCTGCAGCGAGGCGGTGAACTCGGTGACGCGGTCACCGGTGGCCGTGGCGGTCTGGCCGACCTCGTCGATCACCGCGCGCAGGCCGTCGGAGACCTTGTGCGCCGCCGCCGCGGCGGCATCCAGGATGTGGCGGCGGTACAGCGTGTAGACCAGCTCGTCGCCGAGCGGCACGTTGTTCTGGCGGGCCGAGTCGATCTCGGCGCGCAGGTCGGTGTTGCGCCCGGCCAGGTAGTCGTACCAGACCGCGTAGGTGATCGGGTGCAGCGGCGCCGGCTGCTGCGCCATCATCGGGATGGCCAGGCGCAGCAGTTCGGCGGAGCGGTCCTTCGAGTCCGGATAGTGCATCGCTTCGTGTGGGTCCTCGTCCGGACCGATCGGGTCCGCGGGACTGGGCTGCGATTGTGGGCCATCCATGCGAAGAAATCTCAGAAGTGAGCGTCGGCGGTGCCCAGGCCGTCGAACGTCAGCGACACGCGGTCGCCCGCCGCGGCGGCCGGCGCGCCGGCCCAGGTGCCGGTGGTGACCACGGTGCCTGCGGCCAGCGGGCCATGTCGCGCGGTGGCATGGCGCAGCCAGTCGGCCAGCACCCAGGCCGGGTCGCCGCAGGAGTGCGTGCCGCGCCGCTGCAGCGGCGGCTGCGAGCCGATGACCAGCCGGCAGGCCTGCGCCGACCAGTCTCGCGCCTCGAACGGCCGCCATGGGCCGAGCACCAGCGCCGCGTGCGAGGCGAGGTCGGCCAGGCGCAGCAGCGCCGGTGCGGCCAGGCCCTGCTCCCAGCGCGAATCGACGATCTCGATGGACACCGCCATCGCGTCGACGAGTCTGCGCGCGGCCTCCAGGTCGAGCGAGGCCGCGAGCGCGGCATCGACGTCGCGGCCGAGGCGCAGCGCGACCTCCGACTCCACCAGCCGCACGTGCATCGGCCAGCGCGAGGCATCGCCGGGGCTGGCCCACACGCCCGCGGGCGGCAGCGGCGCATGGGTCAGCTGCTGGTCGCGGCCGGGGCCGCCGGACTTCCAGTGGCGCGGCGCGCCGCCGGCGAACCAGCCGAGCGCCTCGGCCACGCGCTGCTGCACCGCATAGGCCTCGTCGGCGGTGGCCAGCGCGTCGGCCAGCGGTGCCGCATCGGCCGGCACGCCGCTCGCGCGGGCGTGCAGCAGCGCTGCGGTCACCGCCTCGATGCCGGTGCGGCTCACGAGGCCTCTCCCGTCGGGCGGCGGCGCAGCATGCCCCAGCCTTCCATCGTCATCACCACCTCGCGGTCCTGGTTGAGCACCTCCCAGCGCTGGCGGATCAGGCCGACGTCCGGCCGGCTGCCCATGGGGCGCGCCTCCAGCACCTCCAGGCGCACGCTCAGGGTGTCGCCGGGAAACACGGGCCGGGTCCAGCGCAGGCTGTCGATGCCGGGCGAGCCGAGGCTGGCGGCGTCGAGCAGGTGGTCGTCGCAGATCATGCGCATGGTCATCGCGCAGGTGTGCCAGCCGCTGGCCGACAGGCGCCCGAACAGCGAAGCTTCGGCCGCTTCGTCGTCGAGGTGGAAGGGCTGCGGGTCGAACTCGGCGGCGAAGGCGATCACCGCATCGCGGGTGACCTGCTTGGCGCCGAACTCGCGCACGCTGCCGGCGGGGAAGTCTTCCCACCAGTAGCGGAAGGGGCGTGGCGATGTGCTCATCGGCCGAGCATAGCGGCGGCCACCAGTTCGGCGGCGGCGAGGTCCTCCAGCGCATTGCCCACCGCCTTGAACAGCGTGATCTCCGCCCGGGCGGCGCGGCCCGGCCGCTGGCCGCGGCACAGCTGCGCCAGCGTCCCCTGCAGCCGCGCGGCGTCGAAGCCGCCTTCGGCCATCGCCCCGAGCACGTCGCCCGACTTGGCCAGCGCCTCCTCGGTGTCGACCCACACGCGGCTGCGCGCGAAGCATGCGGTGTCGCACTCGCGCATCTGCGGCGTGAAGCTGCCGATCAGGTCGAGGTGCGTGCCCTCGCGCAGCCAGGCACCGTGCACCAGCGGTGCGCCGGCCAGGGTGGCGCAGCTGACGATGTCGGCGCGCGCCACGGCGGCCGCGAGGTCGGTGACCGCCTCGGCCGCGAGGCCCTGCTCGCGCCATGCGCGGGCCAGCGCCGCAGCGCCCCCGGGACGGTGGTTCCACACCGCGATGCGCTCGATCGGTCGCACGCAGCGCATCGCCTCGGGCAGCAGCCGCGCCACCCGCCCGCACCCCAGCACGAGCAGCGAGGAGGCGTCGTCGCGGGCGAGAAAGGAGGCAGCCAGCGCCGACGCCGCGGCAGTCCGGCGCGAGGTGATCTCGTTGCCGTCGAGCTGCGCCAGCGGCACGCCGGTGGTCGCATCGAACAGCGTGTACAGCGAGTGCAGGCCCGGCAGGCCCCGTGCGCCATTGCCGGAAAAGATCGTCACCGTCTTGACGCCGAGATGGCGGCCGGGCGTCCAGGCGGGCATCAGCAGCACGGTGCCACCGCCGCCGGACGGATCGTCGATGCGATGGGTGTGACGCAGCGGCACCTCGGCGCCTTCGACGAAGGCGCGGCGCAGGGCGGCGATCAGGTCGGCCGCGGCGAGGTGCGCGGCGGTGGCGGCGGCGTCGAGGTGGAGCACGGTGCAGGGCGCGGAGGTCGTGCCCTCAGTATCGGTGCTCCGCCTGCCGCGGGGTCGGCCTGCCGCGGCGCGCGCGGCGGATCGAACCTCACGAGAAGAAGTGGCGGAAGACGTCGGGCTCGCGCAGCTCGCGCGTGACCAGGCCGGTCAGCGTCTCCTGGAACGGGCCGCTCTCGGTGAGCGGGTCCAGTGCCGCGGGCATGGTCACGTCCCAGGTCTGGCTGATCGCGGCCGGGTTCTGGAACGCGCCGGCGCGGCGCGCGTCGATGTTGACCAGCCGCTCGCTGAGCGAGGGCAGCTCCTCCCACTCGATCAGCGCGCCGAAGGCGCTGGGGCGGTGCGGCATGCGGTGAATGAAGCGGTTCATGAGGGTCCTGCCGGTGATGCGTTGTGGATGGGAAGCTTATCGACCGGCGTCATCGGCCATGAACGCGAAAAGACGTGACGTGCGCCGCCAATTCGACATCGCGATGCCGTTCGCGTGAGAAAGTGCGCGCGCATCCGGCCCCGATCCTCGAGCCGGGGGCTTGACGCGACAATCCGGACCATGCCTCGACTCGACACGCTGCCCGCCACGCCCGAACCGACGCCCGCCCCCCGCGTGCGCGGCGTGCCCGCCGACCCGCAGAAGTTCGCCGTGCGGGTGGCGCCGAGCCGCATCGACGGCCAGGGCGCCTTCGCCGCCGAGGCGGTGCCCGCGCGGCGCAAGATCGGCGAGATCCGCGGCGAGCCGATCAGCGTGCGCGAGGCGCGGCGCCGCGCCAAGGGCCGGCAGCGCATCATGATCGTCGAGCTGAGCGAGACCCGCGCCATCGACGCCAGCGACTCCGCCGACCCGCTGCGCTTCACCAACCACTCCTGCCGGCCCAATGCGGTGCTGCGCATCCGCCAGGGCCGCGTCGAGTTCTACGCGATGCGCGACATCGCCGCGGGCGAGGAGATCACCGTGAACTACGGCGAGACCCACCACGAGGGCAGGCTTGCGTGCCGCTGCGGCGCGCCGGGCTGCGTGGGCGCGATCTGAGCGTGGCCATGTCCACGATCGCGGTCATCGACTTCGAGACCACCGGCATGTCACCGTCGATGGGCTCGCGCGCCACGGAGGTGGCGGTGGTGCTGGTGGAGGACGGCCGCATCGTCGGCCGCCTCCAGAGCCTGATGAACAGCGGCGCGTGGATCCCGCCCTTCATCGAGGCGCTCACCGGCATCAGCAACGCGATGCTGGCCGACGCACCGCCGGCGCGCGCGGTGATGCACGAGGTGATGCGCTTCACCCGCGGCGTGCCGCTGGTGGCGCACAACGCCGCCTTCGACCGCGGCTTCTGGGCGGCCGAGGCGCCCAACCACCGCCTGGGCACGCTGGCCGACTGGCACGGCCTGCCGAAGAACGGCCGCGCCCACCGTGCGCTGGCCGATGCCGAGGTGACGGCGCACCTGCTGCTGCGCCTGCAGGCCGATCTGCGCGAGCGCCATGCGGCGCTGCTGGAGGACTGCGGCGGCAAGCCGGATCACGACGCGCTGTGCGCCGTGCAGCGGCTGTCGCGGCGGGAGATTGCGCGGCGAGCCGGACGCTTCAGCGCGGCGGCCGCGTCAGCGCCGTGATGGCGATTGAGCTTTCCTTGGCGAAGCGCACCGCGCCGAAGGCGCCGCCGGCGAGCTTGCCGCGCAGCACGTAGGGCACGGCCTCGCGCGTCGTGCCGTCGGCGAACACCAGCGCCTGGCGCACCGCATTCATCGCCGAGATGCTCACCGGAACCACCAGCACCGTCTCGCCGTAGCGCGGCACGCTGCCGCGCTGGTCGCTCACGCCGGTGGCCAGCGTCCTGCCGTTGACCTCGAGCTCGAGCGCGGTGCCGTCGTACTCCACCGCGCCGTCGTTGGGGTTCTGCACGCGCAGCTTGACGGCCAGGCGCAGCTCCAGCCCCTGGCCCTCGATCGGCTCGATGCCGACCAGCTCCACGCGCAGCGGGTCGCGCCCGGGCAGCGCAGCGCAGCCGGCCAGCACGACCGCGAGCAAGGTGGCGAGGGCGAGCGTCAGCAGTCGCATCGATGGGCCTCCGGACGAAGGAAGTGATGCCGCCGAGTATGCGCCCGCGTCCGATCGACCCCGGGTGACCGATTGATTCAGTTCAACACGCGGCGTGCCCGGCGGCCTACGATGGGGCCGTTGATTGCCGAGGGCCTGCCATGAAGTCGCTGAAAGCCACGCTGAACACCCCGCCGGAGCCCGGCTTCGACGAGGCATCGCTGGCCGACGCCTCGCTGCCCGACGCTGGCAGCCTCGTGCGTCACCCTGACGGCTACTACTGGGTCGCGCCCGACGGCCACCAGGAGTTCGGCCCCTTCGCCACCGCCGAGGAGGCGCTGGCGGACATGAACGCCGGCAGCGACGAGGCGCCGGAGCCCGGCGAGACGCTGCAGGAAGCCGAGCAGGAGCTGGGCCTGGCCGACTGGGTCGACGCCGACACCGGCGAACTCGCCGAAGGCACCGGCACGCGGCTCGAGGATCACTGAACGGCGAGCTGCCGCGCCAGCGCCGCGCAACGACCCGCCACCTCGGCCGGGTCGGCATCGGTGTCGAGCCGCAGGCCCTGTTCTTCCGCCGCCAGCGGCTCGCGCACGCGCAGCTGCAGGTCGAGCACGGCGAGCGTGGCGTCCGACGCATCGCGGTCGTCGGCCAGGCGCCGGGTGATGCGCTCGCGCAGCACGACGTCCGACGCCGCGCACTCGACGATGTGGAAGTCCGCGCCTGCCGATGCCGCCAGTGCACGCAGCGCGTCGCGCTCGCTGCGGCGCAGCGCGGCGGCGTCGACGATCACGTTCAGCCCTGCGCGCAGCAGATCGGCGGCGATGCCGTTCAACCGCGCATAGGTGCGTCGCGTCATTGCCGCGCCGTACAGCGCGTGCGCCTGTTCGTCCGTCGGCCGTGCGGTGACGGCCATGCCGGCCAGGCGCTTGCGCTCGACGTCGGAGCGCACGCGCACCGCGCCGAGCGACTGCAGCAGCGCGAGCGCCGCCGTGCTCTTGCCCGAGCCCGACAGGCCGCTGGTCAGCAGCAGCAGCGGCCGCGGGCGGCGCAGGCGCGCGAGCTCGCCGGCCACGCGCAGGTCGCGCTGCAGCGCGGCGCCGTCGCCGCGGATCGCCGCCACCTGCGCGCGCACCAGGGCGCGGTAGACGGCGAAGAAGGGCAGCAAGGCCAGGCCGGCGAAGTCGCCGCCGCGCTCGGCATAGCCGCTGGCGAAGCGCCAGGCGCCGCGCGGCAGGTCGTGGCGCCACAGGTCCATGAAGACGAAGGCGGCGTCGGCCATCGTGTCGGTGTGGCGCAGCGCCGGGTTGAACTCGATGCCGTCGAAGGGCAGCGGCTCACCCTCGGCCCGCACGATGTTGCCCAGGTGCAGGTCGCCGTGGCCCTCGCGCACGAAGCCCTGTGCGCGGCGCAGCGCCAGCAGCGGCGCGACGCGCTCGAACTCGCGCTCGGTCCAGTCGTGCAGGTCCGCCGGGGCCTGGGCGCCGAGCGCGGTGAAGTTGGCGCGCGCCCAGGCGAGCACGCCGTCGGGCGCGCCCCAGGCGGCCGGCGAGGCGGGCAGCGCGGCGTGGAAGTCGGCCACGCAGCGTGCGAGTGCGTCGATGTCGGCGTCGGCCAGCGCGCCGCGGGCGGCCAGGCGGTCGAGCAGCTGCTCGTTGTCGAAGCGGCGCATGCGCAGCAGCCAGTCGATCGCTCCGTCGCTGTCACCCGGCTCGCCGATGCGCGGCGCCTCGGGCGAGCCCAGCACCGGCCGCACCTCGAGGTAGAGCTGCGGCGCGGTGCGCCGGTTCAGGCGCAGCTCCTCCTCGCAGTCGCGCCGGCGCGCGGCGGCGCTGGCGAAGTCGAGGTAGGGCAGGGTCAGCGGCTTGCGCAGCTTGTCGGCGAAGCCGCCGTGCAGCAGCAGCGAGGAGATGTGCGTCTCGATGCGCTCGGTCTGCGGCCCGAGCGCGGCCTGCAGCGCCGCCAGCATCGTGCGGTGCTGCTCGAGCGTCAGGTCGCGGGCGGTGTCCACCCGCGCGAGGTTACAGCCCGCTGCGGGTGAAGCGCGCGACGATGCCGGCAAACTGCGCCGGCCATTGACGCATCGCAGCCTCGTCGCCCTCGAACACCCGCTTCAGGAAGGCCACCGACAGCGCGCGAGTCGCCTCCTTGACCTGCGGGTTGAGCGTGGCGCCGCCGGTGCCGCGCCGGTCGGTGAAGATGCTGTGCGAGCCACCCTCGAACACCGCGAGCGCCTTGGCACGGCTGCCGGTGGCCTCGAACACGCTGACGCGGTCCTGCGCGTCGGAGTAGTAGCCGGGGATGCGGATCACGTCTTCGGTGGCGGTCACGTGCAGCGTCGGCACGGTGACGTGGGCGAGGATGCCCGCCGGGTCGCTCTCGCCGTAGAACGGCGGGGCCGACAGCACGATGGCGGCCTTGATGCGCGGGTCGCGGAAGTCGATGCTGCGCCCCTGCCGTTCGAGCTTCGCGCCGGCGGCCAGCAGCGTGGTGTTGGCGCCGTAGGAATGGCCCGCAGCGACGATGCGCGTGGCGTCCAGGCGCGGCGCGAGCGGCCCGGCCAGCAGGGTGTCGAGCGCGAAGCGCAGGTCGAGCACGCGGGCGATAGCCTCGCCGTCCTGCGCCGCGCCTTGCAGCCGATCGACCAGCGAGAACGGGTTGCCGCCCCACAGGCTGCGGTCGCTGCCGACGTGCTGCAGGTGCAGGCTGGCGTAGCCCTGCGCCGCCCAGTGCTCGCCGAGGTAGCGGTAGCCCATGCGCGAGCCGCCGATGCCGTGCGAGAACACCACCAGCGGCACCGGCCGCGCGGCATCGGCCTGCACCGGCAGGTACAGGCGTACCGGCACCGGGCGCTGGCGCGCGTCGTCGTGCCAGTCGAAGTCCAGCGTGGTGAAGCCGGCGGTGCCGTCGGCCCAGGCCGCGGGCGCCAGGGCCGCTGCCAGCAGCAGCGAGAAGCAGGTGCGCCGCCTCATGACTGCGCTCCCGCGGCGGGCAGCGTGGCCGCCGTGGGGCGGCGCCGGTGCGCGAGGCGCCCGAACCACTGCACCAGGTCGTCGACGAAGGTGAACACCACCGGGATCACCAGCAGGCTGAGGAAGGTGCTGGTGATCAGGCCGCCGATCACGACGATGGCCATCGGCGCGCGGAAGCTGGGGTCGACGCCGATGCCCAGCGCGATCGGCATCATGCCGGCGCCCATCGCGATGGTGGTCATCACGATCGGCCGGGCGCGCTTGCGGCAGGCGTCGAGCAGCGCGTCCCAGCGCGACAGGCCGTGCTCGCGCCGAGCCAGCACCACGTAGTCGATCAGCAGGATCGAGTTCTTCGTCGCGATGCCCATCAGCATGATCAGGCCGATCATCGACGGCATCGACAGCGACGACTGGGTGACGAACAGCGCCAGGAACGCGCCCGGGATGGACAGCACCAGCGCGGCGAGGATGGTCACCGGCTGCACGAAGTCCTTGAACAGCAGCACCAGCACGACGTAGATGCACAGCACGCCGGTGGCCATGGCCAGGCCGAAGCTGGCGAACAGCTCGGCCATCGCCTCGGCGTCGCCCACCGAGGTCTGCATCACGCCCGGCGGCAGGTTCTTCAGCGAGGGCAGCGCCAGCGCCGCCTGCTCGACCTCGCCCAGCGGCTGGCCGTTGAGCTCGATCTCGAAGTTGATGTTGCGCATGCGGTCGTAGCGGGCGATCTCGGCCGGGCCGGAATCGAGCGCCAGCGTGGCCACGTTGGACAGCGGCACCGGTCCGCGCGCGCCGGGCACCGGCAGGCGCGAGAGCAGATCGAGGTCGGCGCGCGCGTCTTCCGCGAGCTTGACCACCACCGGCACCTGGCGCTGGCTGAGGTTGAGCTTGGGCAGGCCCTGGTCGTAGTCGCCGTTGGTGGCGATGCGCAGCGTGTCGGCGATGGACTGCGAGGTCACGCCGAGGTCGGCGGCACGGGCGAAATCGGGCCGCACGATCAGCTCGGGCCGCACCAGGCTGGCGGTCGAGGTCACCGCGCCGATGCCCGGGATGCTGCGCAGCTCGCGCTCCACCTGCGCGGCATATTCGCCGAGCACGCGGCCGTCCTCGCCGGCCAGCACCAGCACGTACTTCTCGCTCGAGGCCCCCAGACCCACCTTCACCCGCGCGCCCGGCAGCACGGCCAGCGCCTCGCGCAGCTGTCCCTCGATGTCCTGCTTGGACAGGCCCGGGCGGTCGCTGCGGTGCGTCATGTTGATTGTCAGCACCGCCTTGCGCACCTCGGGCACGCCGCCCGCGGCGAAGGGGTCGGAGCCGGCCGCGCCGCCGCCGATGGCGGTGTAGACCAGCTTCACGTGCTCGTTCTTCTGCACCAGCGCGCGCGCCTGCTCGGCAGCGGCGTAGGTCTCCTTCAGGGTGCTGCCCGGCGGCAGCGTCACCGTCACCTGCGTCTGCGACAGGTCGTCCGGCGGGATGAAGCCGGTGGGCAGCAGCGGCACCAGCGCGAACGAGCCGACGAAGAACACACCCGCGCCGAGCAGCGTCATGAAGCGGTGCTTCAGGCACCACTTCGCCCAGCCGAGGTAGGTGGTGATCCAGCGCGGCTCCTTCTCCTCGTGCTTCGGCGCCTTCAGGAGGTAGGCCGCCATCATCGGCGTGAGCATGCGCGCGACCACCAGCGAGAAGAACACCGCGATGGCCGCCGTCCAGCCGAACTGCACGAAGAACTTGCCGGCCACGCCGCTCATGAAGGCGGTGGGCAGGAACACCGCGATCAGCGTGAAGGTGGTGGCGATCACCGCCAGGCCGATCTCGTCGGCCGCTTCCATCGCGGCCTGGTAGGGCGTCTTGCCCATGCGCAGGTGGCGCATGATGTTCTCGATCTCGACGATCGCGTCGTCGACCAGGATGCCGACCACCAGCGACAGAGACAGCAGCGTCACGACGTTGATCGTGAAGCCCATCATCCACATCACGAAGAAGGTCGGGATGGCCGACAGCGGCAGCGCCACCGCCGAGACGAAGGTGGCGCGCCAGTCGCGCAGGAACAGCCACACCACCAGCACCGCCAGCAGCGCGCCCTCGTAGAGCAGTTTCAT
>Ga0073934_10005936_pt1 | contig 18325 bp, 17 predicted proteins | sample LarsenN4metaG_FD_76834 | JGI IMG/M metagenome (GOLD analysis project Ga0073934, IMG submission 76834) | Hot spring sediment bacterial and archeal communities from British Columbia, Canada, to study Microbial Dark Matter (Phase II) - Larsen... ... | reverse complement strand
GCTGCAGACTGAGGATCAACTCGCCGTCGACGATCAACTCGGCGATCTTCGGCCCGATCTTCGGCAACTTGAACAGGAAGCCCACGTGGAATGCCATGAACAGCGCCACGGCGACATCCTGGTAGGTCACCATCCAGAACACCTGCTCGGGAGTGAGCAGTTTGCCCCAGTCGCCGAGGCCCTCCATCAGAATCACGAACCGGCCGACCACCGATGAGATGGCTGCAGCTCCCAATAGCGATCGCGTGTACGCCGGGCCGTACACCAGCCAGATCAGGACGAGGACGGCCGCCGTGGCGATCCACGGGCCGATGAGCGTCCCCAGCCACAGCGGATAATGGTCGCGGTGGAAGTTGTGCTCGAACTCCTGGTAGTGGTGCAGGAGCTGGGCGCGCTGTTCGGCGAGCGTGACAGAGCGCACGGCGGCGGAATTGGTCGCGGTGTCCGTCATCGGCGTCTCGTCCGTGAAGGCATCCATCCTCATGGCGAAACCAGCAACCGGGCCCAGTCGTCGCCGTTCGTTGATTCGGGACAGCAACGCTCCTTCCTTCACACGCGCTGCACCAACTCCCACAGCCAACTGGGGGCAAAGAAGAGCCCCAACGTCATGGCGGCGCAGACCACGAGCGCCACCACCGCCGGCGGCTCAGGCTGGACGGGAGCCGGCGAGACCGGGTCGCGCAGGAACATGACTCCCACAACCTTCAAATAGTACCACGCTCCGATTGCCGCGTTCGCCGCCAGCCAGATCGCCAGCCACCGCCCCGACTCGGTCCCCTGCGACCACGCCGCCAGGAACAGGTTGAACTTGCCGAGGAACCCCGCCGTCGGAGGCAGGCCCGTCAGGCTGAACAGGAACACCGCCATCAACAACGCCACGCCGAAGTTCGTGCGCGACAGCCCCGACAGATCGTCGATCGATTCGATGCACCGCGCGCCGCGCTGCTGTGCCGCCAGGGCAGCGAACGCGCCCAGCGTCATTGCCCCGTACACCGCCAGGTAGAAGAACAGGGCCTCGATGCCATTGGGGGATTTCTCCGGGCCGCTGGAACCCACGACGAAACCCACCAGCATGTAACCGGCGTGCGACACACTGGAAAATGCCAGCAGCCGGCGGACGTCGGTCTGCAGCAGGGCCAGCAGGTTGCCGACGAACATCGTCAACACTGCCAACCACCACAACAGCGGCGCGCTCACGTCGCCGAGCGACCATGTGCCGAACGGCAGCGAGGCCGCAACTCCCAGCACGCGGTACAGTGCCACAAACCCGGCGAGCTTGGGAACGAACGACAACATTGCCGCGGCGGCCGTCGGCGCGCCCTGGAACACGTCCGGCGCGTAAAAGTGGAACGGGACAGCCGTTAACCGGAACCCCAACCCCGCAACGAGCATCACCGCTGCGACCGCCAGCAACCCCGGCATGGGACCCATCTGGCCCAACCGCAGCGCCGCATAAATCGCTTCCAGATTCGTCGTGCCCGTCGCGCCATACAGGTAGCTCATGCCGAACAGCACGAGGGCCGACGACAGCACGCTCAGCAGGAAGTACTTGATCGTCGCTTCCTGCGCGGGGGCATCGCGTCGCGGCAGAAGCAGGAACAGGTACGTGGGAATGCTGACCAACTCTAACGCCACGAACAGTCCGACGAGGTCGTTTGCCGCCGCGACGAGATTCACGCCGGCGACAATCGCCAGGAGGCACGCCTGCGTTTCGCCGGCGCGGGCATCGTCGGATTGGTTCCACGTGAGCAACACCAGAATCGCGCCCCCAGCCAGGCTCAACCCGCGTACCAGCCATGCCAGGTCGTCGAGCCGGAACGGGCCGGAATTGACCGGTTGCGGCGACGATTGCCACCACAGCGCCGCCGCCGTCGCCAACCCCGTCAGCGCCAGCCAGCCCCAGCGATGCCGCAAGCCAATCGGCGCGTCCCCGCGTTCCGAAACGAGGAACGGGGCGACAAAAAACATCAGGCACACCGTCGCCAGAATCACGACGTCCGGCGCGATCAGCCCCAGCGCCTGGTGCAGTTGTTCGATCGCGGTGTTCACGGCAGCATCTCGGCACGCAAGGCTACGCCGGCAGGCACGTCGCGATACAACGTCACAATGCCCTCCACGTCCGGCTGGATCAGGTCAATGAGCGTTTGCGGGAACAGTCCCAGATACAGGCACAGCGCTGCGAGGGGCAGCAGCGCCAGGATCTCGCGGGCGTTCAGGTCCCGGATGTCGGCCGCGTGACCACCGTGCTGCGGCTCTTCCAGCGGTCCGAAGAACGCCTTCTGCAACATGCCCAGCAGGTACCACGCCCCTAAGACGACGCCGAGCGCGCCCAAGGCCGTGTACAGGAACGCATATTCGGTCTGCGAGCGGAACATTCCGGCCAAGGCAAGCACTTCGCCCACGAAGCCGTTCAGGCCCGGCAGGCCGATGCTGGCCAGCGAGATGAACACCATCAGAACCCCCAATCGCGGCAGCCGCGACGCCAGGCCGCCAAGGTCGGTCAGCATCCGCGTGTGGTAGCGCTCGTAAAACATTCCCACCAGGCAGAACAAGGCCCCGGTCGACAGCCCGTGGTTGATCATCTGCAGCACGCCGCCCGTAATGCCCTCCGCGTTCAAGGCAAACAATCCCAACATGCAGAAGCCCAGGTGGGCCACAGAGCTGTAGGCCACCAGCTTCTTGATATCGTTCTGCACGAGCGCGCAGAAAGAGCCGTAGATGATGCCGACGACCGAGAGCGCTGCGATCAGCGGCACGCCCGTCGTCAGGCAGGCTTCCGGCAGCATTGGCAGGCACAACCGCAGGAAGCCATACGTTCCCAGTTTCAGAAGCACCCCCGCCAGCAGCACCGAGCCGGCCGTCGGCGCCTCGACGTGCGCCAGCGGCAACCACGTGTGGAACGGGAACACCGGCACTTTCACCAGGAACCCCGCGGCGATCGCCAGAAACAGCGCCGTCTGGGTCGCCGCCGGCAGCGGATGCCCATGCACCGGGTGCAGCGCCCACGCGAGGTCGGGAATCGAGAACGGAGTCTGCAGCCCGGCTTCCGGCGGCGCCATCAGGACCAGGGACACCAGCCCCAACAACGTGATCAGACTTCCCGCCAATGTGTAAAGGAAAAACTTGTTGGCGGCATAGCGCCGCAGAGGCCCCCCCCAAATGCCAATCAGCAGGTACAACGGAATGAGCGTGAATTCAAAGAATACATAGAACAGGAGCATGTCGAACGCGCAGAACACACCGATCAGCCCGGTTTCGAGGACCAGCAGAGACGCATAAAACTCGGCGGCCCGCTCGGTGATGGACGTCCACGATACCAACACCGACGACACGCACAGCACCGTAGTCAACAGGATCAGCGCGACGCTGACTCCGTCGACCCCCAGATAAAATTCGAACCGCAGCGGGTCGCCGCCGGACGGGTCGGACATTGTCAGCCAGGTATGCCGCAATTCCATCCGCGGCGTGATCGTCTGCCGCTCCTTGGCGGGAATATCCGGCAGGTCCAGGAACTGCGCTGCGACGCCCAAGGAGAGGGCGAACGTCACGAGCGTTGCGCCCAAGGCAGCCCAGCGCGCCCGCTCGGCCGGCGCGCGGAAATCCAACAGCAGCAGCAACGCTGCGGCAACGAGAGGCGACAGGATCAGCACAATCAACAGCATGAATTCGCTCGAACTATCCGGCCAACGACTGCAGCACCCACATCAGGCACGCCGCCAATCCTAGTAACATCACAAACGCATACTGCTGGATCAGCCCGTTCTGCACGGGCCGCAGAATGGCCCCCACGAGCGGCGGCAGCAGGCCGACAATGTCGACCAGCTTGTCGATGACATACCGATCAAACAGCTCCGAGACTTCGGCAAGCCCGCGCAGCGGCCGCACGACGAACGCCAGATAAATCTCGTCGAGATACAAGCCATTCAATGACAACCGCGCCCAAGGCGTGGCCGGTTCCTGGACGCCGCTCGCGCCGGGATGCCTTCCATAAACCGCATAGGCCGCGAAGATCCCCACGAGGCCGATCAGCGTGCTTAGCCCCATCATGCCGAAGTTGAGACCGAACGCGGTCCCTTCCGGCAGCCCCGGCGTGTGATGCAAGTAGTGTGCATACGCGTGCGTTGGTCCGGTGGCGAGGCCAATCACCAGCGCCCCGGCCGCCAGAAGGTAGAGCGGGATCGCCATCGAGGGGGGTGCGTCATGCGGATGATGTCCCGCTTCTTCGGGAAATACTTCCGGCCCGTGGAACGTGAGGAAGTACGCGCGGAACGTGTAGAACGCCGTCATCAGCGCGGTCACGAGCGCGATGACCAGGATGGCGAAGTAATACGTTCCGCGTTCGCCGGTCTGGCTCGCCGTCCACAACACGCTGAGAATTTCGTCTTTGCTCCAGAAGCCCGAGAGGAGCGGAAACCCGGCCAGTGCCAGCGCCCCGCACAGGAAAGTGGCGTGTGTGATCGGCAGCGCCTTCCGCAGCCCGCTGAACCGCCGCATGTCGATCACGTCCCCCATTGCGTGCATCACGCTGCCCGACGACAGGAACAGCACCGCCTTGAAGAAGGCGTGCGTAAACATGTGGAACATCGCGAAGGTGACCGCCGCCTGCATCAGGCGCGGCGGGTCCGCCCCCGCCGCCCCCAGCGACATGAACATGTAGCCGAGCTGGCTCACCGTCGAGTACGCCAGCACGCGCTTCAGGTCGTACTGTGTGAGTGCCGTGATCGCTGCAATGAGCGCCGTCGCCGCGCCGATGCCCGCCACCACCTGCAGCGCGAACGGCGAATGCACGAACAGCGGAGAGCACCGCGCGACCAGGTACACCCCCGCCGTGACCATCGTCGCCGCGTGAATCAGCGCGCTCACCGGCGTGGGGCCCTCCATGGCGTCCGGCAACCAAACGTGCAGCGGGAACTGGGCCGACTTGCCCACCGCACCCACGAACAACAACAGGCAGATCGTCGTGAAGATCTCCGGCTGGGAATTAACGATCGACGCGAGATGCTTCGGATCGTTGAGCACGCGCTCGAAATCGATCGAGCCGAACGTGGTCCATACCAGGAACACCCCCAGTATGAAACCGAAATCGCCAATGCGGTTGACGACAAACGCTTTCTTCGCCGCGGCAGCCGCGCTCGGCTTCTGGAACCAGAACCCGATCAGCAAATAGCTGCACAGGCCGACGGCTTCCCAGAACACGAACAGCAGCAGGAAGTTGCCCGCGAGCACCAGCATGCACATCGAAAACACAAACAGAGCGATCTCGGCGAAAAACCGGGGATAACCGGGATCGCCCTGCATGTAGCCGGAAGCGAAGATCGCCACCAGCAGGCTCACCGACGTCACCATCACCAGCATCAGCGCGGACAGTGCATCGGCCCGCAGCTCGACGCGCGCGTCGAGGCCGCCCAGGTCATGCGCGTCGGCATAGACGCTGGCCTTCCTCACTCCCACCTGAATCCAGCGGTACACTTCATACGTCACCACGCCCGTGGGCGAGACGCGGTCTTCGTGGCCGGCTTCCGCGTGTTCATCGTGGGAGGAAAACTGTTGCGGCAGCACCGCCCCCCAGAGATACAGCGCCGCGAGCAGCGACACGATGAGAGCGAGTATGACCGGGCGATGGGCCTGATTGCGGCGCACGAACTGGCCGGCCGTGCCGACCCACACCGCCGCCGCCAGCGGCGCGGCCGGAATCAGCCAGATCGCGTTGTCGTTCAACCACTCGAACACGTTGGTCTCCGAAGTGTCAGGCCTCAGGTGTCAGAAAAGACAAGGCGCTCGATGATCATTTGAATTCCTCTTGCCGGACACCTCACACCTGACACCTGATGCCTCACACCTTCATTTCCACGCCCCTACGGGCGCCTTCGGCAGCGGGCCGGATGGCGTCAGGTGCGGCAGCTCCGGCGCCGGCGGCGCCGCGGGAGGGTCGGCGTCTTCCGGTGCAAGCTGCGGCAGGTCCGGCTCGCCCAGGTTGCTCCACAACTGCACGTCCAGCGATTTTCGTCGCCGGTACAGATTGAGGATCAGCACCAATGCCAGGCCGGCTTCGCACGCGGCAACGGTCAGGACGAAAATGGTGAACACCTGCCCTGACGCATTGCCGTGGTGCCGCCCGAAGGCCGTGAGGTTGATGGATACTCCGAGCAGCATCATTTCTGCCGAGAGCATCATCAGGATCAGGTTCCGCCGGGTGAGGAACCCCACCGCGCCGAGCGCGAACAGGATCGCCCCGACCGCGAGTTGTCCTGGCAGTGGGTCGGTCATAGCGTGCCTTGCGACCTCCGCGGCGCGAGGGCAATGGCCCCAATGGTGGCGATGAGCAGCACGGTCCCCGCCAGCTCCACGGCGAACAGGTAATCGCCGAACAGCGATCGTCCCACTCCCCGCAGCGTGCCCAAGTCCGATTCGCCGATGATCTCGCCGTCGGGAAGCGCCTGCGGCTCGCTCAGGGGATTGGCCGCCATCGGCGAGGTGACGAACAGCAGCGGCTGCTCGACCGTCCATTCCTGCAGCGTGTACAGCAGCGCCCCCAACACCAGGCAGCCGCCGATCACCGCCAATTCCGGCTGAAAGGCCCGGCGGTCGTACCCCGCCGCTCCCGCCTGCTGGGCCAGCATGATCACGAACAAGAACGTTACCACGATGGCCCCGGCGTAGACGATCACCGTCGCCGCGGCAAGAAACGGCGCCGAGTTCAACAGGAACAGGCCGCACGTGCACAGTGTGACGAGGGCGAACCACAACGCGGCGTACACCGGGTTGCGGTCGGTGATCATCAGTGTGCCAACCACGACGGCGCCGCCCCCAAACAGGTAGAACAACACGTTATGGACCGAATCGTCGACGGGCGGCGCAAAATGCCGGGCCAGCGCGCCCAGCGCTACCAGGCCGCACACGCCCCCCAGTGCCCACGCGCGGACCCCGTCGCGCGGCAGCAGCAGCCACACGGCCAGACCGCCCAGCACGAGCGGGATCAACAGCGGCAATTGTGCAATCAGATCGTCCATCGTCGACGTCGCGTTTTCTCAGCACAGGCTTGGGAAAATGCTGCCAGTTTGTACTCTGCCGCCAAGTCCAGCGTCAAAGCCGTGGCAGGTCGCCGCCGGCTTTCACCACAATTGAGAAATCACTGCGAGATCACGCCAGGTGACGGGGCCTTCGCCGAGCGGTCGTCCGGCTTCACGGCAGTGGCCGGAGCCAACGGCGGCAGCGCCGTGAACTCGGAACACCCGCTCAACCGCCCGCGGGAAGTCCGCACCGGATCGCGCCCGGAATCTTTCGTCTGGTCGAAAACACTCAGCAGCTTCTCCTTGTCGAACAGCATCTCCTCCCGCGTCGCGCCGGTGAGATCGTAAATGTGCGTCAACTCGATGGCGTCGCAAGGGCACGCCTCTTCGCACATCCCGCAATAAATGCACTTCAGCTCGTCCAGCACGAAACTCGCCGGGTACTTGTCGCGGTCCGCCCACAACGGATCGTCCTTGGGGGCCTCTGTCGCCTCGATCGAAATGCAATGGGCCGGGCACGCCGTGGCGCACATCATGCAGGCCACGCACTTCACGCGGCCTTTTTCGTCCCGATTGAGGCGGTGCACGCCTCGGTAGTTCAGCGGCAGCACCGGCTTCTGCTCCGGGTACTGCTCGGTGACGGTCTTGAAATCGGTCCAATGACTCGAAGTGATCTTGAGCCCCTGCACGATGGCCGGGAGAAACGTCGACTCCCAGAAATTCATCGGCGGCTCCTCCACCCAGACGACGTCTTTGTCAGCAATCGGCATCGCCATATCTCTCTCAAGGAAGCCCAGGGATGGCAATCCCTGGGTCTCTTCTCGTCAAGTCAATGATGCGCAACTTCCGCGCCGCGCCGACGCGATCCCGTCTCCCCGCCCCGCATCGTGGTCTGTGTTCCAATTAACCCCGCCCCGGCAAACAGTCCAATCGACAGCGGCAGCAGCCACAGCGGATCGAAACCGAATTCGAGCACGCACATCACCAGCAACACGTTCGCCGTGGCGAGCGGGATCAGCACCTTCCACGCCAATCCCATGAGCTGATCGAACCGGAACCGTGGAATCGTCCATCTCAGCAACTGGATCAAAATGATGAATCCGGACACTTTGATGAGCAGCACCGCGACCTTGACGGCCCACGCACCGGCGTACGCGCTGTCGGCCTCGGCAATCACCGGACAATGCCAGCCGCCAAAGAACAGAATGCTCATCAGGAAGCTGATCGTAATCACGTGCGTGTATTCGCCGAGGAAGAACATCGCCCACTTCAGTCCCGAATACTCGGTATGAAACCCGCCGACCAGCTCTTGCTCGCATTCAGTGAGATCGAAGGGCAGCCGGTTTGATTCCGCCATAGCGGCGATGAAGAAGATCAGCGCTGCAACTGGCTGGTACCAGATGTTCCAACCGGCGAACCCGGCCTGCGCCTGGTCCAGCAGGATTCTCTCCAGGCTCATCGTATGATTGAGCAATGCGACGCCGACGATGGACATGCCCAGCGGAATCTCATAACTGACGACCTGCGCGCTGGCCCGCAGCGATCCCAGCGCCGAGTACTTATTATTCGACGCCCACCCGCCGAGTATGATGGAATAGATGGCCAGGCTGGTCACGGCAAAAATGAATACAATCCCCAGGTCAATGTTGGGCGCAATGATAAAGGGAAACTCCCCCGGCTTATGCGACACTGGCCCAAACGGAACCACGGCAAACGCCAGCATGGTGGTGAACACCGAAATCGCCGGCCCCAACAGATACAAGAACCGGTCGACGTGATCGGGAATCACCGCCTCCTTGATGAGCAGCTTCACGCCATCCGCGAGCGGCTGCAACAACCCGAACGGTCCAACGCGATTCGGTCCGAGGCGGTCCTGCATCCACGCTGACAGTTTCCGCTCCAGCAGGATGAGATAGGCACACGCGGTGAGGATTGCGCTCAGCGCAACCACAATCGCCAGCGCCGCCATCACCAACGGGATTTGCAACAACTCGCTCACAAACCGTTCCTCAATTCCCACGAAGCCCAGGGATCGCCGTCCCTAGGTCTCGTCACACCGGTTGCAACTGCTTCTCCACGACAGCCGCGGCAGCGGAGTTCAACGACACTCCGTAATCGCCCAGGTCGCCCAGGATGAGCGGCGCGAAGCTGTGAATCTCGTTCGCAATCTGCTGCCGTATCATCGCCGCACGGAACAGACCCGTGCCGCCGGATAGTTCCCACAGGATGCGGCCATCCGGCCGTGCGTCGCCCGGGCCGCGCAGCGCGCGGACGATGGGTTGCGCCAGACCGTTGTGGTTAACGAACGTGCCGTCCTTCTCCGCCCACGCCCCCCCGGCCAGAACGTACTGCGCTCGCTCCGTCAGCGGGGAGGACAGCAGGTCTTCGACGACCAGCAGCTTCAGTTTCGCGCAGTTCGCCACGAACGCGTCGTCGAACGTCGCACGCGGATCGGCATTCATCACGTACAAGCCGTCCAGCTCGCCGTTCGCCAGCTTCTTTGCGATCTCGTCGAATCCCAGGCATGCCCCCTGAAAATGCCGCAGAACCATCTCCACGCCGCGGCGATTCGGCGCCTTCTCCGCACGAATGGTGAACTTCACCTGGCTCGGCGGCGCCCCAGTGACGGTCTTCGGATAGTGGTCGTCTTCGCCGACGATGCGGACCGGTCCCATCGCCAGCGTTACCTGCTCCGACTGCCGCTTCAGCCAGTTCGATAAGAGGTACGCTTCCTCGACCGTGGACCAGGGAGAGATGACCGCCGCAAACCGCGCTGGGGTTGTACCCACTGCACGTTCGACTGCGGACCGTACTGCCGGCAGGATCTGCTCCCACGTGTTCGCCGTAACGAGCCCATCCTTTCGCGCGACGGGCGACTTCAGGCGCCGGTCGGAATGGATGTACTTCCATCCGAAACGGCCGTCGTCGCACATGAAGTGCCCTTGGGCCTGCGGGTTAAACCGCGGCTTCAAACGGAAGAGCTCATCGTTGTTCTGGTCGACCGTAATGCTGCAGCCGGTGCTGCAGTCGGGGCAGACGCTGGGCTTCGACTTCAACCACCACACCCGCTGCTTATAGAGGAAGTCTTTGCTGCACAGCGCACCCACCGGGCAGAGGTCGACCACGTTGCCGGCCAATTTGTTGTTGCACGGCTCGCCCGGGAAAATATCGATCTCCTCCACGCTGCCGCGGTTGATGACCTGCAGCTCGCCCGTCCCGCTGATCTCGCGCGTGAACCGCACGCAGCGGGTGCACATGATGCAGCGGTCGGTGAACAGCGTGATCTGGTCGCCGATATAGTCCTTATCGGGCTTGAGCGTCTTCGGCTCCTGCAGGCGACTATAACCGCGGCCATATTTATAACTGTAATCCTGCAGGTAGCACTCCCCCGCCTGGTCGCAGACGGGGCAATCGAGCGGATGGTTGAGCAGCAGGTATTCGAGCGTCGCCTTCTGCGCGTCTTTCACCTTCTGGCTGTTGGTGATGACGACGGTGCCGTCTTTCACCGGCGTCTGGCAGCCGGGGAACAGCTTGGGCTGCATGGCGACCGAACCGTCGGGCTTCTTGTCACCAACTTCCACCAGGCACATGCGACAACTGGCAACAACCGACAACGCGGGATGCCAGCAATAGCTGGGAATCTCCACGTCGGCACGCTGCGCCGCCTGAATGCAGTTCAGCCGCTCGTGGGCGCCGATTTCGACGGGCTTGTCGTTGATGAAAACCGTGGGCATGCAGAAATCCAAGTGCTTTCAGTGTGCGCTGACCAATTCCGCAGGTGTGATCGTTGATCGTTTCGACTGAATGTATTCCTCGAACTCGGGGCGGAACTTTTTAATCGCGTTTTTCACGGGCCACGCGGCGCCGTCGGACAGGCCGCAGATCGTCGTGCCGGGAATGATGCCCATCGAATTGGCCACTTCCAGCAGCAGGTCCAGGTCGCGGATCTGTCCCTGGCCGGATCGGATGCGGTGCAGAATTTTTGTCATCCACGCCGTCCCTTCCCGACACGGCGTGCACTGCCCGCACGACTCGTGCGAGAAGAACCGGCAGCAGTTGTAAAGCACATCGACCATGCTGGTCGCATCGTCAATCACGATCACAGCCGCGGTGCCGAGTCCGAGGCAGCCCACCTTGCCCGGACCGTTGAAGTCGAGCGGCGTGTCGAGCTCGCTCGCCGACAGGAATCCCATGCTGATCCCGCCGGGCACTACCGCCTTGACGCTGCGTCCGCCTGGGACACCGCCGCCGTATTCTTCGATGAGCTGCCGCGCCGTGATCCCCAGCGGCAATTCATAGCAGCCTGGCTTGTTGATGTGGCCGCTGAGGCAATAGAGTTTTGGTCCATAACTGCCGGCATCGCGGGGGTTATTGGGATCTGCCGGCACGCCGATCGACTTAAACCACGCCGCGCCCCGGTTAAGGATGTGCGTCACGCAGGCCATCGTTTCAATGTTGTTGACAATCGTCGGCTTGCGGAACAGGCCTTCAATGGCCGGAAACGGCGGCTTGATCCGCGGCCAGGCCCGCTTGCCTTCAAGACTCTCAATCAGGCCCGTCTCCTCGCCACAGATATACGCTGCGGCGCCGCGATGCAGATACACGTCGAGCTTGAAGCCGCTCCCCATCACGTTGTTGCCGAGAATGCCCGCGGCGTAGCATTCCTGAATGGCCTTGTCCAGTGCGCGATAGCTTTTGCCATATTCATAACGCAGATAGATATAGGCCGTGTTGGACTTGATGGCGTGACACGAAATGGCAATGCCCTCGAGGATCTGGTGCGGGTCGTCCTCCATCAGGATGCGGTTATTAAACGTGCCCGGCTCGGATTCGTCGGCATTGATCGCCAGGTAAATCGGCCCCGGATGCCCCTTCGGAAGGAAGGTCCATTTCACGCCGGTGGGAAAGCCGGCGCCGCCGCGTCCGCGCAGTCCGGAGTCCTTGACGACGGTAATCACATCGTCCGGCGACATCGCCAGCGCTTTTTTCAGCGCGGCATAACCGCCGTCGCGCTGATAAGTCGCCAGCGAGGGGCTGTCGGGTTTCCCGACGCGGGCGAGGAGAACCGGTTCAAACGCTGCCATGGATCGAATCGCTTCCGTTGTCGCTTACAGCTTGGAGAGGATGCTTTCGGCCCGCTCGGTGCTGACGTTCATTTCGCAGTGATCGTCCACCAGCAGGCACGGCGCACCTTCGCAGGCGCCGAGGCACTCGGCAAACTCCAGCGTCACTTTGCCGTCGTCCGTCGTGTCGCCGGGCTGAACGTGATATTTCTCGCAAAGATGCGCCAGCAACTTCTCGCCGCCGCGGAGTGCACAACTGAGGCTGCGGCAGACCCACACGCGATGCTGGCCGAGCCGGTGTTGCTCGTCGCGGAAGAAGCCATAGAACGACATGGTGTCGTGCACCTCCGCCGGGTGCAGTTCCAGCAGTTCGGCGATTTCTTTCACCGCTTCCAGCGACACGCAGCGGAACTCGTCCTGCACCATATGCAGCGCCGGCAGCGTGACCGCCTGCTTGCTGGGATAGCGCGCGAACAGACTCTTGATCCGTTCTCGCATTGTTTCGGTTAATGCCGGCATTTATCACTCCCAGGCGACACACTGTTGCGATCAGCGATTCCTGTGCAATCCGACAATCGGCGAGCGATTTATCGATCCAACTCCGCGGCGATGATGTTCAAACTTCCCAGCACAGCCACCACATCGCTCAACAGGTGGCCCTTAATAATGTGTGGAAAGATCGCAAAATGGATATAGGACGGCGGACGGCACCTGGCACGGTAGGCCCGCCACGTTCCGTCTCCTACGATATAGAAGCCCAGCTCGCCGTTGGGGGCCTCCGTCGCAGCATAGATTTCTTCTTTCGGGCTGCCTGCCTGCCGGTTCGGCATGATGACCTCGAAGTGCTGGATCAGCCCTTCGATGCTGCGATACACGGCAGGCTTGGCGGGAATGACGGCCTTCGTTTCCGGGTCGACGTTGATTGGCCCGGCGGGGATGTTCTCGATGGCCTGCTCGATGATCTTCAAGCTTTCCAGCATTTCCTGCATGCGGACGAGGTACCGCGCGTAGCAGTCGCCCCCCTTGGAGGCGGCCACTTTGAAATCGAAGTCGGCGTAGGCGAGATAGGGCTCGTCCTTGCGCAGGTCGCGGATCACGCCGCTGGCCCGCGCCAGCGGCCCTGTGGCGCCCATAGCGATGGCGTCGTCCTTGCTGAGATATCCGATTCCCTGCACCCGCTCGATGAAAATTCGGTTGCGGGTCAGCAGCTTATGGATTTCATCATGGACCGGACGAAAGCCCTTGCAGAATTCACGAACCTTATCCACCCAAGCGTTATTGATGTCGAACAGCACGCCGCCCACGCGCGTATAGCTGGTATGAAACCGCTGCCCTGACGCGAACTCCACAATATCATAGATTTTTTCGCGCTGATAGAACGCATATAGGAACGCCGTGAAGGCGCCGAGGTCGAGCGCGCAGGTGCCGACGTTCAGGAGATGGTCGTGCAGCCGCATTAGCTCGCCGCAGATGGTGCGCACGTACTTGCACCGCGGCGTCAGTTCGATGCCCAGGAGCTTCTCCACCGCGTGGTGCCAGGCGATCTCGTTGGCCAGCGGCGAGAGGTAGTTCATCCGGTCGGCGATGGTCACGTACTGGTTGAAGTCGAGGTCTTCGCCCAGCTTCTCGAAGCCGCTGTGCAGGTAGCCGATATCGGGCACGGCGTTCACGACGCGTTCGCCGTCCAGCGTGAGCACCAGCCGCAGCGTAGTGTGCGTGGCCGGATGCTGCGGGCCGAAGTTGAGCGTCCAGAGATACTCCTTCTCCGGGGCGTCGAGCTCGGCGAGGTCGGAAACTTGGAAAGGCATCGTAAATCCTGAAGCGGCTCAGCTCTCCGCCCGCGTGATGACCGGGAAGTTATGCCGTTCGCCGCGGCCTTTCAGCGGGTAGTCTTTTCGCAGCGGATACGAGGTGAACTCGTGGGGCATGAGGATCCGCCGCAGATCGGGATGGCCGGCAAAGCGGATGCCGAACATGTCGTACACTTCCCGCTCGGTCCAGTCGGCCGATTTCCACAGCGGATACATCGACGGCAACGTCGGTTCCGGATCGTTGACGAACGTCTTCACGATCACGCGCTCCCCCGTGACCGTGTTGAGGAGACAGTAGATCACGGCAAAGCGGTCGGCAGCGTCCGCATATTCGAGATAATCGACCGCCGTGATGTCGACCAGCATGTCGAACCCGCCTTCGTGCTTAAGGCAGGTCAGCACCTCGACCAGCATGCCGGCCGGTACAACGACGCGGTCGTTATCGCGGAACCGGCTGAACTTCAGCCCCGCCGCGGGAAACCTCGTTTGTAACACGTCCTGATGCGACATCGATCCCTAAGACCTTCAGGCCGCCCAGGACAGATCCCCGGCGGCGATGACGATTACCCTCTCATCGCCAATTCGGCGACCAGGGCCGATGCGACAAACGCCGGAACAAGTCCGTAGCGAATGAGCGCCCGGTCCGACGGAGATGGACAAAATGGACGGCGACACAAAATCAGACCAACGCCCATCCAATAGCCGAGACTCCCGCCCGCAAACGCCCGAGCCAAAGTTCCACCGTCCAGCACCAGAATCGCCAGAAGCGTCATTGCCGCGTGAAGTGCCAGCGCAAACACAATGGGTTGGCGATACTCCACCGCAATCACCGGGTTCTGACTGCTGGTCATTATCGTTGGGCCTTCGAGTTTTTCTGCGGCTCAGTTCAGCACCGCGAGCTGTTCGTTCGCTTCGCGGATGCGGATCAGCTCGTCGGGATCGAACGGGGACGGTCCCGTCGATCTAGTGCGTTCCGCGAACTCGTGGCCGGTGAACGTCCCGGTCTTCATCACCTTGTCCTGCAGCGCGATGATGCTGGCCAGCAATTGTTCCGGCCGCGGCGGGCACCCGGGCACGTAGATGTCCACTGGGATGAACCGGTCCACTCCCTGCACGACAGCGTACGTATCAAACACACCGCCGGTACACGCGCAGGCCCCCATCGAAATACACCACTTGGGTTCCGGCATCTGCAGCCAGATTCGCTGAAGGACCGGCAACATCTTCATCACCACGCGGCCAGCGACAATCATCAGGTCGCACTGTCGCGGGCTGAACCGCATCACTTCGGCGCCGAACCGGGCCAGGTCGAACCGCGAGGACGCCGTCGCCATCAACTCGATGCCACAACACGCGGTGGCAAACGGCATGGGCCACAGGCTGTTGGCGCGGGCCCAGCTGGCGGCGGCGTCCAGCGTGGTCATGAACACATTTTCGGGGACGTTTTTCACCGCCATCGGAACACCCCCTTGCGCCAGGCATAGATGTAGGCGATGGTCAGCGTCCCCATGAAGACCAGCATCACGCCGAACACCATGCGACGCAATTCGAGCGGCACGCCGCCCCCTTCGGTCGAGTACGCGCTGACGGCCCACGGATACAGGAACAGCAACTCCACGTCGAACACGAGAAACAGGACCGCCACCAGATAAAACTTGACATCGAAAGGCTGCCGCGCATCCCCGACGGGATCCATGCCCGACTCGTAAGGCATCTGCTTGACCGGCGTGCGTTTATGCGGGCTGAGGAGATGCGTCAGCGCGAGATTGGTGACGGCAAACCCGGCAAGCACGACCACGTACAGCAGTATTGCGTCGAAAGACGCCATAACACGTTTTTCTTCAATGATTTACGAACACAAGTGGCGGTCCGAAACCAGCGGCGCACGATGGGGCTCCCGCCACCACTACGTTCCTCGCCGGATTCTAGACGGGGCAGCAACCGAGTTCAACGCAACCCCCGTGCAAGGCTATCGCGGCACGGTCTTGTTCGAACCGCCGTGTCAACCCTTGACGAACCCGAGCAGTCCCGTTGATGATGCGTGACTTCACTCGGCCGAAGTGGCGGAACTGGCAGACGCGCTGGATTCAAAATCCAGTTCAGTTAACCCTGAGTGTGGGTTCGAGTCCCACCTTCGGCAGATTACGCTGATGGCTCAGAACCACTAACACAACCGGTTGTGCACCATCAAAAGCTCCCGAACGCCTGAGAAAACTCACATGCACAGAGGTTGTGTTAGAAACTCTTAATGGTTCGCATCAGCCGCCTGCGGCCTATTGTTGCTGTTGTTGCTGGAGCTGCTCTTCCGCTGCGGCATCGGGCAGGCGGTGGGTGACAACCATTACCGGCACATCGAGCGGCGGGAGTTGGTCTTGCCACGACACCGACGGCAGCCGCTCCAGTTGCCGCGTGGCCACGCGGACGGCGATGCGTTCGGTCCCTTCGCCGCGAAAGACGCCCTTGTTAGGCGGCACGTCGCTGAAGTCGCGGCCGATGGCTGTCTTCACAAATCGGTCGTTTGTCGGGCAGCCATTCGTGGGATCGAAGCCCACCCAGCGGAGGTCCGGCAGCCACGCCTCGCACCAGGCGTGGCTCTGCGATTCCTTGTTGGGGCGGTGGATGTAGCCGCTGACGTAGCGCGCGGGGACGCCAAAGTGTCTTAACACCGCGATCATCAGGTGGGTGAAATCCTGGCAGACCCCTTTTCGCGCCTGCAGGACGACGTCTATTGGCGAACTGGCATCGGTGACGTCGCGGGCGTATTCGAAGTGGCTGCGGATGTGTTCGGCGACCTGGCAGACCCACATGCCGATCCGCCCGCGCTCGCGGGGTTGCAATTCGTGCAGCAATGGCGCGAGCAGTTCGGTGTGTCGGACGGGACCGCCAAACGACAGGAAATCGAGCGCTTCGAGCGGCAAGGCGCTGTCGTCGATGGGAAACGTAGCCTCGCTGTTCATGGGGTTGGCGCGTTCGCCATCGGTTTCCACCACGCTGGCCGCAAGAATGCGCAGGTTTGGCTGCGGTGAAAGAATGTTGAAGTGATGCACGCGGTTGCCGAAGCCGTCGATGTATCGCGACAGATTGGCCGGCTGGCTGACGACGATCTGGAACGAATGGCAGCGCTGCCGTTCGTCGCTCACCGGCTCCATCCGTAATTCGGTGAGCCACTCGCGAACGCAGTGGGAGTACTCGAGGCTGGTTTCGTGCTGGATTTCCAAGATCATGGGTTGGCTCCGGCGCGTGGCGTTCTGCTCTGTGGAAACTCCAAATTCCAACAACCAAGCTCCAAGGGGGAGCGGCGGTCTTCGTTGGCATTTGGCGTTTGGAGCTTAATGCAAGGCGTATTGCTCCAGGATGGTATGGCTCACGCGGTGGCATTGGTCGAGGCATTCGCGCAGGAACTCGTGCAGGCCGCGATTCATGATCTCTCCCATTTCGCGGTACGCGAGGTCGCTCAGCAGTCGGCTCGACGTGCGCAGGGCGGCATCGCGGGTGCGCTCGATGTTCGGGGCGCTGATGGCCTCCAGCGAGCTGGTGACGGCGGCGATGCAGAACCGCACCGAATGCGGAAACTCCGGATTCAGCAGCAGAAACTCCGACACGTGTTCGGGTTCGACGCGGCTGATGTACAGCCGTTGGTACGCCTCGAACGCCTGGCAGCTCTTGAGGACGGCTCCCCATTGCACGCTGGCCAAGGGACGGTTGGCCGGGTCGGCAAGCGCCAGCATCTGGTACTTGGAGTCGAGCAGGCGCAGCGTTTTCTCCGCCCGTTCCAGGTACTTTCCGAGCTGGATGAAATGCCAGCCGACGTCGTGCGTGAGCGTGGCATCGCAGATGCCGTGAAACAATTGCGCGCCCACCTGGACCGCTTCGCAGAAATCGTGCGGCGATTCGCCGACGTGTTCGTGCAGTTCGGCGTCGGAGAGGTGCCAGTACAGCTTGTTCAGCTCGCGCCACATGCCGGGGCTGATCGATCCGCGGATGCTGCGGGCGTTGTTGCGGGAGCGGTTGATGCAGGTCATTACGCTGCCGGGGTTGTCGCGGTCGACCGTGAGCCAGCGGCTCACCCGCGACACCAGCGCGACCGAACCATTCACTGGAGGCAGCGGCGGCAGTTGCAACGTCGTCAGCAGCGCGCTCCAGCCCAGCTCCGACGGCTCCGACATCACGCCGTGCAGGTCGAGGTCCAGGTGGAACGTCACATCGAGCCAGCGCGCCACCTGTTCGGCCCGCTCCAGGTAGCGGCTCATCCACAACAGGGCATCGGCAACGCGGCTGAGCATGACGTTCCAGGAAGCCCAGGGATGGCCATCCCTGGGTCTGCCTTTTGTCGTTCATTGAGCGAGTAAACAGAAGAAGAGACCCGGGGATGGCCATCCCTGGGCTTCCAGTTCATTCCGCGAGCACCCACGTGTCTTTGCTGCCGCCGCCCTGCGAGCTG
>Ga0073934_10005935_pt1 | contig 18332 bp, 16 predicted proteins | sample LarsenN4metaG_FD_76834 | JGI IMG/M metagenome (GOLD analysis project Ga0073934, IMG submission 76834) | Hot spring sediment bacterial and archeal communities from British Columbia, Canada, to study Microbial Dark Matter (Phase II) - Larsen... ... | reverse complement strand
GGGCATGGAATCGCGGGCGCCGGAACGCACGGCGACGAGGAGCGGCATGCTACTGGTCGCGCCGAACTTCGTGCCCATGATCTTCTCCATGTTGGCAATGCCCGCCTCCATCTGCTTCTGAAGTTCCTTGGGATAGGTTTTCTTGTGGGCGTAATAGTAAGTGCAGACCTCGGTGGTGATCGTGAACCCCGGAGGAACGGGGAGACCGATGCGGGTCATCTCGGCGAGGTTGGCGCCCTTGCCGCCAAGCAGGGCCTTCATGCTGCCGTCGCCGTCAGCCTTTTTGTTGCCCCAAGTGTAAACGTATTTGATGGATTTGGCCATAAACCGGTTGATTCCGCTGAGTAGTAGTTGTTTTTGAACCGCGAAAAGAGGCGCGAGCGTAACAAAGGTCGAAGGGGAGTCAACGGTTGAATTCCGCGAGAGCAAATACCGTTCGATGCGGTTGTTCAGCCGGTCAAACCCGCTCTAATTTACCGTCTTCCGGCAGGGCCATTAGTTGGCGGGCGACGCTGTCCACAAAGCCGGGTAAGATTAGGTTGGGAGCCAGTTCGGCCAGCGGAGCGAGGACGAAGCGCCGCAAATGCGCGCGCGGATGCGGCAGGGTCAATTCAGGCCGTTTTGAGACCACCGCGCCAAAGGCGATCAGATCCAGGTCCAGTGTCCGGGGGGCGTTGGGCTGTTGCCCCCGCTCCCGTCCGAACTGCGATTCCAGGAATTGCAGCTTCAGCAGCAATGTGTCCGGCGTCTCACCCGTGCGCGTCACCAGCAACGCCACCGCATTGATGAAGTCCGGCGATCCGGGCGGACAATCTTGCGGCGCGCTGCGCCAGAGCGAGGAACGCAGGATGGTGTGGTTGCTCATGGCCTGCAGTCGGTCCATGGCTCGCCGCACATTCGACAGCGGGTCTCCCAAATTTGATCCCAGGGCGATAATGGCCAGTTGATTCATTCCTGATTCTGCGAACCGGCAGCCGCCGGTCGAATCAACCGTCCATACAGCAATTCCCATGCTGTTCCACCGCAAGTCATTTCAAACCGAGAACGTCCTGCATCGTGTAGAGTCCGGGCGGGCGGCCCACCACCCATTGCGCTGCCCGCAAAGCTCCGCTGGCAAAGGTCTCGCGGCTGCTGGCCTTGTGGGTCAGTTCGACCCGTTCGCCATTCGCGGCGAAGATAACCGTGTGATCCCCTACCACGTCGCCTCCGCGAACGGCGTGAATGCCGATTTCAGAGCTGCTGCGTTCGCCGACGATGCCATGCCGTCCGTGCCGGAGGGCTTCCTCCAGTTGCAGTTTTCTCACCTCGGCCAGGATTTCCAGCAACGTCATGGCGGTGCCGCTGGGGGCGTCCTTTTTCAGCCGGTGATGCATCTCGACGACTTCCAGGTCAAAGTCCGGACCGAGAATCTCCGCCGCCTTGCGCGTGAGCCAAAAAAGCGTGTTGACGCCCGTGGAGTAGTTGGATGCCCAGACGATCGGGATTTGCGATTGCAGATTCACAATCTCAGCCTTCTCCCCCGCCGTGTGGCCGGTGGTGCCGATCACCAAGGGCTGCTCTCGTCCGGCGCACAACCTGGCCACGCCCAACGTCGCATCGTGGGAGCTGAAATCAATCACCACGTCGCTTTGGTCAATCACGTCCTCCAACCGATCCCCCACATCCACCAGCCCGGTGACTTTCAAGTCCGCGTTCCGCGCGGCGCAGGTGACGAGTGCCTGGCCCATGCGTCCCTTGGCTCCGGTGATGGTGATGCGAGTCATGTCGTGGTTCTGTCTTGGCCGCAAAGTTCAGGCGAAGCAAGCACGCAACGCGCCCTCGTAGGCGGCGGCCAGTTCCTCCCCGGCTTGCACGCACATGCCCAGGTCCCGCAGATGGCCGTCATGCAAACCGTAGATCCAACCATGCACCGCGAGCGGCTGCCCGCGCAGCCAGGCGTCCTGCACGACGGTTGTCTGGCAGACGTTGACCACCTGCTCAATGACGTTCAGTTCGCACAGCTTGTTGACCAGCGCCGGGTCGTCCGTGATGGCCGCGAGCCGTTCCGCGTGCTTGTTGCGCACGTCCTGGATGTGGCGCAGCCAGTTGTCAATCAGCCCGAAGCGCTGGTTGCGCAGCGCCGCCGCCACGCCGCCGCAGCCGTAATGGCCGCAGACGATGATGTGACGCACCTTGAGCACGTCCACGGCGTATTGCATGACGGAAAGGCAGTTCAGGTCAGTGTGGACGACAACATTGGCGACGTTGCGGTGGACGAACAACTCGCCGGGCAGCAGGCCCACGATGTCGTTGGCCGGCACGCGGCTGTCCGAGCAGCCGATCCAGAGATACTGGGGGGCCTGTTGCTGGGCGAGCAGACGGAAGAAGTCCGGCTTCGCGGCGCGGATCGAGTCGGCCCAAGCGCGGTTGCTTTCAAAGAGATGACCGAGGAGGCGCATGGCTCAAGATCGCGGTTTGGCTAGGGGTGCGAACCAGTGTCGGCAAAGAACCAGCCAGCCAAGGTGCCAGGGAAACAAAAAGCCAACAGCCCTTTCAGCCAGGCTGAACGCGTCACCCACGAAGTTGCCAGATGCCGATGCTCCGACCAGCACTGCCGCAAGCAACGCGCCGAAGGCCACTTTAGCCAGCCGGTTAATCGTGTCTGTTGACCAAGCTCCCCAAGCAGCAACTGCTCCCAAGAGAAAGTAGCCGCCCTGAGCAGACACAAACAACAGGTATTGAATACCATGACCGGCTGCTGAAGTGTTACCAGCGCCCGAACCACGATAAAATCTCTCCAGGAAAACGAGCAATCCGGTCACCACGATGCCACCCAATAGAAACCACAGCCCCAACAACACACGACCGGCGGTAAGAGCAACCGAATCAGTCCGCGTCACTTCTTTGTCTGTGATGTCTGTCTTTGTCTGGCTCATTTCATAATTCCGCACGCCTTGAGCGTGGCGGCGAGTTTCGCGCGGCTGGCCGCGCTCATCGGCGCGAGCGGTAACCGGTATTCCTCGGCAATCAGGCCCTTCATCGCCAGCGCCGCCTTGATGGGCACGGGATTGGTCTCGATGAACAAATCTTTGAACACCGGATAAAACTTCGCGTGCAGCTTGCGAGCGGCGGCGGGCCTGCCCACGGCGAACGCGCGCACCATCTGGCTGACCTGTTTGGGAATGATGTTCGACGCCACGCTCACCACGCCGTCCGCCCCCACCGCCATGAAAGGCAGCGTGAGCGAATCATCGCCGCTGAGGATGGCGAACTTCGGCCCCAGCGCGGCGCGAAGCTGGCTGACACGGTCGCACGAGCCCCCCGCCTCCTTGATGCCGACGATGTTGGAGCAGTCCCTAGCCAACCGGGCAACCGTCTCCACGGCGATCTCAATGCCGCAGCGACCAGGGATGCTGTAGAGCACCAACGGCAGCTTGGTGGCCTGGGCGATGGCTTTGAAATGCTGATACAGCCCCTCCTGCGAGGGCTTGTTGTAGTAGGGCGCGACTTGCAACGAGCCCTCGGCCCCCGCCCGCTCGGCGGCTTGCGTAAGGTAAATGGCTTCCTTGGTCGAGTTGCCACCGGTGCCGGCCATGACCTTCACCCTGCCGGCGGCGAACTTCACCGTCAGGGCGATGACCTTGATGTGCTCCTCGTAATCGAGCGTGGGCGATTCGCCCGTGGTGCCCACGGGCACGATGCCGTCCACGCCGCCCTTGATCTGGAGTTTGACAAGGCGTTCCAAGGCCGGCTCATCAATCCGGCCTGCGCGGAAGGGAGTGACAATGGCGGTGTAAGTTCCGGTGAACATGGTTGATCTCAAAGGGGGCGGCCCAAGGGCAGGCCGAGTTCTTCCAACAGCCTCTGAAGCTCGACGAGGGCACGCTCGGGTTCAGCCGTAGTTTCAAACTCGAACTCTGCCATTTCTCCTCCAGAGTTCACGAGCAGATACCCGTCTTCAACCCTGGCACTGTTGACGGACGCCAGATTGGACAATTGGCTGCGGATGCGGATGAACAGCGGCGCGGTCATGGCGGCGGCTAAAGTCAGCAAATTGCCCGGCCTTGGCGAGAGGTTTTTCAGACCGGATTGTACGTTCCCAAAGCCGGCATGCCGCCGCCAACCAAAGTCTGGACGCTGGGAAACGATTTGAGCTAGGGTCGCGGGATGTCGAAGCCGGGCAAGTCCGCCGCCACCGCCAAAGCCAACGTCGAGGAGCTTCCCTTTGAGGAAGCCCTGCGGCGGTTGGAAGCCGTTGTCGAGGCGATGGAGGCCGAGGAATTGCCCTTGGAAACGCTGCTGCAACGTTACGAGGAAGGCGTCCGCCTGCAGGCGGTCTGCCAGGCCAAGCTGGCGGAGGCGGAGTTGAAAATCCAGCAACTGGAAAAACACGCGGCAGGCGGTCCCGTCCTCAAGCCGCCAGCCTTCGACGAGAGTAACGCACAGACAATATGAGCCGATACCTGGACATGGTGGACAGCCCCGAACACGTCAAGAAACTCACGCCCGAGCAGCTATTGTCGCTGGCTGGCGACATCCGCGAGGAGTTGATCACCAAGCTCTCGAAGAACGGCGGCCATCTCGGTCCGAACCTCGGCGTGGTCGAGCTGACCATCGCGCTGCACCGGGTGTTCAGCACCCCCAGGGACAAGTTCGTCTGGGACGTGAGTCATCAGGTCTATGTCCACAAGCTTTTGACCGGGCGCAAGGACCGTTTCCACACCATCCGCACCACCGGCGGCCTCAATGGCTTCGCCCTGCGCACGGAGAGCGAGCACGACTGCTTCGGCGCGGGCCACGCGGGCACGGCTTTGTCCGCGGCGCTCGGCATGTGCGCGGCACGCGACCAGTTGGGCGGCACGGAGAACGTCGTCTGCATCTTCGGCGACGCCGCGCTGACCAACGGCATCTCCTTCGAGGCGCTCAACAACATCGCGCACACGACGCGCAAATTCATCGGCATCCTCAACGACAACGAGTGGAGCATCGCCAAGAACGTCGGCGCCATCGCCGGCTACCTGAACAAGCTCATCACCAACCCCAGCTACAACAAACTGCAAAAGGACTTCGAGGCGTTCCTGCGCCGGATGCCGCGCGGGGAGATCACCTACAAGCTCGGCCACAAGGTTGAGGAGGCCGTGAAGGGCGTGGTCAAGGAAGTGACGCTGCGCCACACGCCCGCGGAGAGCACCGACGGCCGCGGCGGCTTCGGCAGCAGCCTGATCTTCGAGGAAATGGGCCTGCGTTATCTCGGCCCGATTGACGGCCACAACCTGCCCCTGCTCATCGAGTCGCTCGAGTTTGCCAAGCAATGCGAGGATCCCATCGTGCTGCATGTCCTCACCAAGAAAGGCAAGGGCTACGACTTGGCCATCCAGCATCCGGAGAAGTTTCACGGCACCGGCCCTTACGACATCGCCACCGGCGCCGGGCCGGCCCCCAAGGCCGGGGCCCCGCCCGCGTACCAGGACGTCTTCGGCGCGACCATGGTCAAGCTCTGCCAGAAGGACAGCACCGTGGTGGGCATCACCGCCGCCATGCCCAGCGGCACCGGCCTCAAGGCACTGGAGAAAGCCATGCCCAAGCGTTACTACGACGTGGGCATCGCCGAGGAGCACGCGGTCATCTTTGCCGCCGGCATGGCGACGATGGGTTTCCATCCCGTGTGCGCGATTTACTCGACCTTCCTCCAGCGCGCCTACGACTGCATCCATCACGACGTCTGTTTGCAAGATTTGCCCGTGATCTTCTGCATGGACCGCGCCGGCCTTTCCGCCAACGACGGCCCCACGCACCACGGCCTGTTCGACATCGCTTACCTGCGCTGCCTGCCCAACGTCATCGCCATGGCCCCGAAGGACGAGGACGAGCTGGTGGACATGATGTTCACCGCCACGCTGCAAAAGCACCCGACCTTCATCCGCTACCCGCGCGGAGCCGGCGAAGGCGTGCCCATCAAAGAGCAGCCCGCCTTGATCGAGATCGGCAAGGCGGAGGTCACCCGGCAGTTTGCCAACAACGGCGGGAGGAAAGTGGCCTTGTTCGGCCTGGGCAACCTGCACAGCATGGCCAAGAAGGCCGCCGACCAGCTCGCCGCCGAGGGATTCGATTGCGCCGTCGTCAACCCGCGCTTCACCAAGCCGATTGACGCCGGGACGCACGCTTTCTTTGGCCAGGCGGCGGACGTGGTGGTGACCTTCGAGGACCACGCCCTGATGGGCGGCTACGGCAGCGCGGTGTTGGAGCATTTCTCCGCGCAAGACATCACCACGCCGGTGGTGCGCATCGGCTGGCCGGACGAGTTTATCGAGCACGCCAGCACGGTGGATTACCTGCGTGAGAAGCACGGGCTGACCGTGGCCAACGCGATCAAGCAGGTGAAGTCCCGTTTGCCCGCTGCGAAGTCAACGGAGACCAAACTCAGGGCGCTCACCTGAGCAACCGTCTTTTCGCAAATCAAAAGTGCGGTGTCACTGCGATCACCAGCCGTCCATCACCGCATAACCCGGTTTCCGGGGTGACCGCCTCTGTGTGTTGCCCGTTGACGTAGATTTTGCGAAAGTCCGTCAACCTCAGCCTGTGTTTGGAAAGCCTTTGGGCCAGCTCGGTGGGTTTGGGCGCGTTCACCGGCACGAGGCAATTGACCTGGGAGAAAGTCACATCGCCCACCCAATAGATGTCCCGGCTGTTGGTCCATTCGTCCGGCAACTCTTCTTCCTCTTCCGCCTCGTCCATGCCGGCGGGCACCAGTTGTTTGCACATCTGCCGGATTTGCCACAGGAACGACGCCTCGCGCGCAAACCAGGCGCTGACTTCCACCTCGAACTTCCAGCCCTCGCGCCGCCGGAACCGCAACATGCACGCCAAGGTGTCGAGCCGGGACGATTTCTTGTCGGTTGGCCCGCGCCACGAGGCGATCACCTCCGGCCCAGCACCCCATTCCTCTCCGGGTTCGAACACCATCCCCTCCAGTTCCCTCCAGTCGCGGTGCGCCGGCGCGTATCCGAAGGCATCCACATAGAGATGCTCCACGGATTTATAGTCGTGCTTTTCGCGGTCGTAATCGGCGGGGACAAAACTCCAGCCGATGGACCACAAGACGCGCTCGTCATCCAACGCCGGATGCCAGAGCATGAACTTAAGCTCCGGATCGCAACAATATTCCTTCCACTCCCGGCCTTTGAATCTCAGCATGGCTCACCTCACAGTTCGCACCGCTGGCGGCATCTGGCAAGCGACATCACCGCGTAGGCGGTGCCGTATTGCTGGTGGTAGTTGTAGAGCGGGTAATCCCACCAGGAACCGTCCTTTTCCTGGAGCGCCACCAGCAGGCCGGCCAGCCGCGCCTTGAACTGATTGCCAAGCTCCCCGCCCAGCTCCTCCGCGCACAGCACGCCGTGGTAGTGGCCGTAAAAATAGAAATACCCCGCCACCTGGAACCACGACTCGTGCGGGATGGGCCGCTTGCGGCCCATGTCCAGCCAGCCGTTGCGCGTGATGAGCTTCTCCAGCCACTCGGCCAGCACCTCGTCGGTGATCGTCGCGTCACCCCAGCGGCGCAACGCCAGGTTGCAGGCCTGCGAGCGGCCCAGGCTGCCGCCAGGGCGGTTGATGGGCAGCATGGGCCGCCATTTCAGATACTCGCCGTAGTAGTAGCTGTGGTCGGGCTTGCGCTGGCGGTTGATGGAATCAATCGCCCGCTGGCGCAGGTCCGCCGGAATCCCCACGCCCGCCGCCCGCGCGCGGTCAAACGCCAGTAATGCCGTCGCCGTCACGAAGCTCGTCGAGTCCGTCGCTGGTCGCTGCGCCTGCACGCGGAAATCGTAATAGCCCCAGCCGCCGTCCACCGACTCGTAGCGCCGGAGCAGGTCCAGTTGCTGCACCATCAGCTCCCGTAACCGGGCCTGTCGCTCCGGGGGCAAGCCCTGGCGGCCATGCATCGCCGCCAGGGCCTGGATGCCGTAAGCGTGGGTCCACACATTGTAAATCGCGATGCCGTCCGCGCGCCGCACTCTCGGCAAATTATCCAGCAACCACGCCTCACCACGCTCCAGCGCCGCCCGCGCGCCGGTGTTGGTCTCCGCCGCGCCGGATTCGATCAGCGCCTCCACGCACATCGCCGATACCGCCGCGCGGAAGGCTTGGTGCGCGCCTGGAACGGGCGCGAAAATGTTCAAATCCTTCGTCTGATGGGGCGACCCCCAGGAACCGTCCTGGTTCTGGTCCCTGACCAGAAAGGCAACTCCCCGCTCCAGGGCGGAAACCACCTGCTCCCGCGTGGCGGGCGGGGGCGGGGTGCGGGCTTCGGAATCCTTCTGGTCTGTGGCTGGGGCCGGGGGCGAGGGTTGACTCGATTCGCGGGGAAACTCCGCTCGTGGCGCGAGTGGAGCCACCATGGCCAGCAGGCACGCCACGGCGAACGAGCGCCGGGGCGCCGGGCTCCCGCCTCGCGAACCGACCGGTCCGCTCGCCGGGAAAGTCGGTCCCGCCGCGCTGTGTCCCTGCGTTGTGCCCACCGGTATCCTCATCCCAACCCTTTTCAAAGGGGCGTTAATTGGCCTGGTTCAAGATGACAAGGTCCCCTTCCTGGAGACCGTCAATAATTTCGATCATGGTGTCGTCGGCGTCGCCGGTCTTGACCGCGCGTTTCTCCTCGCCGGATTTGGTTTTGAGCCGGACGCTTTTTTGCGCGGGTTCGGTGGCGACGGCGGACTTGGGGATGAGCAGTATCGGCCCTTTGGGCACGTCACGGAAGGTGACTTTGGCGTTGAGGCCGGGGACGAGTTTCACGCCATTGGCCGGCTTGAAGGAAAGGATGGCCTCGAATCCGCCGCCCGGCAGCGGGATGGCGCCGATCTGCTCCAGGGTGGCGGGGAGTTTGAGGTGCGGGGCGGCGGCAGGCGTGGCCTCGGCTTTAAGCCCGGGTCTGAGGCGCGCGAAGTCGGCCTCGCCGGCGGTGGCGCGGAGCTGGAGCCGGGCGGGATTCACAATAGTGAGGAAGACTTCGTTGGGCAGGAGCTTGCCGGCGGGGAGGAGCTTCTTGGAGACCAGCGCGCCGGTGGTCCAGCGGCCCAGGTCGGCCTGGCCGTAATAGACGAGACCGGAAACCGGGGCGCGGGCCTCGAGATGCGCGAGGTCGGTTTTCAATTCGTCGAGGCGCCGGGCGGCTTTCTCTTGCTCGCGGGCAAGCTTCTCGGTGTCGGCGCGCTTTTTTTCCAAGGCTCGGGGCAGGGTGACCTCGGCCAAGGCCAGGGCGAGGTCTTCGTCGAGTTTCTTCGCCTTGAGGGCATCGTGATCGCGGGGGATGATGGTTTTCAGTTCGCGCTCGGCGAAAGCGCGAGCGTTGGCCAGAGAGAACTCCGCGGACTCCACGGCAAACCGCTGGCGTTTGAGGATGATCTCCTCGGTTTCCTCGGTGAGTTCGTCGGCCTTATACATTTTTTCCAGCTGCTTCAACTCCTCCTGCGCGCCGGCCAGGCGTTCCTCGGCGCTCCGGACGTTGAAGGCCGCGTTGCGCTCGCGCTGGGCCCGGCTGTAGCTGACGAAGTAGTCATATTCCTCGGTGGCGATGCGCTGGCTGCGGCGCGCGGCCTCCAGGCGCAGCGGCGTGGATTGCGTTAACTGGCGCAACTCCGCCTCCGCCACCTCCAGCGCCAGACGCGCACCGGTCTGTTCGCGCTCGAGGTCGGCGATTTGCTCCCGGAGCTTTTCGAGGTCCAGGCGCACCAGCGGGTCGCCCTTTTCAACGCGCGCCCCGTGCGGCACGGCGTCCACGACGGTCAGGTCGGTCCAGACCTTGGGGGAGAGTTTGACGGGCGTCATCTCGCGCGCCTCGACGACGGCGTCCAACTGCACCGTGGTTTTGAGCGTGCCGCGCGCCACCTTGTGCGTGGCGACGGACTCGGCGGCGGGGGTGAACTGGGCGGCGAGCAGCACGGCGGCCAAGAATCGCGCCAGAAAGGGACCGGCCACACGGCCGAGCAAACGAACGGGACGTTTCATGCGAACGGGAAGTATTGGAGCAGTGAATTCATGCGGAGCAACAGGCGCGAACAACTATTAGCCGATGGCCGCCCGGCGGGAAAGCTGGAATTGCGGACGTGCTTGCGGGTGGGGCAACTCCTTGGTTGCGCCGTCGGCGAAGCGTGGCTTAGTGTTCGCGCGCGCGACATGAAAGTCTTTATTGACGGCGGGTTTGTTGAGGAACACGAGGCGAAGGTCTCGGTGTTTGACCACGGGCTGTTGTATGGCGACGGCGTGTTCGAGGGCATCCGCGCCTACAACGGGCGCGTCTTCAAGCTCAAGGAGCACATTGACCGGCTGTTCTATTCCGCCAAGGCCATCCTGCTGGACATCCCCATGTCGCACGAGGAACTGGTGCGCGCCACGGTCGAGGCGTGCCGGGAGAACAATTTGCGGGACGGTTACATCCGCCTCGTGGTGACACGCGGCGTGGGCACGCTCGGCCTCAACCCAAACAAATGCAAGCGTGGCTCGGTCATCATCATCGCGGACAAGATCCAGGTTTATCCGCCGGAGATGTACGAGCGGGGCATGGCCATCGTGACGGTCGCCACCACGCGCAACCTGCACAGCGCGGTGAACCCGGCCATCAAGTCACTCAACTACCTGAACAACATCCTGGCCAAGATCGAGGCGAACAACGCGGGCGTCGAGGAGGCGATCATGTTGAACGCCGAGGGTTTTGTGGCCGAATGCACGGCGGACAACCTCTTCATCGTCAAGGGCCGGCAATTGCTCACACCGCCGCTGTCGGCGGGCGCGCTTTACGGCATCACCCGCGGCGTGGTGATGGACCTCGGCCGGGAAGTTGGCCTGCAAATTGGCGAACCAAACCTGACGCGCTATGATGTGTTCAACGCGGACGAATGTTTTCTGACCGGCACCGGCGCGGAATTGATCCCGGTGGTGAAAGTGGACGGACGGGTCATCGGCGATGGCCGGCCCGGCCCCGTCACCCGCAAGCTGGTCGAGCAGTACCGCGCCTTGACCAACACGACCGGCGAGCCAATATACGCTTGAGGAAAAAACATGTTGTGCAGCATCTGCCAGTTGAATGAGGCCAAGGTCCACCTGGCGCAGGTGGTCAATGGCAAGGTCCAGAAAATTGACCTCTGTGAGTCCTGCTCCCACGAGAAGGGCGTGTCTGACACGGCGGGCTATGCCCTGGCGGAAATGCTCCTGGGCATCAGTGGCGCGAAGCCGGCGGAGGAAAAGGCCGCCGGCGGAGGCAGGAGCCAGTTGCGCTGCCCGGCGTGCGGTTTCACCCAGGCCGATTTCAAGAAGACCGCCCGCCTGGGCTGCCCGGAGTGCTATGAGACGTTCGCCGAGCCGCTGGCCGGAATGCTCAAAAACATGCACCGGGGCACCAAACACACCGGCAAGGTCCCCCGCTCGACACCCGCGCCCCGTGATCCCTCGGAAGATCTCCGCGCCCTGCAGGCGCAACTGGAGCAGGCCATCCGCGCGGAGGATTTCGAGCGGGCCGCCCGGCTGCGCGACCAGATCAAAGAGTTGAAAGGTCGGCTCCAAACGCCGGTCGCCACACCGCCATGAGCGTGCATGAATTCCTCGCTTCACCCGCGGAGGCGAGCCGGCGGCGCGGGCCGCAGGACCGCATCGTGATGTCCAGCCGCGTGCGACTGGCACGCAATCTCCGCGGCTTTGCCTTTCCCGGCTGGGCCAAGAAGTCCGACCGTCAGCGAGTGCTCCAGGCCATCAACGACGCCGCGCTCGCGCTGCCGCAGTTGCAGGGCGCGTTTATGGGGGCGATGGAGAGCATCTCCACGCAGGACAAGCAGCTCCTCGTCGAGCGCCACCTCATCAGCCGCGAGCATGCCGCGCGCAAGGAGGGCAGCGGCCTGATCCTGCGCCAGGACGAGTCTCTCTGTCTGATGGTCAACGAGGAGGATCATCTGCGCATGCAGTCGCTCCTGCCCGGCCTGCAAATCCGCGCCGCGTGGGAAGCCATTGACGCCGTGGACACCGGCCTGGAGGGGCGGGTGGAATTCGCCTTCTCCCCAGTGCTGGGTTATCTCACCTCGTGCCCCACGAACGTCGGCACCGCGATCCGCGTCAGCGCGATGCTCCATCTGCCAGGCCTGGTACTGGCCGACCAGATCCAGCCGACTATCGAGGCCGTCAGCAAGCTGGGCATGGCCGTGCGCGGCTTCTATGGCGAGGGCACCGACGCGCTCGGAAACGTCTTCCAAGTCTCGAATCAGCGCACCCTGGGCGAAAGCGAGCCGAGGATCGTCGAACGCCTCGAAAAAGTGCTGCACCAGTTGATTGAGAACGAGGAAAACGCCCGCGCGTTGCTGCTGGAGCAGAAACCCAAGGTCATCTTCAACCACGTCGGCCGCGCCTACGGCACGCTGGCCAACGCCCACATCATCTCCTCGAAGGAGACCATGAACCTGCTTTCCCTCCTGCGTCTGGGCGTGGAACTTGGCCTGTTTCCCGGCGCGGACGTGGCGCTGATCAACGAACTGTTCATCGTCACCCAGCCCGCGCACCTCCAGCAAACCTCGGAGCACAAGCTTTCCGCCGACGAACGGGATGTGTTGCGCGCCTCCCTTTTGCGCGAACGATTGCGCGCCCTCCCGCCCCCCAAGGCGGCTTGAGGCCGGTCCTTTCAATTGGCCCGCGGAGCCGGGGCAGCATGACTCCCTGCCAGCTCCAGTCGCTAGGCAAAATCCGGCCAGACTTCCGGCAGCTAAACACTGGACAAAGACTCCAACCGAAAGCATTTTTCCGACATGAGTGACGAAAGCATGAGCAACTTCACGCCCCGGGCCCAGCAGGTGCTCGCGCTGGCGCGCAAGGAGGCCGACCGTTTTAATCACAATTTCGTGGGCACCGAGCACCTCTTGCTCGGCCTGCTCAAGCTCGGCCAGGGCGTCGCCGTGAACGTGCTCCAGAAGATGGGCCTGGACCTTGATTCCGTCCGGCTGGAGGTCGAAAAGCAGGTCGGCACCGGGCCGGACCAGAAGCAGATCGGCAACATCCCCTACACCCCGCGCGTGAAGAAGGTGCTGGCGCTGGCCGCCAAGGAGGCCAAGGCGCTCAACCACACGTATGTCGGCACCGAACACATCCTGCTGGGCCTGCTGCGCGAGGGCGAGGGCGTGGCCGCGCGCGTGCTCAAGAGCTTCGACGTGGACATCGAGCAGACCCGCCAGGAAATCCTCAAGGAACTGGACCCGAACCTCGCCGCGCAGGAGGAACAGGGCGGCGCCGAGGGTGGCGAAAAAACCACTGAGAAAAAAGGCGAGGTCAAGACACCCGCCTTGAAGGCGTTTGGCCGCGACCTCACGGAGATGGCGCGCAAGGGCGAACTCGACCCCGTGATCGGACGCAAGAGCGAGATCGAGCGTGTCATCCAGATCCTTTGCCGCCGCACCAAGAACAACCCCGTGCTGTTGGGGGAAGCTGGCGTGGGCAAGACCGCCATTGTCGAGGGGCTGGCCCAGGAGATCGCCAAGGGCAACGTGCCGGAGATTCTGCGCGAGAAGCGCGTCATCACCCTCGACCTCGCGCTCATGGTCGCTGGCACCAAGTATCGCGGCCAGTTTGAGGAGCGCATCAAGGCGGTCATGGATGAAATCCGCCGCTCAAAGAAAATCATCCTGTTCATTGACGAGCTGCACACCATCGTCGGCGCCGGCTCGGCCGAGGGCACCATGGACGCCAGCAACATCATCAAGCCGGCCTTGAGCCGCGGCGAGTTGCAGTGCATCGGCGCCACCACCCTCAATGAGTATCGCAAGTACATCGAGAAGGACGCCGCGCTGGAGCGCCGCTTCCAGTCCGTGCGGGTCGAGGCCCCGTCCGTCGAGGAAGCCATCCAAATCCTCCAGGGGTTGCGCGGCAAATATGAGGAGCACCACAAGGCCGACATCACCGACGCCGCCATCGCCGCCTCGGTCAAACTTTCCGACCGATACATCACCGACCGCTATCTGCCGGACAAGGCCATTGACGTAATGGACGAGGCCGGCGCGCGCTGCCGCATCGGCGCGATGACCCGCCCACCCGACGTGAAAGACCTGGAGGCGGAGATCGAGGAGATCAAGACCCGCAAGGAGCGCGCCATCCGGGAGCAGGATTTTGAGGGAGCCGCCGCCATGCGCGACAAGGAAAAGCAGGCGAAGGAGAAACTCGAATCCGTGCTGGCGGACTGGAAGACGAACCGCGAGGAAAAACGCGTTACCGTCGGTGAGGACGACATCCTGCAGGTCGTAGCCAAGTGGACCGGCATCCCTCTCAAGCGCATGGAGCAGGATGAGGCCAAGAAGCTGCTCCACATGGAGGCCGACCTGTCCAAGGTCGTCATCGGCCAGACCGAGGCCGTGGTCGCTCTGTGCAAGGCGTTGCGACGGTCGCGGGCGGATTTGAAGGATCCCAAGCGCCCGATCGGCACTTTCCTGCTGCTGGGCCCCACGGGTGTCGGCAAGACGCTGGTCGCCAAGTCGCTGGCCGAGGGCATGTTCGGCGATCCGAAATCGCTCATCCAGATTGACATGAGCGAGTACATGGAACGCCACGCCGTCTCGCGCATGGTGGGCGCGCCGCCGGGTTATGTGGGCTACGACGAGGGCGGCCAGCTTACCGAGCGGGTGCGCCGCCGACCTTATTCCGTGGTGCTGTTCGACGAGGTGGAGAAGGCGCATCCCGACGCCATGAACATGCTCCTGCAAATCCTCGAGGAAGGCAAGCTGACCGACGGCATGGGACGCACCGTGGACTTCCGCAACACCATCGTTTTGATGACGTCGAATGTCGGCGCGGAGACCATCAAGCGCAACGCCACCATCGGCTTCACCGCCGCCAACGAGCAGATGACCTACGAGCGGATGCGCGACAAGATCCTCGACGAGGCCAAAAAAACCTTCCGCCCGGAGTTCATCAACCGCCTGGACGATGTCATTGTCTTCCGTTCGCTGAACAAGCCCGACTTGATCCAGATTCTGGAACTGGAAGCCGAAAAAGTGTCTCACCGGCTCAAGGACAAGAAAATCACCCTCGTGCTCGACGATAAGGCGAAAGACTTCCTGGTGGAGAAAGGCTTCGACCCCGAGTACGGCGCGCGGCCCATGCGCCGGGCGGTGGAGCGTTACCTGGAAGACCCGCTCGCCGAGGAACTGCTGAAGGGCAATCTCCACGGTGGGGACCCGGTGCATGTCTCCGCCGCCGACGGCAAGCTTACGTTCTCCCAGACCGCCGCGGCCGAGGGCGCGCTGTCGAGTTGAACGGTTCGGCCCGCCGTGCGTTCACCATCAAACCCGATCCTGTTTCCGCGGGCCGCCAGTTGGCGAAGACCGACAACCACGGCGGGGAGTCGGTTCCGCGCCGCCTGAGCGGCGGGGATGGGTCACCGGCGCACATCCAGCACCTTGAGCTGGACACTGCGTTTGCCGTTGTGGTCGTTGATGGAAGGGACGAAGGCGAGATCGAATGTGCCGCCTAGATCGGCGTCCTTGGGCGCGTTCCACCAGACGGCCTCGCCCCAGGTGCGGCCATCAGTGACCCAAAGCTTGAGATGCTGCTGCTCGCGGCCCATGCGCCTGGGCGGATAACGCAGAGCCAAGCCGCGCACACAAACCTGCACCGGCGGATTCCCCTGCCCCATCGGCGCAAGCCGTCCCAATTCCTCGACCCCGGCCACGGTCAGTTCACTGAGTTGAACCTCCGCGTCCAGCCGCAGCGAGGGCTGCAACTGCTCCGCCTTGAGCGTGCGCCGAGCCAGCGCGTTCAGCCGCTCGCGCAAGGCGTTCACCTTGGCCGGATGCACGGACAGGCCAGCCGCCATCGCATGGCCGCCATGGCGCAGCAACAGGTCGTCGCATTCGCTTAACGCGGCGGCGAGATCGAAGCCGTCAATGCTGCGGCCCGACCCGCGCCACTGCTCCGCGTCGCCTCCGAGGATGATCGTGGGCCGGTGGAATTCCCGCAACACGCGCGACGCCACAATGCCCACCACCCCGATGTGCCAGAGCATCTGCCCCTCGACGATGACGTAGTCGCGTTTCGGGTCGAAGCGGGCGCGCACCGCGCCCGCGACCTGCGCCGTCATGTTGCGCTCGATCTCCTGCCGCTCGCGGTTGCATGAATCGAGCGCCTCGGCCAGGGGCAAGGCTTCCACCTCGCTGCGGGCGAGCAGGAGATGCAAGGCGGCCTCGGCGGTTTCCAGGCGGCCGGCGGCGTTGAGACGCGGCGCAAGCTGGAAGCCGACTTCATACGTCCCAACCGGCTCGCACACCTGGGCCACCTTTTTCAAGGCCAGCAGACCGGGCCGTTGCGTGCTGTTGAGCCGTTCCAAACCGGCGTTGGCAAGGATGCGATTCTCGCCCGTCAGGGGCACGAGGTCGGCAATGGTTCCGAGCGCGACCAGGTCCAGCAGCGGTTTCAAGTCGTAGTCGCCAGCCCCTGGCAAGGCGGTTTCCCGGCCACGCTTCAGGACCGCATGAGCCAGCTTGAAGGCCAGGCCGACGGAACAAAGTTCGGTGAACTTTGGAATTTGGGATTTTGAATTTGAATTATCAGCCGCAGAGAGCTGCGGGTTGACCAGCGCTTGCGCCGAGGGAGCGGGATTAGAGACTTGATGATGATCGAGGACGATGACATCCACGCCCTGCGCGTTCAGCCAGGCAATGGTTTCAATGGCGGTGGAGCCGCAGTCCACGGCGAGGAGCAGTTTGGCGTCAGGGAACTTTTGCAGACAGTTGCCCGCGCCATCCTGGCTGAGGCCGTAGCCTTCATCCATGCGACGCGGGAGATAGCAGTCCACTTTCCAGCCCAGGGAGCCGAGGAATTCCACCAGCAGCGTGGTGGAGGTGACGCCATCCACGTCGTAGTCGCCAAAGATGACGACCGGCTCGGCTCGTTCGCGGGCGGCGAAGAGGCGTTCGACCGCGGCGGCCATGTTGGGCAGAAGGAAGGGATCGCGGAGATGGCGCAGGCGCGGTTCCAGAAACGCGCTGCTGCTGGCGGCATCACCGTGGCCGCGGTTGAGCAGGCATTGGGCGAGCAGCGGTGAAACGCCCAACTGGCGGGCGAGAGTTTCGGCGAGCGCTGGCTGGGACGGGGCGATGGACCAGCGGAATTGCACAGGTCAGCCATCCTTGGGGGGCCGATTGTCCTTTGGAGAATCCTTCTTTTCCTGGCGCTCGCGTTGCGCGGCGAGGATGGAGACGGCGACGGAAAGCAGGATGATGCCGCCGACGATGGAGAGCGACGCGCCGGTGGGAATCTTGAACTGCCACCATTCAGGGTCACGCCCGTGGGGATCAATCAACATCTTCACCCCGATGAAGACCAGCACGAGCGACAGGCCGTATTTCAGGTAGCGGAAGTAGCCGATGGCCCCGGCCAGCACGAAGTAAAGCGAGCGCAGACCGAGGATGGCGAAAACATTCGAGGTGAACACGATGAACGGCTCCTGCGTGATGCCGAAGATGGCGGGAATGGAATCGAGCGCGAAGATCAGGTCCGTGGTCTCAACCATGAGCAACACCAGCGCGAGCGGCGTGAGAGCGTAGCGCCCGGCGTAGCGCGCGAAATGCGCCTTGTCCGTGGCAGCCTCGCCGTGCTCGCGGAGGGTGATGAACTTTTGACCGTCGAACGCGGTGGTGACGGGGAAGAAGCGGCGGGCAAGTTTGATCAGGGGGTTTTTCTCCGGATGCACGCCTTCCTCGTCGGCGAAGAACATTTTCACACCGGTGAAAAGCAGAAACGCGCCGAAGACGTAGAGCAACCACTGGAAGTGTTTGATGAGCGTCACGCCTACGCCGATCATCGCTCCGCGCATCACCAGCGCGCCAACGATCCCCCAGAACAGCACGCGGTGCTGGTATTCGGCGGGCACGCGGAAGTAGGCGAAAATCAGGGCGATGACGAAGACATTGTCCATCGAGAGCGAGAGCTCGACGACATAGCCGGTGACGAACAGGATGGCCTCCTCCCGGCCCCGCAGCGGCACCAGCGCGGCGGCGAAGGCCAGCGCCAAGGACATCCACAGGATCGTCCAGCCCAGGGCCTCCTTGAATTTCACCGCGTGGGCCTTGCGGTGGAAGACGCCGAGGTCGAGCGCCAGGAAGAAGAGCACCGCCAGGACGAAGCCCGCCCAGTGCCAGAAGGTGATTTCGATTTGGCCCAGCATGGGCGGAGGTCAAGCCTTGGCCGCGGCCACAGGTGTCTCCTCCACCACGGCCACACCACCCGCCGGGCCGCCGATGTTAGGTCGTTTGCCCTTGTGCCACCAGAGGACGATGGCGCTGGCGATGAAGATGCTGGAGTAGGTGCCCGCCACGACGCCCACCAGGAAGCAGAAG
>Ga0073934_10005933_pt1 | contig 18335 bp, 12 predicted proteins | sample LarsenN4metaG_FD_76834 | JGI IMG/M metagenome (GOLD analysis project Ga0073934, IMG submission 76834) | Hot spring sediment bacterial and archeal communities from British Columbia, Canada, to study Microbial Dark Matter (Phase II) - Larsen... ... | reverse complement strand
CGGGGGTCACTGGTGCTCGTCACCAACGACCGCTACTTTCTCGACCGGGTGACCGGGCGGATTCTCGAACTCGACCGGGGGACGCTCAGTCCCTTCGCGGGCAACTACGCCTACTATCTGGAGAAAAAAGCGGAAGCCGAGGCGGCCGAGGCGAGCAGCGAGCGCAAACATCGGGGTGTGCTGCGCCGCGAGCTGGAGTGGCTCAAGCGCGGTCCGAAGGCCCGCTCCACCAAGCAGAAGGCGCGCATCGAGCGGATCCACCAGATGCGCGAGCGGGAGTTTCGCGCCGCGAAGGGGAAGATCGAGTTTGCTGCTGCCACCAGCCGCCTGGGCACAAAAGTGATCGAACTGGAGGGGGTGAGCAAGAGCCTCGGGGGCCGCACCCTGTTCGACCAGTTCAGCTACAACTTCGTCCCCGAAGACCGGGTGGGGATCATCGGCCCCAACGGTGCCGGCAAATCGACGCTGCTCGACATCGTCACCGGCCGCACCCAGCCTGATGCGGGCCGCGTCGAACTCGGTCCGACGGTGAAGATCGCTTACCTCGACCAGCACTCGGAGGCGATGCTCGCCGCGATGCGCGACGAGCAGCGGGTGATCGACTACCTGAAGGAGGTGGGCGAGCTGGTCAAACTCGCCGACGGCACCGTGATCACCGCCTCCCAGATGCTCGAACGGTTTCTCTTTCCACCTGCCCAGCAGTACGTGCCCCTCGCCCAGTTGTCGGGGGGCGAGAAGCGGCGGCTCTTCTTGCTGCGCGAACTGATGGCCGCCCCCAACGTCGTCATCCTCGACGAGCCGACCAACGACCTCGACGTGCAGACCCTCGCCGTCCTCGAAGAGTACCTGGAGGACTTCGCCGGTTGCGCCATCGTCGTCTCCCACGACCGCTACTTTCTCGATCGGGTAGTCGACCGGCTCTTCGCCTTTGCTCCCGACGGTCGCCTGGAGCAGTTCAACGGCAACTACAGCGAGTGGCTCGAACACTACCAGGCCGAGGGGCAGGCCCGCGCCGCCGCCCAGAGAGCAGCCGCGAAGCCGCCAGCGACGCCCGAACCGGTCGCGACCGCTGCCAACGGTGCACGCAAACTCTCCTCCAAAGAAAAGCGCGAGTTGCAAAATCTGGAGACGAAGATCGCCCAGATGGAGGCGCGGCGCGACGAACTGGAGCAGAGCCTGGCTTTGATCCCAGCCACCGACTACGCCCGCACCAACGAGATCTACGCCCAGATGGGCGAACTGACCCGCTCCCTCGACGAGGCCACCGAGCGCTGGCTGGAACTTGCCGAACGCGACGGGTGAAGTGCTCCGCGCCAACGCAGCAACAGGCTTGCGCCTAAACCTCTTCTGTCACTTTCGGATTTTTCAACGAGGGCTCAGAGTTTCAGCCCACGAGGAATCAACGTTTCACCCTAATTTGACAGATCAGGGCTAATATGACTGAACTCGATCAGCGTGACGAACAGTTTTCGTGTTTTGCTGGCTGGAAGGTAAAAAATAGGGAACAAGAGCCTACAGCACAGATTGAACTGGAATGTGATTATGGTGGGAGGGAACGTACACAGGTTGACGAAACAGCACATTCGATGACCTGTGCTGGGTGGTTCATTTACCTGCTCCATTTGCCAAAGACAGCTTGAGCTGGAAGGCGTTGACAAAACTCATACCTGGCCCATAGTCAAGAGCGACATGTCCGCCAAGCTTGGCCTCTAAAGGCTATGGACTACTGGATGTGGCATGGAGAAAACACAAGAAATGGTAGCATTGCTTAGAGCGCTTAACAATTTACACTAGCATCCCCGGCATCATTGACTTTATTAATGCATTTCTTCGCCAAGAAGACTACTTTGGGCTTGCCTAGATGTAAAGGCCGCCTGAAAATTTTCTCGTTTTAGCTGGTAAGTTCATGTAAAACTTGTCCATTGACAGCGAAAGGGTGTGCGGGTACATTTTAGAATGTCATCTATGGTATAAGCGCAAATGACTTTGCATGAGCTTAAAGCGCAAATCCAAAAGTCGTCAGGGGAAATTTCCAAAGATGGTTATGAAATGTCAGTAGGGGAATTGATGAGCCTGTATGCTGCAGATGAACTCATCATTAATCCAGAGTTTCAAAGATATTTTCGCTGGGAAGATTACCAGAAAACGAGGTTCATTGAGTCTATACTGTTAGGAATACCCGTACCTCCAATATTCGTTTTTCAACTCGAATCAGGAGCATGGGAATTAGTTGATGGATTGCAGCGGCTCTCAACAATTTTTGAATTTGCTGGCATTTTAAGGCATCCAGATGGCACTTCTTACTCTCCCTCAATTCTGCAGGGAACGAGATTACTCCCCTCATTATCTGGAAAACGATGGCAACCTACTAGTGAGAGTGATGACAATGGTTTAGATCTTGCCCTGCAGAGGGAGATCAAGAGATCTAGAATGCGAGTTGAAATATTAAAAAAAGATTCAGATCCGAAGAGCAAATATGAACTTTTCCAGAGGCTAAACACTGGGGGTTCAATATTAAGTGAACAGGAACTGCGAAGCTGTATAGCAATAATGATTGACAGAACATTTCATGCTTGGATCTTAGAACTTAAAAACAACCTCGGCTTTCAAAGTTGTATAGAGCTTTCTGAAACTGCTGCGATGAGCCAAAAAGACATTGAACTTGTAATCAGGTTCATTGTCTATCGAAACTATGAATATGAGAGCAACCTAGATGTTCACGAATATCTTGACAAGGGCGTGATTGAGCTAGCTGGCAGTGCCAATCTTGATAGAGATACTGAGACAAGATATTTTGTGGATACTTTTCAAATATTGGGTGCGGCTCTTGGTAAAGATAGCTTTAAGCGATATGACGGGACAAAATTTTCAGGTCAATTTAGTATTTCAGCCTATGAAGCAATAGTTATTGGGTTATCAAAAAATATAGAAGACATATCTGCACTGGGTGAGAAAGAATCTATTGAGTACGTGAGGGAAAAAGTTAGAAAAATGTGGAATAAGGATGTTTTCAGACAAAACTCAGGGGCGGGAGTGAGAGGTACATCAAGACTTTCTAAATTACTGCCTTGGGCAATTAATTATTTTACTTCTGAAGAAGACTGACTTTCGTATGAGTAAGATTCGAACTATAATTCAACTGCAAGATAAATTGGATGAAGCCTTCAGCTGGAGGATTCAGGAGGTTTCAATCATCAAGACATCTATTGATTCAAGGAAAGCATCAAACGATCCAAAAAATAAAGCTTTGATAAGGGCTGGCGTTCCTCTCATTTACGCACACTGGGAAGGTTTTATAAAGCAATCTTCAGGAATATATTTGAGCTATGTTGGCAACCAAGGACTAACCTATCGGGAACTGAAGTCATGCTTTATTGCTTTTGGTTTGAAGAGGCAGCTCAATGAAGTTTTGGAAACCAAAAAACATACAAAGGTAGCTGCTGCGATTGATTTCATAAGAAAACAGCTCGATGAAAGAGTTAATATATCTAGCAATAGTGCACTTCAAACCTCGAATTTGAGTTCAGCGGTCTTCGAGGTTATTGCTGAATCAATTGGAATTGATATTGAGCCCTACAAATCCAAATTTGCTTGGATAGATGAAAGTTTGCTTGAACGTAGGAATAAGATAGCTCATGGAGAATATTTGGATTTGAAGCCAACCGAATTTCCAGCCTACTGCGACAATGTCATTCATTTAATGAGAATGTTTAAAACAGACATAGAAAATGCTGTTGCTATGTGCAGTTACAAAATGCCTCTATCGGGTGCATCTCGACTTTTAGATGAGTAGAAATGCTTACTCGTGAGCAGGCCATTCAAGATAAGCAGTGCGGTGGGCTAACACTTGGGCGCTGATTCGTAAATTTGTTAAGGAAAATGGTCCAGTCAGTATGTTTGCGCTACCCTGCTGGCAGCCTGCTTGGCTCTCAAGCTGTGAGCCGCAAACCCTACAAGACCGACCTGATTGACGAGCAATGGGCCATCCTCGAACCCCTGTTGCCAAAAGCCAAACCCGATGGCAGGAAGCGTTCTGTCGATTTGCGTAAGGTGGTCAACGCCATCATCTATGTGCCGCATACCAGCATTCAATAGAAGATGATGCCCCACGACCTCCCCCCTACACCACGGTCTATACCTACTTCGACCAATGGAATAATGATAGAAATTGGCAGGTCATCACAGCCTGCTTGAATGCCAAAGCCCGCAAAGCCGCAGGACGAGACCTTCAACCCAGCCTCAATGTGGTGGACAGTCAGTCGGTCAAAACGGCAGACAAAGGAGGGTCGATACGGATTTCAATGGCAACAAAAAGGTTAGAGGTCGAAACCCCCTTCTGGGGGCAGGTCTTCACGTGATGGTCGATACTCTGGGCTTGATCTGGGAGGTGTTCGTAGCAGGGGCGAACTTAGGCGATCTGGAAGGATTGGCTGCTCTGGCGATGAGCATGAAGGGTAGACTGCCGCGCCTGAAGAAGATTCTGGTCGATCAGGGTTACACATGTCTGATCGGGGAAGCGGTCAAAAACGTGTGTGGTTGGGAGGTGGAAGTGAGCAAGCCTGGCCTAGAACGCAAGGGATTCAAGCCGGAACTCAAGCGTTGGATTATCGAACGGACCTTCGGATGAGTGCTGCATGAGCGACGTTTAAGTAAGGACTAAGAGCAGTGGCTGGAGAGCAGTGAATCGATGATCTACCTGGCAAACATGTGGCTGGTTTTACGCAAATTGACTGCCGCTCAGGCTGCGCCAACAACCGCTTAACAAGTTTATGAATTAGTTCTAAGAGCAAGGAGCAGCGATTACCGTCGATACTGCAGTATTCAACATTCACGACGTTTTGATTCTGGCTGAGCCCGTCGCTGAGAGCGAGTTGCCCGCTGGCGCTGTGGGCACAATTGTCGAGCCACGGACTCCAGACATGTGCGAAGTTGAGTTCTCAGATACTAATGGTCGTACGGTACAAATGCTTGCCCTTTCGACCGGCCAGATGAAGCATTACCAGCCCGGGCAAGCCATCACGTTGCACGCACTCTGAGAAGCCTATCTTCCTGGACGGGAGAACTGGACGCCGCTCATGCGGGTGCGCTGATTAAACGTTCTTTGGCATCGGCTGCGTAAATTTCGAAGGGCAGTGTCTATCCGCCCAACCCAATGTGGAAAGTGGAGTAGAAGATATCGCCCATTACAGTTTGTTTGCGTCTGTGCTGCCTCTGCCGTGGCTTGCCAGAATAAAGTTCGAGGGTTCAATTTGATACTTTGATGCCAGATCAGAACAGCGACGGCCACTTCGGGAGCCGTTACAGGGCAGAAGGTGAAACCCGGTCATTGAAGATGAGCAACTCTGGATGGAAGGCGCTCGACCGCTGGGCAGCCTCCCGGGGACAGGGCATTTCCGAGGCCCTGGAGACCTGGCTCAGCGAGGTCTGCCCCGAGGACAGTCCCGAAGTTGCACCGACCGAACTGCACGCCAAGCAGGGCAAGAGGAATGAACACTGCCCAACCGACGACCGGCCGCCTCCGGTCTCGACGACAGACAACCGCGGGGGCCTCCGGGCTACCTTCGAGCAGGTCCCACTCGGTCTTGCCCATGCCACTCCCGATGGCTGTCTGCTGCAGGTCAACCGTAAGCTGTGCGAGATCGTTGGCTACAGCCCAGAGGAATTGCTCACCCGCTCCTTTCAGGACATCACCCACCCCGACGACCTGGAGGCCAACCTTGCCCTGATGCGACAGCTGGTGGCCGGGGAAATTGGCTTCTTCCAGATCGAGAAGCGCTACCTGCGCAAAGATGGAACGTCTGTCTGGGTCCACCTGACCTGCTCTGCCGTGCGGGATGCCGAGGGCCAGCTCGATTACCTCATCGCCGTTGTCAAGAACATCGAGTGTCGCAAGCAGGCCGAGGCCGAACTGGAGCGCCTGAGCCGGGATCTGGCACGCAGGCTGCAGGAGAGCGAGGCACTCTTCGAGGTCATCCCGATCGGCATCTGTGTCGCCGACGATCCCCGCTGCCACCACATCCGCTGCAACCTGGCCATGGAGCAGATGCTCGGCATCGACCGGGGCACCAACCCGAGTCGCACTCCGCCGCCCGGTTGTCCACCGCCACCCTTCCGGCTCTTCAAGGACGGGCAGGAGCGGGAACTGGAGGGCGCCGAGTTGCCCCTGCAGATCTCTGGTGCTGAAAACCGCCGGATCGAAGGCTGGGAGTGCGAAGTCTTGCGCGCAGACGGCAGACGCGTCCAGATGGTCTGCAACACGGCTCCCCTGCTCGATGAGAACGGTGCGGTTCGGGGAGTGGTCGGGGCCTTCGTCGACATCACCGAGCGCAAGCACATCGAACAGGCCCTGCGCGAGAGTCAGACCCGCCTTGCAGAGGAAGCGCAGGCGGCCAGGCAGGCCGAAGCGAAACTGCAACGGATCATCGACGCCAACCCGCTCGGTATCATCCTGGTCAACCCCCAGGGCATCTACGAAGCGAACGAGACGTTCCTGCAGATGGTGGGCTGCACGCACGAAGACCTGCACGCAGGCAGGATCGATTGGCGGGCGATGACCCCCGCCGAGTACCTGCCCCGCGACGAGCAGGCACTCGCGCAGATCATCGAGTCGGGTGTCTCGACCCCTTACGAGAAGGAGTACGTCCTCGAAGACGGCAGGCGACTGCCGGTCCTGCATGGGTCGGCCCGGCTGGAAGCCTCGCCTCTCAGTTGGGTGTGTTTCGTGCTCGACATTACCGAGCACAAGCAGGCCGAAGAGCAGCTGCGCCACTGGAACGAGCAGCTCGAAGCGCGGGTGGTCGAGCGCACCGCCGAACTGGAGATCCTCAATGTGCGGCTACAGCGGGAGATCCGCGAACGGCGAGAAGCAGAACAACTGTTTGCTGCCGCCTTCGAGGCAGCGGCAGTGGGGATCGGGATCTGCAGGGCGGACGGCCGCTTTGTGCGGACCAACCGCACCCTGCAGACCATCCTCGGATATACCGAGGTGGAACTGCAGTCTCTGCGCTGCCGGGAACTGACGCACCCGGAGGACCTGAAGCTCGAACTGCCCCTGGAACAGGCACTCCTGGCAGGAGACATCCGCAGCTACCACCTGCAGAAGCGCTACCTCCGCAAGAACGGCTCACCCGTCTGGGTGCAGGTCTCAGTCGCCCTCGTGCACACCGAGACAGGCGAGCCCAGGGGCTTTGTCAGTCTGGTGGAGGATATCACCGGCAGCAAGCAGGCCGAAGAAGCTCTGCGCCTCAGCGAACGCAAGTTCCGGGGCGTGTTCGATTGTCTTTCTACCGGGCTCGCCCTCGTCTCGTTGACCGGGGAAGTTCTCCAGGTCAACACGGCCCTCGCCCACATGCTGCACTACCGCGAAGCCGATCTCCTCGGGATGCACCTCACAGCCCTGCTGTCACCCAGGGAACGGGGCGTGCAAGGTCTCGATCGGTTGTCGGAGCTGGCCGGTGAAACCGTTGAGATGCGCTTCGTGTGCAGCGATGGCACTCTGCGATGGGGGCTGGTGAGCTTCTCGCTGGTGCGCGCCGACGACGGCAGTCCTCTGTATCTGGTCGTCCATGTCGCGGATATCGGCGAACGCAAACGCGCCCAGCAGGAACTCGAAGCCGCCAAGGAGGCGGCCGAGGCAGCCAACCGGGCCAAAGATCAGTTCCTGGCGATGCTCAGCCACGAGCTGCGCACCCCCCTCAACCCGATTATCGGCTGGACCCAGATGCTCCAGCGGGGCAGGGTGACCCCGGAGCAACAGCAGAGCGTTCTGGAGACGATCGAGCGCAACGCCAGGCTGCAACTGCAACTCATCAACGAACTGCTGGAGGTCTCGCGGATCGTCGAGGGCAAACTCAGCTATCAGCCCGAGCCGCTCGCCCTGCCGCCGCTGGTGCGCACCACGGTGGAGTCGGTCGGTCATCTGGTCGATGCCGCCACCCTCAAACTGGAGCTCGACATCGATGAGCAGGTGCCGCAGGTCTACGGGGATGCCACCAAACTGCAGCAGATGCTCTGGAATCTACTCACCAACGCGATCAAATTCACCCCGGCAGGCGGCCGGGTACACCTGCAGTTGACCACCTCCGACCTCGGTGTGCAGTTGGTGGTCACCGACAACGGCATCGGGATTCCACCGTCCTTCCTGCCCCGGCTGTTCGAGCGGTTCGCTCAGGCCGACTTCGGCTCGACTCGCAGCCGCGGGGGGCTGGGGATGGGGCTGTTCATCGTGCGGCAGATTGTCGAGGCCCACGGCGGTACCGTCAAGGGCTGGAGTGCAGGCGAAGGACAGGGAGCCGTCTTCACAGTAGATTTGCCCGCGTATGCCAGACCCGGCATCTCAGTGGCCGGAGTCTATTGAACGCAACAAACTCCTGCAACTGCACCCCGCTGCCTTCAACAGGTCCTCTCCGTTTGGCCCCCGGTCAGCCCCACAGGGCAGTCAACCACCGCTGGTTGCGGACGATTCGAGGCGTTCCCGGGCACTGGCCCGCCGTCCTGTCACCGGGATGTGGCTGGTCGCCTTGGCGAGGCCAAACACCGGCATGTTGGCGTAGAACACTTCGTGGCGACCGGGTTCGACCAGATAGGTTTCGTGCCAGATGCCCACTGTGCCGTCGTTGCCCACCGAGCGCTGGAAGCGCTTCCAGGCTTCCAGATGGGGCTCGGCACTCGACCGAGCGAAGTGTTCGAGATCTTCCCAGCTGCGCCAGTAGGTGAGAAGCCCCACGCCCCGCCAGGTAAGAAACGTCTCGCCCCCCAGAAATCCCTTTTCCGGATGGGCGTAGAGCGTGCGCAGCATCGGCCCCATCGCCGCTGCCGTCGGCACCCACTTCGAGAAGGCCAGCAACCGGTTGACCCGCATGCCGATGAGAAACACGACAAACGAACCCTCCGCCTGAGCGGTAAACCGCCCTGCCATCACCTGTGCCATCGCCAAATCCTCAATCACGAAATGCAAGCTTTTTAATATGCACTTGCTTGCATATCTGAATTATATGCAACTTGTTGAGCAAGTCAAGGCGTGTGGGATGGCCTGCAAAAAACAGGTCGTCGAGAAGGCACACTCTCCGGCACCGTGAACGGCAATAGCAGCGCCGCAGATTGAAGGTGCCCACAGTGCCCGCTGGCCACCTGGACGCGCAGAGCGATCTGCGATACAAGTGAGCACAAAATTGCCTGTCCTCATCCGATGGCTCATCTGCACTTCCGCCGTCTGCTCCTGGCCCTTGTTCTCACTCTGAGCGCCACCCTGAGCGCCCCGGCCGCCCCGACCGCCACCCCGGCCCCCGAGGATCTGCCCCGGCCGGTGCCGGGGGACATCGGTCTTGCGGGCGCCCGCTGTCCCGATATCTCCCGCTACCTCAACGTGCGCAGCGCCGTCGCTCCCAGCCCGGCTCCCGACGGCAAGCGGATCGCCTACCGCACCTCTGTGACCGGCCAGCCCCAGCTCTGGGTGAGCGGCGGTTCGGGGGTGTCCCGGCAGATCACGTTTGGCGAGAGCGTCACCGGCGCCGAGTGGTCCCCCGACGGGCGCTGGATCGCCTACGCCGTCGACCGGGGCGGCAACGAGCGCGAGGGCTACTATCTCATCTCGCCCGACGGCCTCAGCGAACGGGAACTGCTCGCCCCGGCCCAGGCATTTCGGGTCTGGGGCGGCTTTTCACCCGACGGCTCCCAGGTGGCCTATGCCGCCACCGAGGAGGGCGGCGACGACTTCAATATCTACGTGCTCGATGTGGCGAGCGGCCGCAGCCGCCGGGTCTACATCGGCAAGGGCGGGGTCTACGTGGCCGCCTGGAAGCCGGACGGCAACGGGCTATTGCTCAGCCGCGTGCGCGGCGAGGACGCCAATGACCTTCTCTACCTGGATCTCACCACCGGCCAGGCCCGCGACCTGCTCGCCCCGGCCGAGGCGTCCGCCAACCTCTCGCCCGCCTGGAGCCGCGACGGCCGCGGGTTCTACCTGGCAACAAACCAGGACCGCGACACCAGCGCTCTCGCCTATTACGACCTCGGCGCGGGCCAGTTGCAGATCCTCGAAGCGCCCGCCCACGAGGTCGAGGCCGTCGCCCTCTCCGGGGAGGGGCGTTATCTTGCCTGGAGCGAAAACGTCAACGGCTTCTCGCGGCTACGCGTGCGCGATCTGGTCACCGGCCGCACCGAGACTCCGGCGGGTCTGCCTGCCGGGGTGATCGGCACCCTCGAATGGGCAAGACGCGCCCCCCGCCTTGCCGTCTCGCTCTCCGGGCCGCGGGTGAGCGGCGACATCTGGCTCTACGACGCGGCGACCCGCAAGTTGGCACGGTCCACCGAATCGGCCACCGCCGGTCTTGCCCCGGAGCGCTTCGTCGAACCGCAGGCGGTGAGTTTCCCGAGCCACGACGGCCTCACCATCCACGGTCTCTGGTATCGGCCGCCCACCCCGGCCGGGGCAAAACTTCCGGCGGTGCTGCTCGTCCACGGTGGCCCGACCGGCCAGGCGCGCCCTGACTTCGATGGCGTCACCCAGTACCTGCTCGCCCGTGGCTACGCGGTGCTCGACCTCAACTTTCGGGGATCGACGGGCTACGGCAAGCGCTTTGCCCGCCTCGACAACGGCCGCCTGCGCCCCAACGCCGTCAAAGACATGGCTGCCGCCGCCGACTGGCTCAAAGGGCAGGGCGTCGGGCCGGTCGCGGTCATGGGTGGCTCCTACGGCGGCTATCTGACCTTCGCCGCCCTCACCACCCTGAGCGACAGGTTCCAGGCCGGGGTCGGCTTCGTCGGCGTCTCCAACTGGCTCACCGCCCTCGCCGGTGCCTCCCCGACGCTCAAGGCCAGCGACCGCTACGAATACGGCAATATCGACGATCCCGCCGACCGCGAGTTCTTCAAAGACCTCAGCCCGATCACCCACGTCGCCAGTGTGCGCGCCCCGCTCATGGTGCTCCACGGCGCCAACGATCCCCGCGATCCGGTCGGGGAAGCCGATCAACTCGTCTCTGCGATCCGCGGCCGAAACGGCGATGTCGAGTACCTGCGTTTTCCCGACGAGGGCCACGGCATCCGCAAACTGAGCAATCGCGTCACCGCCTACCGACGCATCGCCCGCTTCCTGGAGCGCACCCTCGGCCCCGGCGCGACCGACTGCACCGCGCAATAATAGGGGGCCTTGCGAGCCCCCTGATTTTTCGAATCATCGCCCTCAGTTGAGCGAGGTCACGGGCGCCTGCAGCGCCGCTTCGTTGCGCTCGTTGGTGCGGATGCGCACCACCCGGCTCACCGGCGAGACGAAGATCTTGCCGTCGCCGATCTGGCCGCTGCGGGCCGCGGCCGCGATCGCCTCGACCACCCGGTCGGTCATGTCACTCGATACGACCGTCTCGATTTTTACCTTCTCGACGAAGCTCGCTTCATAGGTAGAACCGCGATAGTTCAACTTACGTCCCTTCTGGTTGCCGAAACCCTCCACGCGGGTGACGGTCATGCCGGAGACACCCACCTGCACCAGGGCCGCCTTCACCGCTTCGAGGCGGGTCGGCTGGATGATGGCTTCGATCTTTTCCATATTCTTGTAGCTTTTGATACTGCAACTCCAGTATAAATTGTTCCAGCAGGGGTAGACCATTGTTGCAATACGTGTCCGTCTGAGGGAGTAGGAACCCGTCGGCCTGGGCAGGGATGCTGCCCACTGCCTGCAACCGTCGAAGTCACCGGCCTGCGGTGGACCTCGACGGCGGCAGGGGGGCTACCGGCAGCTTCAGGGTCGGGAGACCAGGGCAGCAATCTTGCGGATGGCCGGGTCGTCGACATCCATTCGATAGACGAAGCCGAACAGTCTGGCGATCCGCTCCCGTTGTCCCCACTGTGGCAAGAGGTTGCCGGTGGCGGAGACCTGGATGTCGGCAGCCTTGAGCAGTGCGAGGGTCTGGGTCCACTCCATATCGAGGGCGATCACTGCCAGCAGGCCCAAGAGCATTCCCAGCAGGACGAACAGCACCAGATCCCGTGCCGGGAAGCAGCCCTGCGGATCTCTGGTCCTTGCTTCGACCGCCGGTCGGAGCCGCTCGTTCATATCGCCGCCAGAGTCAGGAGATTTTCCTCCCACCTGGGTCAGGGAAAAGCCCGGTCGAGTTCTTCAGGAACATCTCGTAGACCCGTGAGCCTGAATCCACCCCAGCCGAAGAGCCAGTTCCCCAGATCAGGGCGGGAAGATTCTTGAACTGTCGGGCTACTTTCGTTGTGGCTCGGCGAGGTTCTCGAGCAACGTCCAGTCGAAGGCTGCATTTGCTGTTGCGCGATCCGATCGGTCCGTCAGCGCACACCAGTAGCGGGCATCCGTGGGCGAACCCGATGTGGCAGCTGCCAGCGCACTGGCCCTTCAGGCCCGGAATAGAACGGAATTAAATCTACAAAACTCCACCTCAAATCACGGGAAACAAACCCTGACTAGTAGAGACATTTTCTTTTATTATCCCGAGGACGAGCATACAGGGTACACGCCAAGCAGTGCGCAGCAGGCTCCAGTACAGTGTTTTGCCCAGGGTTGGCAGCCGCAGCGGGTCGGCATCGCTCCAACTCCGGGATGACAAAACCGTAGGCGCAGGGCTCACGGCGCGACACCCTGTCGACACCCTGCCGATGCCCTCGCTGAGAGGATCTGAGCTGCGAGCGCACAGATTCCACTGCGCCCAATTCTCCGTAGATTTTCGTACCCGTTCACCGCCTTGCAGGGCGGCAGAGGCGCTCTCTGGGTGGATATACGGCACGGGATCTACGGCTCCTCGCAGTGGTTCCACGGCAGCGGATTCAACACTGCAAATCCAAAAGACATTTTTGTAAGATTGGCTCGCAATTTTTTGTGAGTCAGATATGACAATTTCGGATGACCACTCGCAGGAGAACTCGCCAACCCCTCAGTTGCCCGAGGATATCGAGCAGAATTTCCCAACAGATTGCCTTCCATCCGAGTACAACCGGCGGCACTTCGTCCGATGGATGCTGGCCGCTCCTCCGCTCATGATGCTGGCTGCGGGGCAGCCTGCCCAGGCGGCGCGGACTTACTACGTGGCGACCAACGGCAACGATGCCAACGACGGTAGCCAGGGGCGTCCCTTCGCCACGATTCAGCGCGGCGTCGAATTGGCTGTGCCGGGGGACACGGTGCTAGTCAATGCCGGAGTCTACCGCAATCAGGCCATCACCTTTCCACGCAGCGGCAAGAGCGGAGCACCGATCACACTGCAGGTCGTGCCTGGTGCCACGGTGATCGTCGACGGGTCAGTACCGGTGAGAAACTGGGTGCGCGACAGCGGCTCGGTCTACCGCAGTGATGGCTGGCGCTACTACTTTGGAACCTGGCAGAGCGATCCTTCGGATGCCCGCGAGAAGGCAAGAAACCAGCTGTTCGTCAACGGCAGCTATGTGCGGGAAGTCGCTTCGCGCAGCAGCATGGTCGCCGGGTCGTTCTACATCGACGCCGGGGCCGATCGGCTCTACCTGTGGCTCAGCGACGGCGGGGATCCCAACCAGCGCACTGTCGAAGCGACAGCGACCGAGCAACCGCTGCTTAAAACCAACGGACAGGACTGGCTGGTGGTGCGCGGCTTGAAGTTTCGGCGCTGCGCCAATAAACCCCAGGAGGCAGCGATGGTGCAGATCACCGACAACAGTGCCTACTGCATCCTCGAAAACCTGGAGGTGCAGTACGCCGCCGGGGCAGGTCTGCACCTCGAAGGGAGCCGCAACACGATCCGCTCCTGCCGGTGCAACAACAACGGACAACTGGGCATCCACGCCGATCACCTTTACGACAGCCTGGTCTACGGCTGCGAGACCTCGTCCAACAATCAGCTGCCCAACAAACAATTCGACCCCGGCTGGGAAGCAGGTGGCAACAAATTTGCTCGCTGCGAGCGCATGACCGTCGATCGCCACCTGGCCCACAGCAACCGGGGCTCCGGCATCTGGTTCGACGTGAGCAACGCCCGGATTACCATCTCCAACTGTCGGTCTTACAACAACGAGTTTGGTATCCACTACGAAATCTCGTACACGGCGCTCATCTTCAACAACCTTTGCTACGGCAACAAAGTGCAGGGCAGCAACATCAACGCGCCAAGTGGCATCGGAATTTACATCTCCAGTTCTGCGGGATGTCGGATCTACAACAATACCTGCTGCGACAACGACAACGGTGGCATCCAGATCTCGGGGCCGGTGCGCGGTGACGGCAACGACAACCAGGTCTACAGCTACGCCAACGTCTCCAGGAACAACATCGTCGCCAGCAACTGCCGGATCAACAAGTACGGCATCCACTACTACTGCGACAACCTGCGCGACGCCTCGGTCAGCACCCCGGTCGTCGCCTACTCCCCCAACAGCTCCGACTACAACCTCTTCTGGACGAGCGGCACCCCCAGCAAATTCTTCAAAAGCCCGTCCTGCAGCACCCTGTCTGCCTGGCAGGCAACCGGTCGCGACTCTAACTCGCGGTGGGCCGACCCGCTCTTCGTCAACTCCGGGGCGTCCGACTATCGCCTCCGGTCGAACAGCCCCGCCATCGATCGAGGGGTGAGACTGAGCGAAGTGACCGTGGACTACGCAGGAGCACAGCGTCCGAAGGGCCGCGCCTACGACCTCGGCGCCTACGAATCGTACTGAAGGGCGCAGCACCGGGTCTGCAGGCCGAGCAATGTCTGCCTGTGTGCCAGGTACGCCCCCTCTGCCCGACGCAGAGGGGGCGTGCCGATCGGTTGGCGCGGCATCGAGGTGCAGGCCAGAGCTGCCAGGAACAGTGTGCACGTGCGCTCCAGCTGTTCGCGGGCGACATCGGGGGTGTCCCCCGTTGCACGAGCGACTTAAGTACCAGGGCTGCACAGGCAAACGGGCAGACGCACGCAGTCCCGATGCTGCCTCCAGGTACCTTGGCACCGATTAGCAGGAAAAGGATTGACTGCAATCAGAATTTGCTGAAGCATGATGGAGTCTCAAGCACGCAGAAGAACGCAGGGCGAGAAATGTTTTCATCCTTCATTTTCGACGCCATCTTGAAATTTTCGGCTGCCTTTCTTCTGCCCGACAAAAGGAGATTAACCATGCCAAATAAGCGTAGCTACTATCAGCAATTAACCTTTTTTACTTGCCCGGAATGCGACCTGAGAATTTACCGGCTCAACAGCAAAAAATATAGTGTCTATCCAGAAGATTCAGATGCTCTCTCTCAACACCTCGCCGCGCCAGGGAACAAAGCATCGACAGGCACGAAAAAAGAGAGAATAATCACTACGAATTCGTGGCTTGAGGAGTTTTATTGCGAGCGCTGTGGGCGAATGTGGCTTCAAGTATCTCGCGACAAAGTAAGCAATAAATTATCGGTTTTGCGGCCCGAAAATTCCGTATGGAGAAGGTCGACTGGAACCGTCGATCCCGAACGAGGAAATGCATCAGTGAGTGAATTTACACTGCGCCATAGCCGTTGCTCAGACCCGCTGCTTCTGGAGCGGGACCATTGATAATCGACAGCGGCAGCATTGCGCAAATGTTCTATTGCTACTCAGCATGCCACTCGATCGCTTTGTATTAACGATCGAGCGGTGACACAGTTGAAACCAATAGTAGTTTGAGGCAGACCGGCTCAGACAGAACACCTTCGAGTGCGCTGAGTTGGCTCCGGGCGTAATACCTGTACCGAGACGCTCAGGTATTCGCCGGAATTGACGGAGACCGTGTGTCGCAGGGGGCAGGTGAAGGGTGACACTACAGCGAGGTAGAGCGATGCAGGCGAGTCCGCTGCAGAAACTGGTCGTTGCTTGGCGTCGTCGATGGCGACCGGCCGCGCTGGTCTGGGGGGCGGTCATGCTGTCGACAGGTGTGGTTTCCCTCCTGCAAAAACCCGTCTATCAGGCGACGGCCGCCGTGCTGTTCAAGAAGGACAGCTCCTCGCAGCCGCTGGGTCTGAACGAGGGTGCTGGGCAACTGACCACCCTGGGAAAGAGTAATCCGCTCGACACGCAGATCCTGGTCTTGCAGTCGGTACCACTTGTGCAGAAGGTGATCGACGCTGAGCATCTGGTCAATAGCAACGGTCACCCGCTCACGGTGCCCCAGTTCCTCGGGCACCTGCAGGTGCAGATTGTCAAAGGCACGGATATCCTGCAGATCTCCTATCTGGATACGGATCGGCAGCGCGCTGAGGCAGCGCTGGGTACCCTCATCCGTTTCTACTGCGAGAGCGATGTCGCGGCCAACCGCTCGGAGGTGACCGCCGCCCGCACGTTCATCGAAAACCAACTGCCAAAGGTCGAAGCAACCCTGCGTGCGCGGGAACTGGCGCTGCGCAACTTCAGGCAGCAGCACTACATCGTCGATCTGCAGGAGGAAGCGCACACCGCCGTCGGCTTCCTGAACGGCATCGACGGTGACATGGCCCAGGTGCAAGCCGACCTCCAGAACATGACCACCCGCGTAGGTGCGCTGCAGCGCTCGGTCGGCATGAACGCGGCGGACGCCCTCGCCTTGACCGCGCTCAGCCAATCGCCTGCGGTGCAAGGAGTCCTTGCCCAGTTGCAGGAGGTGCAGGGCCAACTAGCCGTGCAGCGCTCCCGGTATCAGGACGAGAACCCCAGCGTCGTCAACCTCAAGAATAAGGAGACTGCCCTGCGGACGCTTCTGACGGAGCGGATGCGGCAGGTGTTGGGAAAGGCTCCCGGCATCGGCGCGAAGGCGACGGCGCAGCAAACCGGACGGCGGCAACCCCCGCCCGCAAATTCAGCAACGGCCAATTCAGAGGCTGGCATCCAGATCGGCCCACTCAAGCAGATGCTTATCGAGCAGCTGGTGACTACTGAGGTCGAACGGCTCGGCCTCTCCAGTCGACTGCAGGCTCTGCGGTCGGTGCGGGCTGCCTCCCTCAGACGGATCAATGCCATTCCGCGGCTGATACAGGAGGAACAGGCACTGATGCGCCAATTGAAGGCTACCCAAGCCACCTACGAAGTGCTCTCGCAGCGATTGCAGGAAGTCCGGGTGACCGAGAACGAAAATATCGGCAATACCCGGCTCCTCAATCCGACCCACGCCTCCCCCAATCCGGTGTCTCCCAACCTGGGGTTCAATCTGGCCGTCAGTGGCAGCCTCGGCCTGCTACTGGCCACACTCGTGGCCCTGGTGGTGGAAACTGCGGATCGCTCGCTCAAGACCGTGCGCGAAGTGCGCGAGCAGTTCGGCTACCCGTTGTTGGGTACAATCCCCCTGCTGCCGAAGTCAGAACTCCTGTGGCCCAGTCTGGCCCTGCCAGCACCCGCCGGGGCGACCAGGAAGATGTTGCAGGCCGCCCAGTCCGCCTCGACAATGAGCCAGATCTTCCGAATGATCCAGGCCAGCTTGCGCTTCGTCGGCGACGAGCCGCGGGTGATCTTAATCAGCAGTTGCCTGAGCGAAGAGGGCAAGTCTACGGTGGCAGCCAACCTCGCCCACGCCCTCGCCCAACTCAACCGCAAGGTCGTCCTGCTCGACGCAGACCTGTACCGGCCGAGCCAGCAGCAGATCTGGCAGCAGTCCGGCAGCCCAGGTGTGAGCGAGTTGCTGCGGGGCGACATCACCCTGGACAGACTGGTGCAGCCGGTGGACGAAAACCTGGATGTGCTCTTCGCGGGGTCAGTACCAGCCAATCCCCTCGCACTCATCGATTCGGGGGCGATGGGTGCGCTGATCGCCCAGCTACGTGAGGCGTACGAATACGTGATCATCGACACTCCGCCGTTGCTGGAGACAGCCGATGCAATGACGCTCAGCAAATGGAGCGACGGCAGCATCCTGGTGCTCTGTCTGGGCAAGATTGACGCCGCCGCTGTCTCCGCCGGTTATGCACTGCTCGAACAATCCGGGCAGCGCATCCTCGGCCAGATCATCAACAGGGTGAACTGGGCGAATGAACCGGGCAGCGCCTACGGCAGGACTTTCTACTACGCCGGTGCGGTTAGTTGATGGCGGACATCGGCGAGTTCCCCAGCCCACTACGTAGTCCCTTCTGGAAAGTATCTATGGGTATTCAACTCCGGGGCGTGCTACTCGGCTGCCTGGCGATTCCATTCCTCGCCGCTGCGGGTGAACCGCCCGCCCGGGCAGACGAGTCGACCAGTACATTCGCTCTCAACGCCGTGCAATCGGGCTACCTGCTGGGGCCGGGCGACGTCCTTAAACTCGTCGTCTACGAGTACGACGAATACACCGGTTCCCAGGTGATCTTGCCGGATGGCACGATCAGCCTGCCGGTGCTCGGCACGCTGGTGGCGGCGGGCCGCACCCCGGAAGCACTGGCCCGGGAGGTGACGACGAAACTGGCCGTTTATCTG
>Ga0073934_10005931_pt1 | contig 18336 bp, 17 predicted proteins | sample LarsenN4metaG_FD_76834 | JGI IMG/M metagenome (GOLD analysis project Ga0073934, IMG submission 76834) | Hot spring sediment bacterial and archeal communities from British Columbia, Canada, to study Microbial Dark Matter (Phase II) - Larsen... ... | reverse complement strand
ACCCTGTCAACAATCGCGGGTTCCATCCGCGCCCTACCGAAACGATAAGATCGTGGCGAATCCTCCAACCTCTTCGATCCCCGCCCGTGCGATTGTCCTGCTGTCGCTCGCGGGCTTCGCCAGCCAGGCTATGGTGCGGGTGTCCGACTCGATCCTGCCGCAGATTGCGGCCGACCTTGCAGTGACCATCGGTGCTGCCTCGATCGTGGTGACCGCGTACGGACTGGCCCACGGCACGGTGCAGCTCTTCGGCGGCGAGATCGGCGACCGGTTCGGCAAGTATTATTCGGTCGCAGGCCTAAGCCTGATCGCGGCCGCAGCCACGGTCCTGTGCGGCCTCGCCTTCTCCCTGACCGAACTCGTGACCTACAGGCTGATATGCGGCCTTGCTGCCGGCTGCATTATCCCGCTGGCCATGGCCTATATCGGCGATGTTGTGCCGTACGAGCAGCGGCAGCCGGTGCTTGGACGCTATCTCACGGGGCAGATTTCCGGTCTCTTGTTCGGACAAGTAGCCGGCGGCGTGCTCGGCGACATGTTCGGCTGGCGCAACGTGTTCTTTATCCTTGGCGGCATTTTCGCCATCGCGGCGGCCGCGCTCGTCGCCGAGCTTGTCTTCAATCCGGCAACGCGGGCTTCAAGCGCCCGCGCCGAGCGCAAAGGCGGACTGATCGCCGAATACAGAAGCGTCCTGGGCTCGCCTTGGGCCCGGTTCATCACACTCTGTGTTTTCGTCGAGGCCGCCCTGCTCTATGCGGTGCTGTCTTTCATCGGGGCCGATTTGCATCTGAGATTCGGGCTCAGCTTCACGATGGTGGGGCTCGTTGTCGGCTGCTTTGCAATCGGCGGCCTTCTCTACACCCTTGCCGTGCGCGTGCTGGTCAACCGTCTGGGACAGACCGGTCTTGTAACCGGCGGCGGCGCGCTGGTTTCGATCGGCTTCCTGACGCTGTCGTTCCAGTCCGTCTGGTGGTTCGCCCCGCTTGCAACCATGCTGATCGGACTGGGCTTCTACATGGTCCACAACACGTTTCAGACCAACGCCACGCAGATGGCTCCGCAAGCGCGCGCAACCGCGCTCGCGATCTTTTCCTCCGCCCTTTATATGGGAATCACAGCAGGCGTTGCGGCTGCCGCACCGGTTGTCGACCGGTTCACCGCCGTGCCGGTGTTCCTGACCTCGGCACTGGGTTTTCCGCTGCTTTGCGCGATTTTTGCCCGCGGACTCGCCCGGCGGCGGAAGGCTGAGGCGCAGACCTCTCTGAAACCGGATTAACGGCCGCGCGAAACCCGCTCGATCTCCGCGCGCACGAGCCGTTCGACGAGACTCGGCAGGTTATCGTCCAGCCATGATTTCAGCATCGGCCGGAGCATCTCCTTGACCAGATCGTCGAGGGTCCGCGCATTTTGGCTCAGCACCGTATGCGCAAGCGACGCAAAGGCGGAGTCCACCGCAGCGCTCGCCGTATGCGAAAGCAGTGGCTGATCGCTTTCCACCTGCATCTGCGCGGACAGCGTCCTGCGTGCATTCTCTAGCGGATCATAGGCCGGCAATTCGGGCTGCGGCGCCTCAGGCTCGGGCGGCGGCTCCTCCGCAAAGACCACATCTGGCTGCGCGTCCACGGTCCGGAAATGCGGGGCTGCGGGCTCCACTTCCGGCGCCCGCATCTCTTCGGTCAACTCGAGGACATCAGCGGGCTCCGCCGTTGCGACCGGCTCCGGAGCCGGCGGGATATCGTTGACGAATTCCAGCGGCGATGGCGGCAACGGCGCCGGCGGTGCCACAGCTGCTATAGGCGCAGGACGTAGTGGAGGCGGCGGTTCAACGGCCGCCGCAGGCGCTCCTGCCTTGGCGTCGTCGTCAGCAATGATACGGCGGATGGAGGCGAGAATCTCCTCCATCGACGGTTCATGCGATTTCGCCGGCTGGTTCATTCCGCCTCGTCACATCTGCTACGAATTATTCGAACCTGCACTGCAACAGCCGACGCAGCCATTCGGACGCGCCTGCATCGAATCAATGCACAACTATCGCCGGTTTTTACGAGCTTGGGGAGTATCGCACGCGGGTCTCGAAATACAATCCAGAGCCGCGTTTGCGGATGTGGATGACGGCGCACTACACAGACGGCTCATCGGGCCGAGCATGTACGGATTTAACGGCCGTCCGGTGTCCTGATGCCAATCCAGGCGTCGCGCACCTGCTGATAGTGGATCATTGGGTCATAGAGCGGGACCTGCAGGCCGAGCACCGGCACCGACAAACGGCCAACCGCCGACAATAAGGTATAGGATGCAACGACGCGGTCACGCTGGGCAGTCACAAGCGCAACACGGGCATTGAGAAGCTCCTGGGTTGCGTTCAACACGTCGAGGGTCGTACGCTGTCCCACGCGCGCTTCCTCGCGCACGCCGTTCAGAGCAATTTCGGCTGCGGTCACCTGCGACCGCGTGGCGTCGATCTGCGCCTTGGCGGCGTCAAGCTGGCCCCACGACTGAACGACATTGGCGCGCGCCTGATCACGGTTCTGCGCCAATTCCAGTCGGCGCTGCCCAACCGTCTCCTTCGCCTGGCGGATCAGGGCGTATTCCTGGCCACCCTGGTAGATCGGAACCGTAATCTGTCCGACGACGGAGGCATTCATGTTGTCCAGCACCGTCTCGGTCTGACCCCAGCTCTGCTGAACCGAGCCGGTCAGGGTCACAACCGGGTAGAGCGATCCTTCATTAACCCGCACCTGGAGCTGAGCGACGTCCACGCCGTATTCAGCAGCGGTAACGGACGGATTTTCCGCCTGCCCCTGCGCCACCGCGAGGTCGAGCGATCGCGGCACGAAGCGATCGACGGGGGTTCCGTTCGAAAGCCGGCCGGGATCCACGCCGATAACGCGCCGGAATGCCGCGCGCGATGTGGTCAGATTCGCCTGAGCGGACAGGAACTGCGATTGCGCCGCCGCGACGCGTGACTCGGCTTGCGCCACGTCCGTGCGAGTCACTTCACCGACGTTGAAGCGGTCCCGCGTCTGACGCAATTGCTCCTGGATCACTTCGACGTTGCGGCGCTGCAATTCGAGAACGGCAGTGTCGCGCAGCACGTTCATATAAACGGTCGCGGCATCGAGCAGGACGGTCTGCTCGATCACGCGCAAGGTCTCGCGCGCAGCAAAAACCTGCGATTCCGCCTGGCGCGTGCGGTTCGCGGTTTGGAAGCCGTTGAAAATATTCTGCTGCAGTTGTGCGCCGACCGTCGACGGATAAGTCCGCGACACGCTGCGGCTGCGATTGGTACCGACGACCGGTACCTGCGTCTCAGTCGTCGTCTCGGTCCACTGTACACCGTAATTGTAGCTGCCGCTGATACGCGGCCGGTACCCCGCCAGCGCCTGGGGGACGTTCTCATCAGTCGCGCGGACCACCGCGCGCTGCGCATTGATCTGCGGGTTGTTCTGGTAGGCTTGAACGAGAGCCTGCTCGAGAGTCGTGACGGCACCGGCGGCATTCGCACCACCAGGCCCCGCACCGGCACCCGCACCCGAAACGCCAACCCGGCGATCGGCGGCAAAACCCGTCGTGCTGACCACCACTATTGCGGCGGCCAACATCAACGATCCCGCACGCACAAGCGGCATCAAAACCCCCAATAGCCTAAGCGTCCGCGGCCCCCATTGCGCGACTCTCAGACCCGATCAACGATTCCTTAACTATATCCGTCCCTTCGCGGCTTTGAAGCCCCGAAGGGAGAGATCGGGGGAAAAGACCTGGCACCTGAGTATTTCGGGATACAGGTGCCCCATATCGGGTCAGAACGCGAAGGCCTCCGGCCGGGCAAAACCTGGCAATACAGCCCCGGCTGCGTCGAAAATCGTCCGGGCGGTGATGTCGCTTCCATCACGGCGGTAAAAAACAACCTTTCCCGTGGGGCCGCTGGCACGGATGCAAATCAGGCCGCCACCATCGGCCAATTGGTGGAAGAGCCGGCTAGGCTCCTGTTCGACCGCTCCCTCGACGAGGATCGAATCGTAGGGAGCGCCGTCGGCAAAGCCGTCCGCGAGGGGGCCCTCCACCACCGAAACGCCCTGAAACCCGGCGAGATTCGCCCGTGCATGCCGTGCCAGCACGGGGTTTTCCTCCAGTGCGACGACTGACGCCCCGAGACGCGCCATCAGCGCCGCCGCGTAACCTGTCACACAACCAACATCGAGCGACCTTTGCCCGGACGATATCTGAAGGGCTTGGAGCATCTTGGCAAGCACCATGGGCTTCAGCAGGCGGCGGGTACCCTCACCCACCGGCAGATCGAGATCGAGATATGCAAGGTTTGCCTGGCCCGTCGGCACAAAGCGCTCGCGCGGAACATCGAGCATGGCTTGAATCAGAGGGCGATCGGTGACGTCGGCGGTCCGGATCTGTCCGTCCACCATCGTACGGCGCAAAGCTGCGAAATCGGCCATTTTTCCGTCCAAACTCAGGGCAAATCGCTTCTGCGGCAGCGCGGCTCAAAACGCAAGGCGTCTGGGCATATCGCGCGAGCCGCTTGTTGCCCGGTCCACAGCGCTCCTATATGACCTCGGGTCGATGGCCTATGGTCATGGCGACGTGGCGGAGTGGTTACGCAGCGGTCTGCAAAACCGTTTACACCGGTTCAATTCCGGTCGTCGCCTCCATTGGTTTGAGGTCTTTTTGCTAACGGCAGCTTTTGACCGGCGCGTCAGCGGCCCGAAAAGCTTGCAATCGAGCGGGGCTTTGTTATAGCCGCGCAGCGTTCCCCGGTAGCTCAGTGGTAGAGCAACCGGCTGTTAACCGGTTGGTCGCTGGTTCGAATCCGGCCCGGGGAGCCAAATCACATAACTTCAGTGTCGGTATCGGTGTCCGGGGCGCATTCGCGCGATCGTTCATTGTCGCGCTGGTCGCTCCGGCGGCCGCGATTGGCAGCTGGATCAGACCTGCCCTGTTCAGTCCCCACCTTGAACCAGCGGCCAGCCGTCAACCTGTCAAACTTGACAGCACCCAAATGCCGGCCAATGGCCATTGAAGATGGCGTTCACCCTGACGTTGTGCGAGCGCCCTTTCGATGCAAAAAACTGCGAAGCAAAGAACCGAGACGCAAAGAACCGCCAAGATGGTGGACGTGCAAGTCGGGGCGCGCGTGCGCGCGCACCGGCGCCTGCTCGGGATGACCCAAAGCGATCTCGGTGCCGCTCTCGGCGTATCGTTCCAGCAGATACAGAAATACGAAAAAGGGACGAACCGGATCGGCGCGAGCCGGCTTCACGACATCGCAAGCGTCCTGCGCGTACCGGTTTCTGTGCTCTTTGACGGCAACGCCCCTCATGAAAGCCTGACAAGGAACGCTGGGAAGCGCACCGGACGGCGGAACATCGAACCGGCGGATATGACCCTATCGGACGACGGACTCGCGCTCGCGCGCTCATTCGTCCGCATCAGCGATCCTAGAATCCGCCGACGGGTGGTCCGACTTGTCGAAGAGCTTTCGAAAGCCGGAGATGATTACCGAACGGACGCGATCGCGCTCAGGAGCGCCGCCGCTATTCGCGCAGAAAGGTCGGACAGTGACCGTGCTTGAGCGCCCAGGCCCGGAGCGCGTCGCGCGTAACCTCGGTGTTCCATCCGGGATTAGCCTGCTCGCGCGCGATCATTTCCTTCGTCGCATGCGGCTTGGCGCTGATCGGAAGTGCGCCCGACCTGATCGCGTCCAGCATGGCCGCAGCCCAGGCCATTGATTCTTGCGAATAGGGATGCCCCGGTTCGATATCGCACCACAGCCGCGACGCGTTCGAAACATTCAGCGTGTTGACCAGCTTCCAGGCGGCATAGTTGGGCTTTCGCGAGATCTGCGCCGGCACTGCTTTCTTTGTGAGATGCGCAAGAACGAGCTGCGCGACGAACAACGCAATGCCGGCGATCATCGTGCAATATCCGCCCATTAGAGCAAGTGGCAACGACACGCCTTCGCGCACGGCCCAGAGCGTGCATCCGAATGAAAACGCAATTGTGCCGCCCAAACATACGATGTGAAGCGGCCGCACCCGGTCGCGCAACGCCTGCAGAACGACACGCAAACTTTCGAGCTCTGCGCCGCTTGCCTGCGTGATCGAAACGGGCTGTGCCGCAGCAATCGCTGATGGTCTATAATTTGTCATGATCCGCGCTTGGCCGATGAGTTGAACAAGGAGCAACGCGACGCAACGAATCAAACGTCACGTGCATCAGTTAATCGAAAGCGTCGCGATGCGGCAATTGCATGGCGGCGTCGAGATGATGTCAATGAGTGAAGAAGCGATTCTTTTTTGCCAGAGCATTATCATCCGCAAGACGCTCAAGCGTATGTTGCAAGCAAATCGGCGCAGCTGATTCATCATGTAACAGCGGTTACATTGTCGCACGGCCAGCGTTCGCAGCAATTGCGCGGCGTGTGCTGCGGTCGGGACCCGCGTCGCGCCTTCCGTCAACTTCCGGACGCCGCAACCGAATTATGTTGCACCGCAACACGTTTCTGTGAGGCGGTCTCCCATGCCGGATTTCGGGCGCTATATCGTGCGCACACCCGCGCAGACGGGGGGAACGGATTATGACCACTCAGACCATTCGCGATGCTGCCGCCTTCCCGGCCCTCGTCACCGCCGCCTTCTTTGTCCGCAATGCAGGGCTGATCGTCACGCTGCTGACGCTGCTGCTATTCGCCTCGATCTGAGGGCGCATTGCCCGAGCGCCGAGCCTGGAGATTGATCCAGAACTTGGGTCGCAAACGATAAGCCCGGCCGATTGGCCGGGCCTCACATTGTTGTCTGCCAACGAGCGAAGGCGCGTCTCAGTCCTCGTAATCGTCTTCCAGCGGAGCCGGGTGCCACAGCGGCCCCTTGGCAAGGCTGATCTTGCGGCGGCCGCTCTCCTGCACGTCCGCTGCCTGCGAGCCGGACTGGCGGGCCAATTCGTAAAGAGCAGCGCCCGCTCGGCCGCCCGCATCGATCAGATCGCTCTCCTCGCAGGTCGAGGCGATGGCCAGGCTGAGTGCGTGCAGATGCGCGCGCCGGTAGCAGAACATTGCAAGCATCGCCCGCGTCCGCGCCGGAATCGTGGCCACCAATTCCGGAAGTCCATTGGGATGGGACCGGTACAATTGCCCAAACAGGCTTTCCGGTATCGGGCACAGATCGTCTGTCGAATTCAGGCCGTAAGACGCCATGGTCAGCCCCCGAAGAAAATTCCCGATTCGAAAATTGCGGCCGAAATTCTTAAGGGCCGGTTAACCGGGCGTCATGCCCGCTTTGCGCTAGCGCAAGGTGGGGACCCGATTGCGGCTGCATCCTTCAAAACAAAATTGGAAGGAGAACAGCGATGCCTGCAGCCACTCTTCTCGTCGTGAGCCTGATTACGCTCGCGTTTGTTATCTTCATTGCCACCCTGTTTTATGGGGAACGCGCAACCCGCAACCTGTAATTTTTGACGCTGCGCTCAGCCCTTGGCGCGGCCCGCGGAGAGCGGGAGCTTTGCGATCTCACGGATCGCATCGCGGTTCGGCTCGAAGCCAAGTCCCGGCTTGTCCGACAGTGTGAGCGAGCCATCGGCCGGCATCGGAAGCCCGGTATAGAGGAGCTTGTAAAGTTCGACCGCGAGATAATGATGCTCGACGAGCGAGCCATTGGCGACGCCAGCCTGCAGATGCATGTTGTGGTAGGACCAGGCGCCGCCATTGGCGATCGAAACATTGTATGATGCAGCAAGCCCTGCGATCTTCACGCATTGCGTGAAACCGCCGGTAATGCAGACGTTGGGCTGGGCGTAGTCGATCGCCTGAGCGGCGAGCAGATCGCGGAAGCGATACAGCAATCCTTCATTCTGCCCGCAGGCGAGCGCGATCCCGCTGTTCCGGCGAAGCTGGGCCATCCCCGGCACATCGTTCTGGGTCAGCGGCTCCTCGAAGAACGAGATGCCGAACGGCTTGATCATCTCCACGAGCTTGGTCGCGTGGTAGAGGTCGAGATTGCAATTGGCATCAATGAAAATCTCGACGTCCGGTCCGACCGCCTCGCGCACCGCCTGCACGCGCTTCGCGTCCTCGCGGATGGCATCCATGACTGGACGCTCGTCTTTGTGTTTCAGCGCCTCGCTTGCGACCGTCATCTTCAGACGGCGGAATCCGTCCGCAACCCACTTCTTTGCCGCCGCCGCAAGTTGCTCCCGATCAAAAAATCCGAACCCGAAAGTCGCATAAACCGGGACGCGCGGCCGCGCGCCGCCGAGCAGCTTCCAGACCGGCAGACCCAGCGCCTTGCCCTTGATGTCCCAGAGCGCGAGATCGACCGCCGCCAGCGCGTGCGCGGCATAGCCGGTCTGACCGCGCGGCATGATCGTCCAGTAGATTTTCTCCCAGATCCGCTCGGTGAGCATCGGATCATCGCCGATGATGTTCGGCGCGATCACGCCATTGACGATTTGCGCGACAACATCCTCCTCCGTGATCGACGTCAGTCCGTGACCGACAATCCCAGTGTCGGTCTCGACTTCCACAAAGCAGGCCGCGAGCGAGGTCTTCTTGTCGAGCCCTATGAGCGAGATATGCAGCGGGACATTGAGCGGCGTAGCGGTGACGCGGACGATCTTCATTGAGGCCTGCCGGAACAATCTTGCGGAAAGCGCTTCCGCCCACTTCGCGTGGGTGGGCAGCGCTGGAGTGATTTTGGAGCTTGCCTATAGGCGATCCACGTTCTACCGGCAATTTAGAGCAATGCATGACGGCGTGCGCTACACGCACGCCATTCCGTTGACCGGTCAAACCAGACACGGCCGCGGACCATTCAAGGGAGGGACGGGTTTCAAGATGGCGAAGAACAAAAAGGGCGGATCCAGCAAATCCTCGAAGCTGGCCGCCAAAGGCAATCGTGCGAAGCGCGAGTCGAAAAATCCCGATTTCGCAGCCGGGCTGAAGGTCCGCCGCGCAATGTGGGGGCCGGACGGCGCCGAAGGGCAGATCAATGCAGCCAGCGACTTCATCTGGCCGCTGCAGGAGGTCGTGACCAAATACTGCTTCGGTCAGACTTGGACCCGTCCCAAACTGTCGCGGAAAGTCCGCTCGATGATCACCATGGCGATGCTGGTCGCCATGGCGCGCCCGCATGAATTGAAGGTCCATGTTCAAGGCGCAATCGCCAACGGCGTCACCACCGACGAGATTCAGGAAATCCTCCTGCACGCGATGGTCTATGCCGGAATTCCGCGCGGGGTCGAAGGTTTCCGGGCGGCCGAAGAGAAACTGAAAGAGATGGGCCTCGCGTAACGGTGACCAACATGACGGATATCAAGACAGTCGGCTTCATCGGCATCGGCAATATGGGCACGCCAATGGCCGCGAATGTGAAGCGCGGCGGCTTCGAGGTCGTGGCGTTCGATCTCGATCCCGCGCGCGCGAAGACATGGGCGCAGGAGCACGGCGCCCGCGCGACCGATCAGCTCGCCGAGCTCGGCAAAGTTTGCGACGCGATTGTTACCATGCTGCCAACCGGCAAGGAGGTGCGCGAGGCGCTTTTCACGATGCAAAGCGGCGCGCTCGCTGCGAACCTGAAGGCAGGCGCCATCGTCATCGACATGAGCTCCGCCGATCCGGTCGGCACGCGGACGCTCGGCCAGGAGCTCGCCGCCCGCAATCTGAAGCTTGTCGATGCGCCGGTGTCCGGCGGCGTCCCGCGCGCCAAGGACGGATCGCTCGCGATCATGATCGGCGGTGACGCGGCGTCGGTTGCCGCCGTGAAACCGGTGCTGGCCTGCATGGGCTCGAAGCTGTTCGAGGTCGGCTCGCTTGGCTGCGGCCATGCGATGAAGTGCCTCAACAACTTTCTCGCCGCGACGAGCTTCGCGGCAGCAGCGGAGGCTGTCACCGTCGGCCGAAAGTTCGGCCTCGACCCGGAGGTGATCGCCGATGTGGTGAATGTCTCGACCGGGCGCAGCTTCGCCTCCGAAATGCTGATCAAGCAGCATCTCCTTAGCGGCACGTTTGGAACCGGATTCGCGCTTGGGCTCCTCGCCAAGGATGTGAAGATCGCAGCCGACCTCGCTCGGCAGATCGGGGTGAATGCACCTGTGGGCCAGTTGATCTGCGATATGTGGGCGGATGCCCGCGATGCGCTCGGCGGCGATCAGGATCACACCCGCGCCGCGCTGCACTGGGAGAAGCGCGCGCTTCCGTCGGCCGCCGAGTAATGTCTCGCCCTGCTCCCTTCGTGGGCGGAGCGGGAACACCAAGGCACTGGCATCGCGCCGGCGGCAGCGATAGCTTTCGCCCTTCAATCGCCGTCACAAGGCGACCTTGGGAGGACTATCGATGCATCCTATTGCCATTCTGGCGGCAGCAGGCCTGTCTGCCGCTGCCATCTCCGGCCCGGCTGTTGCCCAAGATAAGCCGTCGCAGGACAAGCCGGTCGAATTGCGCTTCAGCCACTGGGTGCCGCCCGCACACCCCATGCATCCCGCCGTGGAGGCTTGGGCCGAGTCGATCAAGAAGGCATCGAACGGCTCCATCACGATCAAGATTTTTCCGGCACAGCAGCTCGGCAAGGCCTTCGACCACTACAACATGGCGAAGGACGGCATCGCCGACTTTGCCCATGTGAATCCGGGCTACGAGCCCGGCCGCTTCCCGATCATGGGTGCGTCGGAACTGCCGTTCCTTCTGGCAAATTCGACCGCAGGAAGCGCGGGGATCGATGCCTGGTACCGCAAATATGCCGACAAGGAGATGAAGGACGTCAAGTATTGTCTCACCTTCATGCACGATCCGGCGACCTTCCACACCACCAACAAGAAGGTGGTGGTGCCAGGCGACGTGAAGGGCATGAAAATCCGTCCGGCGAATGCCACGATCAGCCGCTTCGTCTCGCTGCTCGGCGGCACCAACGTGCCGGCGTCGGCCCCGGAATCGCGTGATTTGCTCGAGAAAGGCGTGGCCGAAGGGATCACCTTCCCGTGGGGCTCGATTGTTCTGTTCGGCATCGACAAAGTCACGAAATATCACCTCGATGCAGCGCTGTATGCGACCGAGCAGACCTTTGTGATGAACAAAGATAAGTACAATTCGCTGTCGGCGGCGCAGCGCAAGGTGATCGACGATCACTGCACGCCGGAATGGTCTGAGAAGATCGCAACCCCCTGGGCGAAAATGGAATCCAGCGGACGCGACAAGATCAAGGCGCAGCCGGGCAAGGAGGTCTATACGATCACGCCGGCCCAGCTCGCCGAATGGCGCAAGGCAGCCGAGCCGCTGAAGAAAGAGTGGGAAAGCCAGGTCAAGAAGGCCGGCGGCGATCCCGACGCAATCTTCAAGGATCTGCAGGACGAGTTGAAGAAGCGCAACGCGCTGTACTAAGGGCATCAGCCGGCGCGAACTTCCGCGCCGGCTGCGCCCTTCATTTGACCGGTGTGCGATATCACAGACTTCCCACCGAACTTGCAACCATTGGTCAAATGGATTTCATTGAGGTTGCGTTGGAAATGCTTACCGACCCGCTAGCCTGACACACGCGGTCCCGTTAGACTAAAGTTGCACCCCGCAGGAAGCGCGTTAGCGCGGCGGTGCCGGAGTTCGCACGGTGCGGGCCCGAACTCGCGCTTCACACGGGGAGACAAATCATGGCGGTCAGACAACCGTCCCAGCACTATGTGCCGGGCCTCGCAAAACTGTATTCCGGCTGGGAGGAATTCGCGTACCTGCTGCTGCGCATCGCTGCGGGGGCGATATTGATTCCGCATGGCATGCAAAAGCTGTTTGGAGCCTTCGGCGGGCCCGGCATGGGCGGCTTCATCGGATTGCTGCAGAAGGTGGGCTATCCGATGCCGGCGGTTTGGGGCTGGCTGATCGCGCTGCTGGAATTCGGCGGCGGCATCCTTCTGGTCATCGGATTGTTCACCCGGCCGGTCGCGCTCGCGGTCCTCATCTTCATGCTTGAAGCGGCTCGGTTCCATCTCGGAGTCGGCGGCTTCTTCTGGACAGCACGGGGTAACGAATATCCGCTATTGTTTGCCGCGGTGGCGCTGATGCTGGTGATCCGCGGCGGCGGCCCCTACTCCGCCGACGCCAAGATGGGCAAGGAATTCTGAGGCACTGGCCTCGTAATGCGAATGCGCGGGCTCATGGCCCGCGTATTTTCGTTTGGCAGCCCTCAGACGGCCGGCGCCGGCGGCGGCAGCGGCTCGCTGCGCCGCGTAACGGCGACCGTCATCTCGCCCACCTTCTCGATCTTCGCATGCATCACATCGCCGGCCTGCACCGGGCCAACGCCCTCCGGCGTACCGGTCATAATGATGTCGCCGGGATATAGGGTGTAGAAATTCGAGCAATACGAGATCAGTTTGGCGACGCCGAAAATCAGGTGCGAGGTGTTCGACTTCTGCCGTACCTGACCATTGACCAGAATTTCGAGATCGAGATTCTCCGGGTCCGGAATTTCATCTGCCGTGACGACATAAGGCCCGACCACCGAGAAACGGTCGAGCGACTTGCGCAAGGACCGCTCCTCCGGACCGCGGATCGTCATGTCGAGACCGATCGCATAGCCCGCGATATATTTCAGAGCGCCCTCTTCCGGCACGTTGAAGCAGGTTTCGCCGATAATGGCAGCGAGCTCCACCTCGTGATCGGTGCGCCGGTCCTTCTCCACGACAGGCACCGGCTCGGACGGGCCCGACAACGACGAATTCGACTTCAGGAACACGCCATAGTGGTCGATGGTCTTGATGGTCTTGCCAAAGCTGATCTGCTGGTCGGCGTTCGCTTCGTCGATATGCGCGTGATAGTTGACCGGCGCGCCGATCACCTTCGATGGGTTGGGCACAGGGTTCAGAAGCTTCACAGTCGCGATGGGAACGGGCGTCACACGGTCGGCCGCGGCTTCCATGTCACCGCGGATATGCGGCAGCGCAACAACAAGCGGATCGTAGGCTGGCAACGGCCAGCGGACCGCGGGCAGCTTGTCGAGCACGGACGTAACGTCGTGAACCATATCGTCCCGGACGACGCCGAGGCGATCGTTGTTGAACCTGCAATACCGCATTCCCTAGTCTCCGCGAAAAGTGGCGGCAGAGCTAGTCCATTCCTATCACCGGATCAAATTCAATCCGGTGATCAGGCTATCAATGGATTTCGGCTGCCCGCGGGCGCACCATCATCTGATTGACCGGCTCAGTTGGCTTTGGCGCCGGTCTTCTTGACCACATCGGCCCACTTGTCGACGTCCTTGCGCAGATACGTGTCGAACTCCTTCACCGACATCACCATCGGCACCGCACCCTGCTTGGCCCAATTTGCGCGGACATCAGCCCGGTTCACCACCTTGGTGATTTCCGCATTGAGTTTCTCGACGATGGCCGGCGGGGTCTTGGCTGGCGCCACCACACCGAGCCAAATCGTGGTTGCGTATCCCGGCACGCCCGCTTCAGACACCGTCGGAATGTCCGGCGACAGGTCGTTGCGCTTTTCACCCGACGTGCCAAGCGGCTTGACCTTTCCTTCCTTCGCGGTCGCAGACATGGTCGTGACTGCATCGAACATCATCTGGACATGCCCGCCGATGACGCTGTTACGCATCTCTCCCGACGCCTTATGCGGTACATGCACGATGTCGGTTCCGGTCATCGCTTTGAACAATTCGCCCGCCATGTGGTACGGCGTGCCCGGCCCCGACGATGCGTAATTGAGCTGGCCCGGCTTCGATTTCGCGAGCGCGATGAATTCCTTGAGGTCTTTCGCCGGCACGGACGGGTGGATCACCATCAAGAGATCCGAATAATTGATTGGCGCAACCGCGGTGAAGTCTTCCATCAACTTAAACGGCTTGTCGGGCCGCAGCGTCTCGTTGACGGTGTGGGTGTTGGACATCACCAGCAGCGTGTAGCCGTCAGGATCGGACTTGGCGACCGCCTCGCTGCCGATGATCGACCCGGCGCCCGGACGATTTTCAACGACAAACGGCTGTTTCAGCGCCTCGCCGAGATGCTGGGCAAGCACACGCGCGTAGACGTCGGCGGGCCCGCCGGCGCCGAAAGGCACGATCAACTTGACCGGGCGGGACGGATAATCCTGCGCCTGTGCGTGCGCCGCAAACGGAGCGGCAATGACGGCAAATGCGGCAGCAACTCCGAGCACGTTTCGGCGCAGCATCGTATTCCTCCCTGAATTGTTGTTATGTACTTGATAGAACACCGCGCGCGCATCGGCAATTCCACTGCGCCGGGACTTCAGTTTTCACAAGGTCAAAAGTCAGATGACGATAACGTCGGGATGAGCCTTGCCGTCGAACAGGCGATCGCCCTCTGCCCTGCGGCATTCGAGCGCAACGCGCTGATTGATATAACCCTTGTCGGTGATCTCGTTGCGATCGATTGACGGCAGGTCGGGCAACAGCAGAACGCGTGCAATGCGCATGGTCGCGCCGGTATTGACCTTGTTCCAGCGGGCAAAAGCATTGCGCAGATAGGTGTGGATCTTCGGATGGGTTGCGTAGAACGCAAGATCGCCGTCCTCACCGGTGATCTCCTTGCAGCCCGCTGCATTCAGCCAGGCGATCAGACCGACCTCATCGCGCCCTTCCCCGCATACGATGGCGTCCTGCAACACCGGAGACGCTGCTGCAATAGCGCCCACACGCAGCGCGCCGACCGCCACCCAGGTTCCGTTGGTCAGTTTGAAATCTTCCGCGGTGCGGCCGTCGAAGATCAGCCCCTTGCTTGGATCGCCAGGATCGGCGAAGCGCACCGCGTCGCCTGGAAGGTAATAGCCCTCCTCATCGAACATCGCTTCGGTGAGATCGGGCCTACGCCAATATCCCGGCGTGATGTTCGGACCGCGCACCCGAATTTCGAGCTTGCTGCCGACAGGCACGAGCTTGACATCGACGCCGGGGACCGGAACGCCTACGTTGCCTGCGCGTTCGAGCAGCACATGGGCCGATGTTGCAAGCGGCGACGTCTCCGTGGTTCCCCAGGCCGAGGTCATCGGGACGCGCGTGCCAGTGATGCGGATCGCAAGCGCTTCCAGACGGTCCCACATGTCCTGCGGCAGGGACGCTCCGGCATAGAATAGAAGCCGTAAGCGCGAAAAGAAATGCCGCGCCAAAGCATCGTCTTTCTCAAGGAATGGCAGCAGTGCGCCATAGCCCGCCGGCACATTGAAGTACACGGTCGGCGCGATATCGCGAAGATTTTGCACGGTATGACCGACCAGCGCCGGCACCGGCTTTCCTGCGTCGATATAGAGCGTGCCGGCCTGCTGCAGGATCAGATTGAAATTGTAGTTGCTGCCGAAGGTATGGTTCCATGGCAGCCAGTCGATCAGCACCATCGGATCGTCTTCGATAAACGGCCAGCATTGCACCGATTGCTGCTGGTTCGCCGTCAGCATGCCGTGCGTGTTGATCACGCCCTTGGGCAGGCTGGTGGACCCTGACGTGAACAGGAATTTCGCGATCGTATTGGGGCGGATCGCTGACGCCGCCTGCTCCACCGCCGGTCCGGGGGCCGTTTTCTGCAGGTCCGCGAACAACGTAACATTTGGCAGGCTGGCCCCATTCTTTCCCGCCACGATCGGAGCCGTGATGTGCGCCAGGGCTTTCGCAAAGGGCGCAGTATCCGACACATAGACCAGCCCGGGGGTCAGCAGGTCGTTGATGTATTTGAGCTTGGCGTGGTCCTGGCTCTGCAGCGAATAGGCGACCGAGATCGGCGCGATCGGAATACCGGCCGTGTAGCATGCGAGCGTGAGAAGCCCATGCTCAACCGCGTTGCCCGACAGCACCATCACCGGACGCTCGGCCGAGAGCCCGCGATCGATCAACGCCTGCGCAACGGCGTCGGCCTTCCGGCGAGCCTGCGTGTAGGTCACCCCGGCCCAGGCGCCAGCGGCATCGCGCTCGGCCATGAGAAGCCGGTCGGGCTGGCGCTCCACCGCGCGGCGAAACAGGCGCGCGAGGCTCGGCTCGTAAGCTCCGAGCGGCTGCGCTGCCCGCAGCACGATTGCTCCATCGGCGCGATCCTCCCGGATCACCTGCGGCTCAGCAAAACGGATGGGCCTGAATGGCGGCTTACCGGCTTCGGCTGCCGGTTTTGGCATTGTCGAATTCATGGCGTCCTCCCAGACGACATGAAATATAATGCATGTTGCGCCCTGCTCCTGTCAACGAAGCGAATTCACGCAGAGGCAGGCCGGGACCTCATTGCGCGGCCGCGCAGGTAATTGATGGCGAGCAAGGCCAATGACGCAGCCAGCCCGATCCAATCGAGTGCGGCCGCGCCCGGAAAGGCGTTCGGCGGCATGAGGATCGCAAGCGCCGCGGCACCGAAGCCGAGACGCATCGGCAGCGACAGCGGAACGAAACCGAAGCCGACGATCGCTGCGGTCCCCATAAAGATGCCGAGCAAATTGCGCGCGAGGTGCCAGACAATCATCTGCCAGGGGGCGTTCATCAGGAGCGCCGGCTCGAGCACGAACAGGAACGGAATGAAGAACGTGCTCCAGCCTACCATCACGGCGACCCATCCGGTGGTCCAGCCGGAGACCCGCGCGATATTCGCCGCCGCGTAGGCCGCGATCGCGACCGGCGGCGTGATCATCGACAGCATGCCGAAATACATGACGTACATGTGCGCGGCCATCGGCGACACGCCGAGCTTGATCAACGACGGCGCCAGTAGCGTCGCGGTCAGCACATAGACGCTGACGGTCGGCATGCCCATGCCGAGCACGAAGCTGACCAGTGCAGTCAGCAGCAGCAGAATGAATAGGTTTTCTCCACTGATCGCGATCAGTTGCAGAGTAAGTCCGAACGCAATACCGGACACATTGAGCGCGCCGACCACCATGCCAGCGGCTGCTCCGATCAGGATGATATCAAGCGCCGCGCGTCCGGTATCGAGGACCGCCCGCGCCATCTCCATGATCGTGACCTTCTTGCCGCGATAGCCGAACAAGAGGCAGAGTACGATCATGATGCCGGTCGCATAGACGGCGGCCCGTTCGATCGGTATCTGAAAGAATTCAGGCCAGGCCAGCGTGGCCACCAGAAATGCGATGGGGATCGGAAAGTGCCACCCCGCCCGCACGATTTCGAGAAAGCCGGGCACGTCCTCGTCGACTTGCGCCGCGCCGATCCGGTGCTTGGCTGCTTCCAGATCCACATGGATAAAGAGTGCGGCATAGTAGAGCAGCGCCGGAATGACGGCGGCAGCCACCACGGCCCCGTATGATACTTGCAGGAATTCCGCCATGATGAAGGCGGCAGCGCCCATGACCGGCGGCATCAATTGCCCGCCGGTTGAGCCGACAGCCTCGATCGCCGCTGCACGGGCGCGCGTAAAGCCGGATCGCACCATCAACGGAATGGTCACGATCCCAACGGCCACCACGTTGCTGACCGCCGCGCCGGAAATCATGCCGAAAAGCGCAGAGCCCACCACCGCGATCTTAGCTGCGCCGCCGCGGAATGCTCCCATGCCCGACATGGCGAGGTCCGCAAAATAGTTTGCACCTCCGGTGCGGCCGAGCACCTGCCCCATCAGCGTGAACGGTACGACGATGAGGACCGCGACGCCCAGGATGGTGCCGATCATGCCGTTGGTATCGAGGCCCAGATAGACAGCGAGCCGCTCGGGGCTCACATAGCGTGTCTGGAAATCGCCCGGCAGACTGGGACCGACGAAGACGTACCCGACCAGTGCGAGGATGATGATCACCAGCACGCCGCCCGACGTCCTGCGAGTCGCCTCCAGGACCAGAATGATCAAAATCAGGCTGCCGACGATCCCTTCAATCGGCAGCATCGCGATCTCGTAGGTCAAGGCCTCGTAGCGGGCTGCGATATAGCCGCAGATCGCGATCGAAAGCGCAGCGCCCGTCCAGTCAACCCAGTGCGGCCGGCGGTTCCGCGGCGCAATGAAGGCAAGTGCCAGCGTCAAACCAAGACAGACAGCCAGAAGCTGCTCGGTGTAGAAGGCGGCTCCGAACCACCGGCGCGGGATGTCGAGCACCCAGCCAACCACGCACGCGATCAGCAACGCTTGCAGAAGGTCGGTCGCGAGTGATTGAGCGCGGGACGTGACGAAGGTCTGCGCCACATCCCGCTCGTTGTCTTCGGCGGTCACTGCACCGCCTGCGGCTGGATATTGTTGTCCTTGAAATATTTCACTGCGGCCGGATGGTAAGGGACTTCATATTGCTTGAAGGCAAAGGCCGGCGTGAACTCGCGCAGCACCGGCTGCACGGCGATCAGATCGTCCCTGTTCTTGAACAAAGTATCGAGAAATTTCTGAACGAATTCATCGCTCGTCTTGGCGCTT
>Ga0073934_10005930_pt1 | contig 18341 bp, 15 predicted proteins | sample LarsenN4metaG_FD_76834 | JGI IMG/M metagenome (GOLD analysis project Ga0073934, IMG submission 76834) | Hot spring sediment bacterial and archeal communities from British Columbia, Canada, to study Microbial Dark Matter (Phase II) - Larsen... ... | reverse complement strand
GGCACCCAAGGGTTCCGCCCGGCGGCCCTCACCTACGCGGACGGGGAGGAGTCGCTCACCGTCCGGTTCGAGGGCGACTGGGCCTAGCGTCGGGCCCCGGAACGAGCGATCGGTGTCGGAGGGGGGATTTGAACCCCCACGGCCCATAAGGCCACTAGGCCCTCAACCTAGCGCGTCTACCAAGTTCCGCCACTCCGACGTGGACGCGTGCGTATCGTACCAACGCCTCCAGGACGCCCTGAGGCTACTTCCACTGCCAGGACAGCCAGATCGTCGACAGGCCGAAGATGATGGCCGTGGCCACGGTGATCTTGTCGAGGCGCCGCTCCAGCGCGGTCCCGCCGGTGAGCGACGTGGACCCGCCGAACATGTCCGACAGGCCGCTCCCCTTCCCCGAGTGCAGCAGGATGAACACGACCAGGAACAGCGAGCTCAGGATGCACAGCACGAGGGCGATGACGTTGAGCATGCGCGCAGTCTACCCGGCCGGAGCCTCGGCGCCCTCTTCCATGATCGCTCGATCGGGCAGAGGGAAGTGGCAGGCCACGACCTGCCCGGGGCGCTGCGGCTCCAGCTGGGGCTCCTCCTCCTTGCACGTGGGGAACTGCGCGTTGGGACAGCGGGGGTGGAACCGGCACCCGGAGGGGGGATCGATCGGCGAGGGGACGTCCCCCTCCAGGATGATCCGCTTCTTGTGCGCGGCGAGGTTGGGGTCCGGGATCGGCACCGCCGAGAGCAGCGCCCCGGTGTACGGGTGCTTGGGGTTCTGGTAGAGCGTCACCCCCGGCGCCAGCTCGGCGATCTTGCCCAGGTACATCACGGCCACCCGGTCCGACACGTGCTTCACGACGGACAGGTCGTGCGCGATGAACAGGTACGTGAGCTTGAACTCCTCCTGCAGGTCCTCCAGGAGGTTCAGGATCTGCGCCTGGATCGAGACGTCGAGCGCGGAGACCGGCTCATCGCACACGATGAGCCGCGGCCGCAGCGCCAACGAGCGCGCCACGCCGATCCGCTGCCGCTGCCCTCCCGAGAACTCGTGCGGGTAGCGGTTGTAGTGCTCGGGGTTGAGGCCCACGAGCTCCATCAGCTGCTGGACCTCCGCCTTGATCCCGCCCTTCGGGGTCGTCCTGTGGAGCCGGAACGGCTCCGAGATGATCGAGCCCACGGTCCGGCGCGGGTTCAGCGACGCGAACGGGTCCTGGAAGATCATCTGCATGTTGCGCCGGATCGCGCGGAGCTCGCGGCCCTTGACCCTGGTGATGTCCTGGCCGTCGAAGAGGATCTGGCCCTCGGTCGCGTCGTACAGGCGCATGATCACGCGTGCGAGCGTGGACTTGCCGCAGCCGGTCTCCCCCACGAGCCCGACCGTTTCGCCCGGGTAGATCTCGAGGTCGACCCCGTCGACGGCGTGCACGTTGCCGATCTTCTTCTGGAAGATGATGCCCTGGGTGATCGGGAAGTACTTCTTGATGCCGACCAGCTTCACGAGCGGCGTGCGCCCCTGCTCGGTCGGCGAGGGGGACGGCTCGGTCACCGACACGCTCATCGGGCGGCAACCTCCTCGGCGAAGATGCGTTGCTTGTCGGCGAGCGGGAGGTGGCACGCGGCCGCGTGCTGCCCGTCCACGGGCAACAGCTCCGGCACGTCGACCCGGCACTTGTCGAAGGCGTACGGGCACCTGGGGTGGAACGCGCACCCCGGCGGCACGAAGATGAGCGACGGCGGCAGCCCCTTGATCGGCCGCAGCCGCTCCCTCTGCTCCTCGTCCAGGCGCGTGATCGACCCGAGGAGCCCCCACGCGTAGGGATGGTGCGGGTGGTAGTAGATGTCGTCCGCGGTCCCGGTCTCGACGATCTTGCCCGCATACATCACCTGCAGGTGGTCGCAGTGCTCGGCCACCACCCCTAGGTCGTGCGTGATGATCACGATCGAGGCGTTGAACTCCTCCCGGAGCCGGTCGATCAGGTCCAGGATCTGCGCCTGCACCGTCACGTCGAGGGCCGTGGTCGGCTCGTCGGCGATCAGGAGGTCGGGGTTCAGCGACAGGGCCATCGCGATCATCGCTCGCTGTCGCATGCCGCCGGAGAACTCGTGCGGGTACTGGTTGGCGCGCTCCTCGGGCTTGGGGATGCCCACCCGCTGGAGCATCTCCACGGCCTGGTCGAACGCCTCCTTCTTGGAGACCTTCTGGTGCGCCCGGATGGCCTCGCCGATCTGGGAACCCACCTTGTAGAAGGGGTGCAGCGACGTCATCGGGTCCTGGAAGATCATCGAGATCTTCTCGCCCCGCACGTGGCGCATCTCCTCCTGCGGGATCTGGAGGAGATCCTGGCCCTTGAAGATGACCTCCCCCTCGATGATGGCCTGCTTCGTGGTGATCAGGCCCATCACGGTCAGGAACGAGACGGACTTGCCGGACCCTGACTCTCCCACGACGCCGAGCGTCTCGCCGGGCATGACCTGGAAGCTGACGCCGTCCACCGCCTTGACCAGCCCGTCGTCCGTGGGGAAGTGGACCTTCAGGTCGTTGACCTGCAAGAGCGGCTCAGGCACCGGCACTCCTCCCAACGGTCCCCTCGGCCCCGTTCGGGCTCACGTGTACCTGACCCGCGGGTCCAAGAACGCGTAGACGACATCGACGACCAGGTTGGCGAACGTGATGAAGAACGCCGCGATGATCGTCACATCCAGGATAGCGTAGAGGTCTCCGGAGAAGACCGACTGGATGGCGTAGTTGCCAAGGCCCTGGAGGTTGAAGACGGTCTCGGTGATGATCGCGCCGCCGAGCAGCGCGCCGAGGTCCAGCCCGAGGATCGTGACGATCGGCGTCAGGGCCGAGCGGAGCCCGTGCTTGAGCACCACCCGCCGCTCCGAGAGGCCCTTGGCCCGCGCGGTGCGGATGTAGTCCTCCCCCATCGTCTCGATGAGGTTGCCCCGGGTCATGCGTGCGTAGAAGGCCGCGAAGGCCAGCGCGAGGACGGTCCACGGCATGATCATGTGCGAGAACCATTCCCAGAACCCGTACTGCCCGATCGGGTAGAACCCGCTACCGGGCAACCACCCTAACTGGAACCAGAAGATGTACAGCATCACGGGCCCGAGGAAGAACACCGGCGTGGACACCCCGAACAGCGCGAACCCCATCGCGAACCGGTCGAAGATCGACCGGGGTCGAAGGGCGGACAAGATCCCGATCGGGATCCCGACCAGCAGCCACAGGATGGCAGCCCCCAGGGCCAGTTGGACGGTGATCAGGAGACGCTCGAAGATGACCGGCTTCAGCTCCGAGCGCGTGCTGAACGAGAAGCCGAGGCCGGGCCACCCGTACTCGTCGCCGAGGAAGATCCTCTTCACGAACAGCCCGTACTGGACCAGCAAGGGCTTGTCCAGCCCGAACTGCCGCTTCACCTCGGCAACGAGCTCCTCCGTGGGCTGCTTGCCCGCGAAGTTGATCGCCGGGTCCGTGGGCGGCATGACGAAGAAGATCAGGTAGGTGAGGAGGGTGATGACCAACAGCGTCACCATCACCCACAGCAGCCGCCTGATGATGTATCGGACCATCGATCGCCCAGTCTAGCCTCAGGGGGACCGGGAGGGGCCCTCGCTCGGGGGCCCCTCCCACGTCCCTCTCGGACTCAGGCTCCGAAGAGCTCCTCCGGCGTCAGGCCGTTGGTCACCGCGATCTGCGAGTACGCGATGAGCCCCGCGCTCTGGTCGAACTGGTAGTTCTCGACCGTGTCGCCGATGGCGATGTTCGCCGCACCCCAGCGGTAGGGCACCCAGGGCACGATCTCCTCCATCAGCTTCTGGTCGAGCGCGGCCCAGCACGCGTTGTACTCCGGGCCGGTCGGGAGCGCGACACAGGCGTCCATGTCCGCGTCCACGTTCGGCAGCGGGTTGGCGCCGTTGTCCGTGACCGCGTTCCAGGCGGCCAGCGTCTTCGGACCGCACTCCTTGGCCAGATCCTCACCCATGCCGATGTGCGAGTAGTTCACCGACCCCTCGCAGGAATCACCGGCGGTGTTGAACAGGAAGAAGTTGAACCCGAACGGGCTCCCGTAGTCCTTCCCCCATCCGGCGTTCACGGCGATCGGGATCAGGTTCTCCGTGGTCTGGATCGTCGTGTAGGCGGTCGAGACGTCCAGCTCACGGATCTTCAGGTTGATGCCGATCTCCGCGAAGTTGTCTTGGAGGATCGGCGTGTACTCGCTCCACGGCTCGTAGTTCCGGTTGATCATCAGCACGTTGTCGCAGACGGGGTCGTCGCAGACACCGTCCCCGTCCGAGTCGTACTTGGACTCGGCCATCGCTGCCTTGGCCAGGTCGACGTCACCCGCCGAGTTGGGGGTGGCGTACGGGTCGTAGTCGGCCAGGTCCGGCAGCACCGACGGCGGCTCGATCGTGGTCGCGATCAGGCCGGAGCTCTCACCGCCCGTCGCCTGCAGCATCGCTGCCTTGTCGACGATGTAGTTCGCGGCCTTGCGGACGTTGACGTCGTCGAAGGGCGGGACGAGCAGGTTCATCGTGATGTACCAGGTCCGGTCCCCCTCCTCGGAGAAGAAGTTGTCCTGGAGATCCGGGTTGGTGAGGTACTGCTGCAGGAACGCCGCCGGTGGGGCCCCGTGGAGGAGATCCAGCTCGCCGTTCAGCAGCTTGTTGTAGCTGTCCTCGATGTTCGAGTTGATGTTGAGCACCCACCCGTCGAAGTTGGCCAGCCGGACGTCATCCGTCTCGGGGTCCCAGTTCGGGTTCCTGACCAGCTGCATGAACTTGTCCGGGTCGTAGCCCGAGATCGGCTCCAGCGTGTCGCAGGACGTGATGTCCAGCTGGTCCGAGCCGTTGATCATGTAGGGGCCGGAAGCGATCAGGTACCGCCCGTAGTCCCCGGCCTTGTCGAAGCACCCCGCCACCTCCTGCGGGATCGCGTAGGTGGCCGGCTGGGCCAAGCGGTAGATCATGTCGCCGGTCGGACGCTCGAGCGTGAAGACGATCGTCTTGTCGTCGGGCGTCTCGATGCCCTCGATCGGTTCGTCCTGGGACTTCGCGGAGCAGTCCATCCCCACGATCGTCCCGCAGTAGTAGTTGCCGTACTGCGCGATCAGGGACTCGGTGTTGATGCGCTGGAAGGCGAAGGCGATGTCCTGCGACGTGATCTCACGGTTCACGGGCGGGCCGAACATGATCCCGTCCTTGAGCGTGAAGGTGATCGTCAAGCCATCGGCCGACACCTGCCCGAGGTCCGTGGCGAGGTCGGGCACCTGCAGGTTGCCCTCGGCCCCGGCCCGCCCCGGGTACGTCAGGAGCCCGCGGATCAGCATCTGCTGGTACCACGACCACGCGGTGCCCAGGTACTCACCCGTCGGGTCGAAGCCGTTCGTGAAGCCGAAGTCCGTCAGCTCCTCGCGAACGACCCCTCCTTGCGTGAACCCCGCCGTCTCGCCGGTGGCGCCCGTAGCGCCGGTCGCACCGGTCTCCGCCGGCTCCTCCTCGTCCCCCCCGCACGCGGCGGCGACGAGCGCGAGCGCGGCCAGCAGGGCCACGATCGTCAGGTGCTTCTTCACGTATCCACCCCCCTCGATGGATCGATGACCACATCGTGCGGTGCCGTCACTGCCCGTCCACCCTCCTTTCGTCGGCTAACCCGTCACCTGCGTTCGGGGATCGAGCGCGTCGCGCAGCCCGTCGCCCACCAGGTTGAAGGCGAGGGTGGTCAGCACGAGCGCGATCCCCGGGAACAAGAGCATCCACCAGGCCACCGTGTACAGCTGGCCACGCGAGGCCTCCGAGATCATGCGGCCCCAGGACGGCGTGTCCGGCGGGATCCCGACGCCCAGGAACGAGAGCGCCGCCTCGAACAGGATGTTGCTCGGGATGATCAGCGTCCCGTAGACGATGATCGGGGCCGCCAGGTTGGGCAGGATGTCCCGGAACATGATCCGGGAGCTCCTCGCCCCGATCGACCGGGCGGCCTCGATGAACTCCTTCTCCCGGATCGAGAGCACCTGCCCCCGGACGATGCGCCCGATGTAGGGCCAGGTGAACAGCGCGATGATCATGGTCACCAGGGAGACGCCGGGTTCGACCAGGCCTCCGAGGCACCCCTCCGCGGTGATCGAGCACGTCGCCGCGATCCCGATCGAGAACAGCAGGACGGGAAGGGACAGGATGATGTCGATCGTCCGCGAGATGACGGTGTCGACCCAGCCACCGTGGAACCCGGCCAGCGAGCCGAGGATGATGCCGAGCAGCACCGCCACGCCCGTGGCCAGGAGCGCCACGATGAGCGACGTCCTCGCCCCATAGATCGTCCGAACGAAGACGTCTCGCCCGGAGGTGTCCACGCCGAACCAGAACTCGACGCTCGGCCCGACCTCGGGCAGTCCGATGTCGCTCAGCGTCTCGCGGTACAGGTCGTTCGGCCCGTGGTGGACGACGTGCTCGGCGATCACGGGCGCGAAGAGCGCCACCAGCACCAGGAAGACCAGGAACCCCGCGGCCCCGAGGGCCACCCGGTCCTTGCGGAACCGGCTCCAGAAGATCTGCCAGGGGGTCCGACCGATGATCGCGCTGCTCGGCTCGACGCCGAGCTGCTCGGTGGCCTCGGCGATCTCGTCGTCGGTGACCTGGCTCATCAGCCCCCCTCGCTGGCGGTCGCGCCGGAGTCTACGACCTCAGCGCATGCGAGCCAACGGGTGCTCCCCCTCGCCCCGTATACGCGGACCAGGGGCGATGGGGATTGGCGCCCCAGGGGACAGGCCCCGATCGAGGGGCCGATGCCGGGCCTACGTGTAGCGGACCCGTGGGTCCAGGAACGCGTACAGGATGTCCACCGCGAAGTTCGCGACCACGATGAAGAACGTGCTCAGCATCGTGACGCCCATCACGGCGGGGAAGTCCGTCCCGTACAGGGAGACGATCGCGTACTGCCCGAGGCCGGGCAGCTGGAACAGCGACTCCGTGATCACGGCGCCCCCGAGCAGGAACGCCACGTCGAGCCCGAACATCGTCACGATCGGGGTGAGGGCCGCCCGCAGGCCGTGCCGGTAGATCACCTTGCGCTCGGAGAGCCCTTTGGCCCGAGCCGTCCGGATGTAGTCCTCGCCCATCGTCTCCAGCAGGTTGCCGCGGGTCATCCGCGAGTAGAAGGCTGCCGAGGTGATGGCGAGGGTGAACCAGGGGAGCACGAAGTACCCCTCCGCCACCGACTGCAGGATCGTCTGGTCCTTGGGCAGGCCCGCCGTGGGCAGCCAGCCTAACCAGAAGTGGAAGACGTACAGCAGCACCAGCCCCAACCAGAACACGGGCATCGAGACCCCGATCAGGGCGAAGATCATGGCGCTGCGGTCGATGAGGGAACCTCGCCGGATCGCGGACACGATGCCGATCGGGATCCCGATCAGCAACCAGAGGATCGCGGCCCCGATCGTGAGCGCGAGGGTCACGGGCAAGCGGTTCAGCATCGCTTCCTTCACCGAGGCCCTGGTCCGGTACGAGAAGTAGACGTCCTCGTTCAGGAACAGTCCCGGCCAGGGGATCATCCCCTGGGCGAACCGCCAGTACTGGATGTACAGGGGCCGGTCCAGCCCGAAGTTCTCCCGGACCTCGGCCACCAGCTCCGGGCTGGGGTGGCGCCCGACGGCCCGGGCGATCGGGTCCCCCGAGGGGAGCTTCACGAACACGACGAAGGTGAACAGGGACACGACGACCAGGACCAGGATCAGGAACAGGGTCCTGCGGATCATGTACCTGAGCACACCGATCGCCCCCCGCGCTCCGGAGGGGGCCGCCGGGCGCGGCCCCCTCCGGCGCGTCAGTCGGTCGTTCCTACGCGCTCCCCGGAGCGAGCGCGACCTGGTCGTACGCCATCTGGTTGTCGAAGAGGCTGTAGGTGTAGTTGACCACCCGGCTGGAGATGATCTGCTCGACGTTGCTGAAGATCAGCGGGACGATCGGCGCGATCTCCTCCATCAGCATCTTGTCGGCCTCCGCCCAGCACTGGACGCGTGCGTCGCCCTCCAGGGCGGTGCACTCGTCGATCTTGTCGTCCATGCTCGGGACCTCGGTGACCTCGTACCCGTACTTCTCCAGCTGTTCGGGCGTCGCTCCGACCATCGTGTAGTTGGTGTTGTACTGGTCGAGGATGCTCGGTCCGTACATCGGGAAGAAGTAGAACGTGAAGGCATCCGGGTAATCCTGGAGCCAGCCCGCGAACGTGCTGAACGGGATCTGGTTCTTCGGGTCGAAGATCTTGCCGTAGGCCGTCGAGTTGTCGAAGGAGTTCAGGTCGAGCTCGATGCCGATCGCCTTCAGGTTCTGCGCGATCAGCGCGTCCTGCGCCTCCGCCACCCGTCCGACCACGCCGACCGAGAGCACGCCCTTGCATTCGGGCGCGTCGCAGATCCCATCGCCGTCGGTGTCGTACTTGGACTCCGACATGGCCGCCTTCGCCAGCTCGAGCCCTTCCGGCGTGTCGGCGCCCTGGCTGTTGGGCGTCGCGTACGGGTCGTAGCCCTCGAGGAGCCCGCCCAGGAGCCCGGGTGGCGTGAAGTAACCGGCGATCTCGCCGCTCGCCTCACCACCGCTCAGCCTGCGCCAGCCTTCCTTGTTGACGGCGTAGTTCACGGCCTTGCGCACCGCCAGGTCGTCGAACGGCGGCACCGCGAGGTTCATCGCGATGTAGTAGTTGCCGGAGCCCGGCTCCACGAAGTACTGGTCCTGGAGCTCGGGGTCCTGCGAGAAGGTACGGGCCGTCGTGGCCGCCACCCCGTTGGCGAAGATGTGGTCGATCTCGTCGGCCGCCACCTTCTTCTCCGCGACCTCCTGGTCGCAGCCCGGGCAGATCTCCACGCTGATCGCGTCGAGGTAGGCCGGGCGGAGGTCGTCCTGCCCGTCGGCCACCCACGACGGGTTGCGGACCAGCGAGATCAGCGTGTCCGGCTGGTAGCCCTCGACCGGCTCCTGCTCCTTGGGCGGGAGCGAGAAGTCCAGCGCCTCGGACCCCTCGAACATGTACGCGCCCGACGACACGAGGAACCGGCCGTAGTCATCGTCGTGACCCTCGGCCACGCCGAGCGGAGCCTCGGGGTCCGCCGGGTTCGGCGGGATCGGCGCGGCGGCAGGCATCGCCAGCCGGTACCCGAGGTCGCCGGCCGGACCGGTCAGCTTGATCTCGAGCGTGTAGTCGTCCACCGCGGTCATGCCGGTGATCGTGTCGGCCTCCCCGGCCGCGTATTCGTCGAACCCCTCGATCACGCTGTAGTAGAAGCTGTACCCGGCCGCCACCTCGGGCCGGGCCGTGCGCATCATCGCCCGGATGAAGTCCTGCGCCGTGATCTCCACGTCCTGCAGCGGCGGCGCGTAGTGGACCCCTTGCTTCAGGGTGAAGGTCCAGGTCAGGCCGTCCTCGGACACGGTCGGCTCTGCGGCCGCGAGGTCCGGGAAGATCTTCTCCCCGTCCTCGTCCGGTCCCTTGCCGTTGTACGACATCAGGGTCCGGAGCAGGCAGCACCGGTAGAAGGCGAAGGAGACCTGGAAGTACTCCTTCTGCGGGTCGAACTGCGCCGTCACGTCCGTGTCCATCCAGACGTTCAGCGTGCCGCCCGGCTCGATCTCGGCGCCCGTGGCACCCGTGGCGCCGGTCACGCCGGTCTCGCCCTCGCCGCCCTCCTCGTCACCGCCGCACGCTGCGGCGGCGAGCGCGAGGATCGCGACGAAGGCCACCAGCTTCAGGTATCGCCTCATGCGCTTCCCCCCTCGTTCCTTCCTTCCCCCACGGTCGGTCCTGATCGTGTGCTCCGGGTGGTCGGCCATCACCCCGCCTGCCCGGTGGCGGCCTCGGACCCGGCCGCCTGCGCTTCCGCCCGTTCGAGGTCCCTGCGCTCCCGCCTCCTTTCGCGCCTGCTCACCTTGCGATACGAGGTCGGCTGGCCCCGCGGATCGAGTGCGTCGCGGAGACCGTCGCCCACCAGGTTGAAGGCGAGCGTGGTGGTCAACAGGAAGATCCCCGGGAAGAACATCGTCCACCAGGCGACGTCGAAGATGTGGCTCGCGTCCGAGAGGAGCCGACCCCACGACGGCGTGGTGATCGGGACACCGATCCCCAGGTACGACAGGCCCGCCTCGAACAGGATGTTGGCCGGGATGAGCAGCGTCGTGTACACGATGATCGGGGCGACGAGGTTGGGCAGGACCTCCTTGAACATGATGCGGGAGTTGCCCGCCCCCATCGAGCGGGCCGCCTCGACGAACTCCTTCTCGCGCAGCGAGAGCACCTGCCCCCGGACGATGCGCGCCAGGTACGGCCAGCTGAAGAGGCCGATCACGTAGCTCACGAGCAGGAGGCCCGGCTTGATCAGCCCGAAGAGGCATCCGTTCGGGTCGAGCCCGCACGCGGAGACGAGCCCCAGCGCCAGCAGGAGCACGGGCAGGGACAGGATCACGTCCATCGTCCGCGAGATGAAGGTGTCCACCTTGCCGCGGAAGAAGCCGGCCATCACGCCCAACGTGACCCCGATGACGACCTCGATGCCCGTCGCGAAGAACGCCACGATGAGCGAGGTCCTCGCCCCGTAGAGCACCTGCAGGAACAGGTCGCGCCCCGACGGGTCCGCCCCGAACCAGAACTGCGCGTTCGGCCCCTTCGGGAGCCCGAACTCGTCGAGCATCTCGAACAGGAACTGCTCGTTGACGTCGTGGTGCACGACGTTGTTCGCGAAGAACCCGGCGGACAGCGCCAGGACGATCATGAGCCCGATCAGGAAGAGCCCGACGAGCGCCACCTTGTCGCGCCGGAACCGGCGCCAGAAGAGCTGCCATGGCGTGCGCCCCTCGACGCCCTGGACCTCTCCCTCGACCCCGATGGGCGCGACGTCTTGTGGCTCGGTCGCGACCTTGCTCACGTCGTGACGGCCCTCCCCGATCTCGGCGGGCTCCGGCCTGCGCCGGCTCGTCGCCCTACTATACGGAGGAGGCCGCGCCGACGGGAGCAGGTCCGGGGTCCCGGCTCCGATGGCACGACCGGCCCTCGCGTGGTCGAGCCATCAGGCGCGCATGAGGTCGGCGAGACGCGGCAGGATGTCGACCCCGCGCAGCTCGCCCAGCGAGCCCCCCGCGCAGGCCCGCTCCCCGAACGACGTCGTCCCGTCCGCCGGCACGCCACCGCCCGAGACCAGCAGCGGCACGGGCTCGGCCGTGTGCGCCTTGCGGACGCACGACGTCGAATGATCCGCGGTGACGGCGACGATCGTGTGCCGGGTGTCCAGCCTCGGCAGCACCTCCGCGAAGAACGCCCGATCGATCAGGGCGATCACGTCGCGCTTGTCCTCGGCCCTGCCGTCGTGGGCGGGCACGTCGGGACCCTTGATGTGCACGTACAGGGCGTCGTACCCATCGAGCGCCTCGGCCGCCAGCTCCGCCCAGCGGCCGTAGTCGTCCTCCGTCACGAGCCGCGGGGCGTCGACCGGGGCCATGCCGAGGAGCATCGCGATGCCACGCTCGACCGGCATCTCGACGAAGCAGCCCCACGACGCCCCGAACCGGCGCTGGATCGGCTCGAGGCGCGGGCGGCGATCCCCGCCGTCGCGCGTGAGGATCAGGTTCCCGGGGAGCTTGCCCTGCGCCCGACGGCGCGCGTTGACCTCGGATGCGTCGAGGATGGACGCCGAGCCCTCGACGAACGCGTTCGTGAGCTCGGCGGCCCGGCGTGCCCCCTCCGAGCCCTCGAGCGGCTCGCAGCGAGCCACCTCTGGCTCGAAGGTCTCCAGCGCCACCCCGAGGGAGCCCTCCCTGCGGTACGCGGGATCGGTGTTCGTCACCTGGGCCGAGAGCGATGCGCCGTCGTCCGTCCGGATCACGAGGGCCCCGCGGTGCTCGACCGTCGCCTGGAGCTGGAAGGATGCGCCCGGGAGCCGGAGCCGCTCGTTGACCTCGGCCGCGAGCGCGTGCGACTCCTCCGACGTGAGATCGCGACCCACCCGGCGGTCCACGATCCGGGGCCATTCGGCCGTCGCGAAGTTCACCCGGTACGCGAGGTCGCCGTCGCGGAAGTCCATGCCGACGCCCACGGCCTCGACGACGCCACGGCCCGGATGCTCCTCCGTGGGGTCGTAGCCCAAGATCGCGAAGACGGCGATGTCTGATTCGGGTGCGATCCCCGGCCCCACGGTCACCACCGATCCCGTCTTGCCTTGCGCGGCAAGCGCATCGAGCATCGGGGTCGCGGCGGCCTCGAGCGGCGTACGCTCGTCGAGCTCGGGCACCGGGTCGTCGCCGAGCCCGTCCAGGCAGACGTACAGGAGCTTCTTCACGTCGGGTCCTTCCTGGTCAGCGGTACTTCACGATGAGCGCGAACTCCTCCGGGTCCAGGCTCGCGCCCCCGACGAGCGCCCCGTCGATCTCCGGGTGCGCCATGAAGTCGCGGATGTTGCCGGGCTTCACGCTCCCCCCGTACTGGATGCGCGTGCCGTCGGCGATCTCGGCGGAGAACCGCGCCGCGAGGGTCTGCCGGATCAGACCGATCACCTGCCCGGCGTCGGCCGGCAGCGCGTTGCGACCGGTCCCGATCGCCCAGATCGGCTCGTACGCGACCACGAGCCTCGCCGCCGCCTCCTCGGACACGCCCTGCAGGCCGCGCTCGATCTGCCCCGTCACCTTGCTCTCGGTGAGTCCTGCATCGTGCTCCTCCAGGGTCTCCCCCACGCACAGGATCGGCGTCATGCCGTGCGCGAGCACGGCGCGCACCTTCCGGTTGATCACCTCATCGGTCTCGCCGAAGATCTCCCGGCGCTCCGAGTGCCCGACGATCACGTACGAGACCTTCAGCGCCTCGAGCATGACGGGCGAGACCTCGCCGGTGAAGGCGCCCTTCTCCTCGTAGTGGACGTCCTGGGCGCCGAGCCCGTACGGGAGCCGGTCGCTGTCGATCAAGGTCTCGATCGAGCGCAGCGCCGTGAACGGTGGGCAGATCACCACCTCGACCCGGTCGGCGTCGTCCGTGTCCAGCAGGTACGAGAGCTTCTGGACCGCCTGGATCGCCTCCAGGTGCGTCTTGTGCATCTTCCAGTTCGCCGCGATGATCGGGCGACGCGCCATCAGCGCACCTCCAGGACCGCGATCCCCGGGAGCTCCCGCCCCTCGAGGAACTCGAGCGAGGCTCCCCCGCCCGTCGACAGGTGGTCGAACCCGTCCTCGAGCCCGAACCTCTTCACCGCCGCCAGGCTGTCCCCGCCCCCGGCCACGGTGAACGCCCCGGACCCTGCGATGGCCGTGGCCACGCCGCGGGTCCCCGCCGAGAAGGGCTCGAGCTCGAACACGCCCATCGGGCCGTTCCACAGCACGGTCTTCGCGTCCGCGAGGATCCGGGCGAACTCCTCCACGCTCCTCGGCCCGATGTCGAGCCCCATCTGTCCACGTGGGACCTGGTCGGCGGCCACGGTCTGCCGCGGGGCGTCCTGCGTCATCGCCGGGGCCGCCACGACGTCGACCGGGAGCTCCAGGAGCACGCCACGCTCGAGGGCGCGCGCCTTCGCGGCGCGCACGTCCTGGAACCGCTCCGGCTCCACCAGGCTCTCCCCGATCTCGCCCCCCTCGGCCGCGATGAACGTGAAGGCCATCGCGCCCCCGATCAGGAGCGCGTCGACCCGTTCGACGAGCGAGCCGATCGTGGCCAGCTTGTCCGAGACCTTCGCGCCCCCGAGCACCGCCACGTACGGACGCGCCGGCTCCTCCAGGAGCGCCGAGAGCGCCTCCACCTCACGCTGGAGCAACCTCCCGGCGGCCGTCGGCCGTCCCCGTTCGATCATCAGGGCGGGCAGGGCCGACACGGATGCGTGCGCCCGGTGCACCGCGCCGAACGCGTCGTCCACGTAGAGGTCCACGAGGTCGGCCAGCCGCTCGGCGAACGCGCGGTCGTTGGCCTCTTCACCCGGGTCGAACCGGAGGTTCTCCAGCAGGACCACACCGCCCGGCCCCAGGGTCGCGCACGTCGCCTCCACCTCGGGGCTCAGCACCCCGTCCGTGGGGCGGTACGTCACCTCGCGTTCGAGCAGCTGCGAGAGCCGCACCGCCACGGGTCCGAGCCGGAACTCCTCCTTGACCCGTCCCTTGGGTCGCCCCAGGTGGGAGGCGATCACCAGCGCCGCCCCGCGACCGAGGAGCTCGCTCAGCGTCGGCAGGGCGGCGCGGATCCGCATGTCGTCGGCCACGGCCCCGTCCTCCAGGGGCACGTTCAGATCGAGGCGGACGAACACCCTCCGGCCCGCGACCTCGGCGAGGCCATCCAGCGTCCGGATCTCCACGGGGGCCCCCTAGAGGGAGGCCGCGACGATGTCGACCAGGTCGACGAGCCGGCTCGAGTAGCCCCACTCGTTGTCGTACCAGCCGAGGATCTTCGCGACGTTGCCCTTGGCCATCGTGAGGGACGCGTCGAACGTGCACGACGCCGGCGAGCCGACGATGTCCGACGAGACGATCGGGTCCTCCGTGTAGACCAGCCGCCCGCCGGACAGCGGGCCGCTCTCCGATGCGGCCTTGAACGCCGCGTTCACCTCATCGGCGGTCACCTCGCGCCGCAGCGTGACCACGAGGTCCGTGGCCGAGCCGTCCGGCACCGGCACCCGCATCGCCATCCCGTCCATCTTGCCCGCCAGCTGCGGCAGGACCAGGCCGATCGCCTTCGCTGCGCCGGTCGACGTCGGGATGATGTTCAGGGCGGCCGCGCGCGCCCGACGCAGGTCCTTGTGCGGCAGGTCGAGGATGTTCTGGTCGTTGGTGTACGCGTGGATCGTCGTCATGAAGCCCTGCTCGATCCCGAAGGCGTCATCGAGCACCTTGGCCATCGGCGCGACGCAGTTGGTCGTGCACGACGCGTTGGAGATCACGTTGTGCGAGGCCGGGTCGTACCGCTCCTCGTTCACGCCGAGCACGACCGTGACGTCCTCACCCTTCGCGGGCGCGCTGATCACGACCTTCTGCGCCCCGGCGGCGATGTGCTTGTCGGCGTCCTCGCGCTTGGTGAACAGGCCGGTCGACTCGATCACGATCTGCGCGCCGAGCTCCTTCCACGGCAGCTCGGCCGGGTCGCGGACGGCGAGGACCTTGAGCAGATCCCCGTCGACGCTGATGCCGTCCTCGGCGGCCTCGACCTCGGCGCCGAAGGTCCCGAGCACCGAGTCGTACTTGAGCAGATGGGCGAGGGTCTTCGGGTCCGTGATGTCGTTCACGGCCACGAAGTCCCAGTCCTTGCCCTGCTCCTTGGCCGCCCGGAAGAAGTTGCGCCCGATGCGACCTAACCCGTTGATGCCAACCTTGACGCCCATGCTCGTGCCTCCTCGCGAGGGGTTCGGTCCATCCTAGCCAATCCCAGCCGAACGCCACCCCGGACGCGCGGCCCCCGACCGGATGGGACCGGGTGACGGTGGTCAGGGACTATCGGTCCAGGTCCCGATGATCCACCGTGGCCGTCAGGCCCTTGTCGCGGAAGAAGCTCCCGAGGTCCTCGACCACGACGACCGAGCGATGGCGCCCCCCCGTGCACCCGACGGCCACGGTCAGGTAGGACTTCCCCTCCGCCACGAACCCCGGCACGACGAACCCGAGGAGGGAGCGCAGCCGCCGCATGAACTCCCGGTAGGTCTGCTGTCCCCGGACGTACGTGCGGACCCGCTCATCGGTCCCCGGGAGGGGCCGCAGCTCGTCGATCCAGTGGGGGTTGGGGAGGAACCGCACGTCGATCACCATGTCCGCGTCGCGGGGAGCGCCGTACTTGAAGCCGAACGACAGCAGCGAGACCTGCAGCCCCTGCTCGGGCGCCGAGTCCGCGAAGGCATCGCGGATACGGTCGCGGAGCTCGTGCGGACCGAGCTTCGACGTGTCGATGATCAGGTCCGCCTCGCCGCGCAGGCCCTCCATCATGAGCCGTTCCTTGCGGATCCCCTCGACGACCCGGTCCGCCGGCGCGAGCGGATGGCGGTGGCGGGTGGCCTCGTACCGGTTCACGAGCTCGTCCTCGGACGCCTCCAGGTACAGGATCCGGTAGGGGATCTCCATCCGCTCGAGCTCCTCGAGGGCCTTGGAGAGCTCGCCGAAGAAGACCCCGCCGCGGGCGTCGACCACGATCGCGACCCGGGTCCCGGGACCGCCCGGCCTGGCGGCGAGCTCGGCCATCTTGGGCAGCAGCGTGGGCGGGAGGTTGTCCACCACGAAGTACCCGAGGTCCTCCAGGCACTTGGCCGCCTCGGACCGGCCGGCGCCCGAGAGCCCCGTGATGATCGTGAAGCCCGGACCCTCCGTGTGGTGCTTCGGCGCCGCCGCCTCCCCTCCGGTCCGTGGCTGTGTCCCGCGGGCCATCAGGCGCTCTCCCTCCGCTCCCCCACGGCCAGGTGCAGGTGCTCGTGGACGACGGCGGCGAGCTCCGGCCCGATCCCCCGGGTGGTCGCGATCTCGTCGGGGCTCGCGCGCGAGAGCCGGGCGACCGAGCCGAACCGTTCCAGCAGGGCCTTCTTCCGCGCCGGCCCCACGCCGGGGATGTCGTCCAGGGGCGATGCGAGCGCCCGACGCCCGCGCTTCTCCCGGTGGTACGTGACCGCGAAGCGGTGCGCCTCGTCGCGGACGTGCTGCAGGACGAACAGCGCCTCCGAGCCGCGCGGGATCAGCAGGGGATCGGGTCGGTCGGGCACGTAGACCTCCTCGAGCCGCTTCGCGAGCCCGATCGCGGGGATGTGGAGCCCGGACTCGGCCAGGACGCGGCTCGCCACGGCGAGCTGACCACGGCCGCCGTCCACGACGACGATGGAGGGCGGGTAGGCGAAGCGCCTGGGTCGCGCTCGCTCGCCGTCCGGTGGGGTCGCGGCGCGCTGCTCCTCCTCGGCGCGCAGGCGTGCGAACCGGCGCCGGAGCATCTCTTCCATGCTGGCGTAGTCGTCCTGCCCGGGGACCCCCTTGATCTCGAAGCGCCGGTAGTCCGAGCGCTTGGGAAGCCCGTCCTCGAACACGACCATCGATCCGACCGTGTCCGTCGGCCCCAGGTTGGAGATGTCGTAGCACTCGATCCGCAGCGGCGCCTGCTCCAGCCCGAGCACGGCTCCCAGCTCGGTCAACGCCCGAGAGCGAGCCCCGAAGTCCGAGGCCCGCCGCAGCTTGTGCCGCTGGAAGTGGTCCCGCGCGTTCTGGGTCACGGTCTCCATGAGCTTGCGCTTCGCGCCGCGTTCGGGGACGGCGAGCGTGACCCGCGCTCCCCGGCGCTCGCCGAGCCAGCTCGCGAGGAGATCGGCGTCCGCCGGCATCTCGGGCACGAGGACGCGCGGTGGGACCTCCTCCCGTTCCATGTACAGATCGCGGACGAACGAGGCGATCAGCTGCGGGCGGTCGAGCTCCTCCACGCGGTCCACGACCCAGCCCTTGCGCCCCATGACCCTGCCTCGCCGTACGAAGAACACCTGGAACGCCGCCTCGAGATCGTCGTCCACCAGCCCGACCACATCGAGATCCTGGGGCTGCGTGAGCACCATCTCCTGGCTCTCGAGCGCCCGCCTGGCGGCCGCGAGCTGGTCCCGGAGCTTGGCCGCGAGCTCGTACTCCTGCCGCTCGGCCGCGTCCCGCATCTCGCGCCCCAGCCGCTGCAGGACCGGGCGCTCGTTGCCCGCCAGGAACTCGGAGAGCGCCTCCACGTCCGCCCGGTAGCCCTCCTCGGTGACCCCCGTGATCTGGGGGACGCACGGCCCAGAGCACCGACCGATGTCGAAGTACAAGCAGGGCCGGCGGGCCCGCGCTCGCTGGTCGAAGAAGCTGTTCGAGCAGGTCCTGACCGGGAAAACCCTCGTGAGGGCGTCCAGCGTCTCCCGGATCGCGTAGGCGTGACCGTACGGCCCGAAGTAGCGGACGTTCCTGCGCCGACGCCCCCGCAGCACCTGGGCGCGCGGCCATCGCTCCCCCACCGTGATCGCGAGGTACGGGTAGGACTTGTCGTCCCGGTACCGGATGTTGAACCGGGGGGCGTGCTCCTTGATGAGGTTGTACTCGAGCATGAGCGCGTCGACCTCGGTCGAGGCCACGATCCACTCCACGGTCGCCGCGGCAGCCATCATCGCCTCGGTCCGAGGGTGCAGGGGCCTGCCCCAGTAGCTCGCCAGCCGCTTGCGCAGCGACCTGGCCTTGCCCACGTAGACGGCTCGGCCGTCGGCGTCCCGGAACACGTACGCGCCGGGCAGGTCGGGGATCTGGGAGGTCTGCGGTCGGGGGACGCTCACCCGCTCATCCTACCGGCGGCATGTGCGACGACCGACCAGGCCCGTCGTTCGTCCCCCTACTGGACGATCACCGTTCCGTTCATGTTCGGGTGGACG
>Ga0073934_10005929_pt1 | contig 18342 bp, 14 predicted proteins | sample LarsenN4metaG_FD_76834 | JGI IMG/M metagenome (GOLD analysis project Ga0073934, IMG submission 76834) | Hot spring sediment bacterial and archeal communities from British Columbia, Canada, to study Microbial Dark Matter (Phase II) - Larsen... ... | reverse complement strand
CGCGCTTCTTCAGCGCCGCCTCGCGGATCGCGCTCAGCGTGGTGCGCGTGGTGCTGACGTCGGTGTCCAGCTTCAGGTGGATCAGCGTCGGGCCGCTCGCTGCGAGCGCCTCGCGAAGGGCCGGCTCGAACTGCGCCGTGGCCTCGACCCGGCTGGCATTCCAGCCATACGCCCGAGCCAGCGCGGCGAAGTCGGGGTTGAAGAGATCGCTGCCGGACACGCGCCCCGGAAATTCGCGCTCCTGGTGCATGCGGATGGTGCCGTAGGTTCCGTTGTCGACCACCAGGCTGATCAGCTTGCCGGCCCCGCGCCCCGCGCCGTAGCCGGTGGCCGTGGCGAGTTCCTGCCCCGTCATCAGGAAATCGCCGTCGCCGGCGAGGTTGATCACCGTGCGCTGCGGGTACAGCAGCGAGGCCGCGATCGCCGCCGGAACGCCGTAGCCCATCGCGCCCGAGGTCGGCGCGAGCTGCGTGCGGCCATGGTGCTGCAGGCCACGGTAGCGCAGGTAGCGGTGCAGCCAGCCGCTGTAGTTGCCGGCGCCGTTGGTGAACACGCTGTCCTCGGGCACCAGGCGTTCGAGCGTGAGCACGACCTGCGCCATGTCCAGCGGCTCGACCGCCGGCGGCACGCGGTTGGCGGCGAAGTCGTCGGCTGCGGCTGCGGTCCAGGTTGTCCAGGCCACTTGCGGCGGCGCGGTGAGCGACTCCAGCGCCTTGGCGGCGTGGTTCACCGAGGCCTGCAGCATCAGGTCGGCGGCGTAGACGCGGCCGAGTTCCTCCGCGCCGGCGTGCAGGTGGACGAGCTTCTGCGTCGGCCGCGGCGCTTCGAGCAGCGTGTAGCCGCCGGTGGTCATCTCGCCGAGGCGCACGCCCAGCGCGATGACCAGGTCGGCCTCGCGGATGCGCGCGGCCAGCTTCGGATTGATGCCGATGCCGACGTCGCCGGCATAGAGCGGATGGCGGTTGTCGAACGTGTCCTGGAAGCGGAAGCCGCAGCCCACCGGCAGCTGCCAGTTCTCGGCGAAGCGCTGCAGCGCCCGCGCACCCTCGGCGTCCCAGCCGCCGCCGCCGGCGATGACGAAGGGCCGCTGCGCCGCCACCAGCATTGCCCGCAGGTCGCGCAGCGGACCGGGCGCCGGCCAGGCCTGCACCGGCTCCACGCGCGGCAGCACGGGCGCCGAGGTCGGCGTGGTCAGCAGGTCTTCGGGCAGCACCAGCACCACCGGGCCGGGGCGGCCCTGCATCGCGGTGTGGAAGGCGCGGGCGACGTATTCGGGCAGCCGGTCGGCCGAGTGCACCTCGCCCACCCACTTGGCCATGCCCAGCGTGCCGGGACCGAACACCTGGCGGTAGTCGAGTTCCTGGAAGGCCTCGCGGTCGCGCTGGTCGCTGGCCACCTGGCCGACGAACAGGATCATCGGCGTGCTGTCCTGGAAGGCGGTGTGCAGGCCGATCGAGGCGTTGGTGGCCCCCGGGCCGCGGGTGACGAAGCAGATGCCGGGGCGACCGCTCAGCTTGCCCTGCGCCTCGGCCATGAAGGCGGCGCCGCCCTCCTGCCGGCAGGCGACGAAGCGGATGCGCTCGCGGTGTTCGTGGAAACCGTCGAGCACGGCGAGATAGCTTTCGCCGGGCACGCCGAAGGCGGTGGTGACGCCCTGGGCGACCAGGGCTTCGACGAGGGCGTGTCCGGCGATTCGTGGCGTCATGCGGCCATTTTCGCCGCGCGACCCTGCGATCGCGCCACGCCGGCACCCACCAGCGCCGCCGACAGCACCCCGCCCAGCAACGCCAGCGCGGCGCCGCTGAATACGCCCGAGGGCGAGCCGTGGTCGAGGATGGCGCCGAACACCGGTGCGGCCAGCGCGAAGCCGAGGTCCAGCCCCGAATACACCGTGCCGTAGACGCGGCCGGTGGCCCCCGGCGGCGCGGCGCGCTTGATCAGCATGTCGCGCGAGGGGCCCGCCAGACCGGTGCCGAAGCCGGCCAGCGCCGCCAGCGCCGCGGCCAGCAGCCCCGGCAGGCCGGGCAGCCCGGCGAGGAAGAGCAGCAGTGCCGCGCCGAGCAGGCAGGCGCCGATGGTGCGCTCCAGACGCTGGCCACGTGAGGCAAGGAAGCCACCCACCACCATGCCCGCCGCGCCGCACAGCATGAAGCCGGTGACCACGAAGGAGGTGATGGTCAGCGGCAGCCCGTGCAGCTTCTGCAGCGCCGGGCCGGCGAAGCTCTGCACCGCCGACAGCGCGCAGGTCGACCAGAAGAAGAACGAGAAGCACAGCCACACCGAGGGCAGGCGCAGGAAGGCCAGCGGATGCTCGGCCACGGCCGGCTCGCCCGCCTTGCCGGCCGCTGCCAGCGGCCAGGTGCCCGAGCGGTCGTCGATGGCATGGCGGTTCAGCACCATCGTGGCCAGCACGAACAAGGCCCACAGCGCGGCGCCCGCCGCCGCCCAGCGCCACGAACCGCTGGCGGCCGTGATCGCGGCCATGAACACCGGTGCCGCCGCCCAGCCGAGGTTCCCGGAGATGCCGTGCACCGAGAACGCGTGGCCCAGGCGCGCCTGCGAGACGCGCTTGTTGAGGATGGTGAAGTCCACCGGATGGAACGGCGAATTGCCCAGGCCGGCCAGCGCCGCCGCTGCCAGCAGCCCGGCGTAGCCCTGCGCCGTCGCGGCCGCCAGCGCGGCCAGCACGAAGCAGGACAGCGCCGCGAAGAGCACCGGGCGCGCGCCGACCCGATCGACCAGGAATCCGGCCAGCGCCTGGCCGATGCCCGAGATCACGAAGAAGGTGCTGACCAGCAGGCCCAGTTCGGAGTAGCTCAGGCCGAAGTCCCGGATGAACAGCGGGAACAGCGGCGGCGGCAGCATGTGAAAGAAGTGCGAGGTGCCGTGCGCCAGGCCGATCAGGGCAATGGTGCGGGCGTCGTCGCGGAGCGGGGCGGTGGCGGCGGTCATTGGAGCGCGGAAGCGTTTGCTGCACCGCACTGTAGGCGGCCCGGTGCCGGCACGGTTACGATAGAACGCCAACCTCTGTCGAGTTTCTGCCAATGCCCGCCGCCGCCCGCACGCGCCGTACCAGCGTGCCGCCCATCGACCCGCTGGCCTACGCGCCCACCCCGGCGCGCCCGCTGCGCGCCAAGCTGCGCCGGCTGGCGGCCGCCACGCGGGTGGAGCCGCACAGCCACCCGTGGGCGCAGATCGCGATGTCCGCCACCGGCGTGATCCGCATGCAGGCCGGCCGCAGCACCTACCTCGTGCCGCCGTCGCGCGCACTGTGGATCCCGCCGGGCGTGGAGCACGTCGTGACCGTCGTCGAGGACGCCGAGATCCGCACGCTCTACGTGCATCCGAGCGCACGCTTCCTCGGTCCGGCTCGCGAGTCGCCCTTCCAGCGCTGGCCCGACTGCCGGGTGCTGGAGGTCTCGCCGCTGCTGCGCGAACTGGTGGCGCATCTCGACACCGCGCCGGGCCCCGGCCAGGCGGACGAGCGCGAGGACTGCCTCGCCGCGCTGATCCTCGACGAAGTGGGCCGCGCAGCGCCGGTGCGCCTGGGCATCGAGCTGCCCGCCGACAAGCGCTTGCGCCAGCTCTGCGAGGCGGTGCTGGAGTCGCCGGCGCGCTGGCAGACGCTGGAGCAGTGGTCGCGCGAGGTCGGTGCCAGCGCGCGCACCGTGGCGCGCCTGTTCCGCAGCGAGCTGGGCACGAGCTTCGTGCAGTGGCGCCACCAGGTGCTGCTGTCGCACGCACTGGCGCTGGCGGCCAAGCGCCTGCCGATGGCCACCATCGCGGCGGAACTCGGCTACGCGAGCCCGAGCGCGTTCACGGCCATGGTCCGCCGCACGCTCGGTGCGCCGCCGACACGCTTCTTCGCGTGACCCCCCGAGGCAAGGGATGGCGTCTCCCGGCGGCCACACACCTTGCAACATATCTTCCATCTGTCACGAGAATGCGGCGATTCGCTTGCTCGTAGGCTGAAGGGTCGATGCGGTCCGGCCGGTGCCGGCCCCGCCCGCAGGGAGAACCACCATGCTCAAGTCGCTGTTCGGCGATCTCGGTCCGGCCGAGGACCCGCGCCTGCGCGCCGCCACCCCCGACGAGACCGACGGCGGCTTCGCCGCCACCGCGATCCTCGAGAGCGTGGCCACCGAGGTCAACGAGCGCGGCCAGATCGTCGACCGTCACGTGCGCGACCTGGTGGTCACGGGCTCGCCGGCGGCGGCCATCCGCGAGCACTTCGCCGCCACCCGGGCCGACCTGGGCACGGCCACGCGCCAGATCACGCTGCTCGACCCGACCGGCGTGTGGGCATCGGCGGTGATCAAGGCGCTGTCGGATGCCGGCGGCCAGCCGGTGGAGAAGCTGCACCTGCGCGAGCACACGACGCTGAAGACGCTGGCGGTGATCGAGCGCACCTGCCTCGTGCGCCGCCACGAGGAAAAGCTCAACCTCTACCACGCCGACGTGCGCGCGCCGGGCCAGGACACGGCCGAGATCCCGGTGGCGCTGATGGAGGGCAGCCACCTCACCGCGGTGATCGTCGGGCCGATGCAGCCGCACGCGATCGACGCGCTGCTCGCCTCGCTGGCCGATGCCACGCAGCTGCCCGGCTGGCGCTGCCCCAACCTGCTGTTCATGCTGCCGCCCAATGCGGTGTGGATCGCCAACAAGATCTCCGCCGTGCGCTGGCCTCAGCGCCTGCACGTGCACGTGATCGACGAGCCGCTGATCAGCGCCTCGGCGGTGTGGAACGCGATGCTGGGCATCTGGAACCTGGTGAAGCTCCAGCCTGCCTGGGAAGCGACGGCCGCCCCTGCAGGCGGCTTCCCTATCAAGGTGGCCGATCTGTCGCCGCAGCCGGCGGCGCGGCCCCAGCCCGCCGCGCCGGTGGCGCGCCTGGGCCGCGCCGTGCTCGACCCGGCGCGGGCCCGCCAGGCGCTGGCCGACATGCTGCCGCTGGAAGGCATGCTGGGCTGCGCCGCGGTGGACGCCACCACCGGCCTCGTGCTGGCCCGCGAGCTGCGGGAGGACCAGCCGGTCGACATGGACGTGGCCGGCGCCGCGTGCGCGCAGGTGCTGCGCGACCATCGCCAGAGCTCCGGCGCGATGGGACTGGGCGGCCCGGTCGAGGAGATCATGACCAGCACCGGCACGCGCCAGATGGTGATGCGCGTGATCTCGCGCTATCCCGACGTGTTCGTCGTCTGCGTGCTCGACCGCCAGCGCACCAACCTGCCGCTGGCGCGCTACAAGCTGATGGAGCTGGACAAGACCCTGCTCTGAGCGGCGGGCTAACATCTCCCCTCCCGCGGGCGTCCGGCCCGCCAGCGAGAGCGAGATGAGCCAGGTTCTGTATGACTACACGCGGCAGGACGCGAGCGGCGGCAGCTGCGTCGCCCATGCCTGGGCCAAGGTGCCCGAGCCGCTGACGCCCGAGGAGCGCAGGACGTGGAAGGCGCGCGCCGCGGCGCTGCTGAAGAAGCACGGTGCGGTGCTGGTGGCGCACTACTACGTCGACGGCGACCTGCAGGACCTGGCGCTGGAAACCGGCGGCTGCGTGGCCGACTCGCTGGAGATGGCGCGCTTCGGGCGCCAGCACGACGCGAAGACGCTCGTCGTGGCCGGCGTGCGCTTCATGGGCGAGACGGCCAAGATCCTCTCGCCCGAGAAGCGCGTGCTGATGCCGGACCTCGACGCCACCTGCTCGCTCGACCTCGGCTGCCCGCCCGACCAGTTCGCCGCCTTCTGCGACGCCCACCCCGACCGCACGGTGGTGGTCTACGCCAACACCAGCGCCGCCGTGAAGGCGCGTGCCGACTGGATGGTGACGAGTTCCTGCGCGCTGCAGATCGTCCAGCACCTGAAGGCGCGCGGCGAGAAGATCCTCTGGGCGCCGGATCGCCACCTGGGGCGCTACATCCAGGAGCAGACCGGCGCCGACATGCTGGCGTGGCACGGCGAGTGCATCGTGCACGACGAGTTCAAGGGGCTCGAGCTCGAGCTGATGCGCAAGGAGCATCCGGGCGCGAAGGTGCTGGTCCACCCCGAATCGCCGCACAGCGTGGTGGCGCAGGCCGACGTGGTGGGATCGACCACGCAGATCCTGAACGCCGTGCTGAAGGGCGAGGCGCAGACCTACATCATCGCAACCGACAACGGCCTGATGCACCGCATCCGGCAGCTCGCGCCCGGCAAGACGCTGCTCGAGGCCCCGACGGCCGGGCGCAGCGCCACCTGCAAGAGCTGCGCGCACTGCCCGTGGATGGCGATGAACGCGCTGCAGGGCGTGGTGCACGCGCTCGAATCCGGCGACGGCGAGATCCACGTCGCAGAGGACATCCGCGCGCGGGCGCAGGGTTGCATCGAGCGCATGCTCGACTTCACGGCGAAGAACGCGGCCGCGCTGGCGCAGCCGGCGTTCGTGAAGAACATCGGGCCCGCGTGAGCATGTTCGAGACCAACGAGACCCTGGCGCAGGCCAGGCAGCGCAACATCCGCGACGCGCTGGCCGAGGACATCGGCCGCGGCGACTGGACCGCGATGCTGGTGCCGCAGGCGCAGCGCGTGCGCTCGCGCGTGATCGTGCGCGAGGACGCCGTGCTGTGCGGCCGCGACTGGTTCGACGGCTGCGTGCGCGCGCTCGACCCGTCGGCGCGCATCGCCTGGCAGGCCGAGGAAGGCGAGCGCGTGACCGCCGGCGCCACGCTGTGCGAGGTGGAGGCGAAGGCGCGCGCCCTGCTCTCCGCCGAACGGCCGGCGCTGAACTTCCTGCAGCTGCTCTCGGCCACCGCGACGCTGACGCGGCGCCACGTGGACGCGATCGCCGGGGCCTCGCCCAACCCCCGTGGCTGCGCGATCCTGGACACGCGCAAGACGCTGCCGGGCCTGCGGCAGGCGCAGAAGTACGCCGTGCGCGTGGGCGGCGGACGCAACCAGCGCCTCGCGCTGTGGCACGGCATCCTCATCAAGGAGAACCACATCGCCGCCGCCGGCGGCATCCCGCAGGTGCTCGCCCAGGCGCGCGCGCTGAACGCGGGCGTGGAGATCCAGATCGAGGTCGAGACCCTGGCCCAGCTGCGCGAGGCCCTGGCGCACGGCGCCACCAGCATCATGCTGGACAACTTCGACCTCGACGGCATGCGCGAAGCGGTCGCGATCAACGCCGGCCGCGCCGAGCTGGAGGTGTCCGGCGGCGTGCAGATCGGGCAGCTGCGCGACATCGCCGCCACCGGGGTGGACCGCATCTCGATCGGCGCGCTGACCAAGAACGTGCAGGCGGTCGACCTCTCGATGCGCGTGCTCGAGCGGCTCTGAACATCGCGCGAACTGCGCTGCCGCGGCGGCGCTTTTCGGCGGGTCGTTCGGCCGCGCCGGGGGCGACACTGCCGGCCATGAGCGCCGATTTCGCCTCCATCCAGAACTTCCACGAGCGGGCCGTCTTCGAGGCGGTGGAGTCGCGCGCCAAGCGCTTCCCGCACCTGGCCACGCCCGAGCTGCTGGCCGACGTCGCCTGCGTGGCGCTGAACCGGCTGCCGCCGCGCTACATCCGCCACGAGGTGGACTTCGCCTTCTACCTCACCGACAAGGAGCGCGCCGCGAACGCGCGGCTGGTCGAGGAGGCGGTGCAGTTCGCCTTCGAGTTCGTGCAGGCCCGCAAGGCCATGAAGGCGCGCCCCTGACCAGTGCTCACGCCACGGGGGCCGGCTCCGGCGCCTCGGGCGTGGATATCTCGCCGGGCACCGCACGGCGCGCGAACAGCGTGTACATCGTGGGCACCACGAAGATGGTGAGCAGCGTGCCGACCGTCATGCCGCCCACGATCACCCAGCCGATCTGCTGGCGGCTCTCGGCCCCCGCGCCGCTGGCCAGCGCCAGCGGCAAGGCGCCCAGCACCATCGCGGCGGTGGTCATCAGGATCGGGCGCAGCCTCAGCGCGGCGGCCTCGACCACGGCGCTGCCCACGTCGCGCCCCTGCTGGCGCAGCTGGTTGCTGAACTCGACGATCAGGATGCCGTGCTTGGTGATCAGGCCCACCAGCGTGATGAGCCCGATCTGCGAGTAGACGTTCAAGGTGCCGCCGGTGAGCTTCATCGCGCCGAGCGCACCGACCATCGACAGGGGCACGGCCAGCATGATCACGAAGGGATCGACGAAGCTCTCGAACTGCGCCGACAGCACCAGGAAGATGAACAGCAGCGCCAGCACGAACACCAGCCCGAGCGCGCCGCTGGAGGCACGGAACTCGCGTGACACGCCGTTCAGCTCGGTGGAGTAGCCCGGCTTGAGCACGCGGGCGGCGGTGGCGTCCATGAACTGCAGCGCCTCGCCGAGTGCGTAGCCCGGCGCCAGGTTCGCCGTGATGGTCACCGAGCGGCGCTGGTTGAAGTGGTTCAGCTCGCGCGGGCTGACCGCCTCGGTCACCTTCACGAGCGAGGCCAGCGGCACCATGGTGTCGGCGCGCCCGCGCACGAACATGCGCTCGATGTCCTCCGGCGTGGTGCGCCCGCGGCTCTCCGTCTGCACGATCACGTCGTACTGCTCGGCATCGCGCTTGTAGCGGGTGACGTTGCGCCCGCCCAGCATCGTCTCGATGGTGCGGGCCACCTGCTCGACGGCGATGCCGGCGTCGGCGGCCCGCTCGCGGTCGACCTCGATGTACAGCTCCGGCTTGTTCAGGCGCAGGTCGATGTCGGGCTGCACGATGCCCGGGTTCTTCGCCATCTCGGCCACCATCTGCTGCGCCGCCTGCGCCATGTGGGCGTAGCTGTCGGAGCTGACGATCACGAAGTTGATCGGCCGCTCGCGGAAGCCCTGGCCCAGCGAGGGCGGCGTCACCGGGAAGGCCGACACGCCGGGCAGCATCGTGAAGCGCGGCGCCAGCTCGCGCACGAGCTGGGGCGTCTTGCGCTCGCGCTGCGTCCAGTCCACGGTGCGCAGGATGGCGATGCCCTGCGACACCGTCGGGTTGCCGGTCACCACGAACACGCGGTCGAACTCCGGATAGTCCATGCCGATGCGCTCGATCGCCTGCATGTAGCGCTGCGTGTACTCGAGCGTCGAACCGTCGGGTGCGCTCACGGACGTGAAGATCACGCCGCGGTCCTCCACCGGCGCGAGCTCGCTCCTGGCGTTCTTGAACAGCCACGCGCTGGCCGCGCCGGACGCCAGCATGACCAGCAGCATCAGCCAGCGGCGCAGCAGCACCCAGCGCAGCGCGGCTTCGTAGCCCCGCCCGAGCGCCACCAGCACCGCTTCCATCATGCGGTCGAAGCGGCTCGGCGCGCTCTCGTGGCGCAGCAGCTTGCTGCACATCATCGGCGTCAGCGTGAGCGCGACGAAGCCGGAGACGATCACCGCCCCGGCCAGCGTCAGCGCGAATTCGACGAACAGGCGACCGGTGCGCCCCGGCGTGAAGGCCAGCGGCGCGTACACCGCGGCCAGCGTCATCGTCATCGCCACCACCGCGAAGCCGACTTCCTTGGCACCCTTGAGCGCCGCCTGGAAGGGGCTCAGCCCCTCCTCGACGTGGCGGAAGATGTTCTCCAGCACGACGATGGCATCGTCCACCACCAGGCCGATGGCGAGCACGAGCGCGAGCAGCGTCAGCGTGTTGATCGTGAAGCCGGCCAGGGCCATCAACGCGAACGCGCCGATCAGGCTGACCGGAATCGTGACCAGCGGGATCACCGAGGCCCGCAGCGTGCGCAGGAACAGGAACACCACCAGGGCCACCAGCACCACCGCCTCGGCGATGGTGGTGTAGACCGACTTGATCGAGCGGTCGATGAACACCGAGTTGTCGTTCGCCAGCCGCACGTTGACGCCGGGGGGCAGGTCGTCCTGGATGCGCGGCAGCACCTCGCGAATGCCGGCGGCCACCTCGAGCGGGTTGGCCGTGGCCTGCCGCACCACGCCCGTCGAGACCGCGGGCACGCCGTTCAGGCGCACGCTCGAGCGCTCGCTGGCAGGCCCCTGCTCGATGCGCGCCACGTCACGCAGCCGCACCACGTGGCCGCTGGCGCTCTTCAGCGCGATCTCGCCGAACTGCGCGGGCGTGGTCAGGTCGGTGCGGGCGGTGACGCTGAACTCGCGCTGGCGGCTCTCGATGCGGCCGGCGGGCACCTCGAGGTTCTGGCGGCGCAGCGCGCCCTCCACGTCCTGCACCGTGAGGCGGAAGGCGGCCAGCTGGTCCGGGTCGACCCAGATGCGCATCGCGAACAGCCGGTCGCCGTTGATGTTCACCTCCGCCACGCCGGGCACCGTCTGCAGGCGCGGCTTGACGATGCGGTTGATGAGGTCGGTGATCTCCAGCGCAGACAGCGTCTCGCTGCTGAAGGCGAGCCAGACCGTCGGCGTGGCGTCGGCCTCCACCTTGGAGATCACCGGCTCGTCGATGGCATCGGGCAGCCGAGCGCGCACCCGCGAGACGCGGTCGCGCACGTCGGCGGCCGCCGCCTCCGGGTTCTTGCTCAGCTTGAATCGCGCCGTGATCTGGCTCTGCTCGGCGCGCGACACCGAGGTGACGATGTCGATCCCCTCGATGCCGGAGATGGAGTCCTCCAGCGGCTTGGTCACCTGCGACTCGATCACCTCCGAGGACGCCCCGGTCAGGCGGGTGGTGACGTTGACCACCGGCTCGTCGATGCGCGGGTACTCGCGCAGCTGCAGGCCCTTGAACGACACCGCGCCCACCAGCACCAGCAGCAGCGACATCACGGTCGCGAACACCGGCCGGCGGATCGAGACCTCGGACAGCTTCATCGTGCGCGCCCCGTCCTCACACGGCCGAACGCGCCGCCGAGGCCGCGCGCGGCGGCGCCGGCGGCGCCGACGGCGCGCCCGTGCCGACCTCCACCAGCGAGACCGGCAGGCGGTCGCCGCGCAGCAGGCGCGCCTGCCCTGCGGTGACGACCATCTCGCCGGCGGCCAGGCCCTGCAGGATCTCGACGCGGCCGGGCAGGCGCATGCCGATCTGCGCCTCGATGCGCTGCGAGACCTTGCCGCCCGGCGTGTCGACCACCTTGATCAGGTACTGCCGGCCCCCCTGGGGCACCAGGGCCTCCTCGGGCACCACCACGGCCTGCTCGCGCACCGCGAACACCGTGCGCGTGCGTGCGAACATGCCGGCCTTCAGCTCGCCGCGCGGGTTGGGCAGCTTCGCGCGCACCAGCAGCGAGCGGCCGTTCGCGTCGACCTGCGAATCCACCGCGTCGATGCGCCCCTGGAAGCTGCGCCCCGGCAGCGCGTCGACCTGTACGTCCACCGGCTGCCCCGGCTTCAGGCGCGCCAGGTAACGCTCTGGCAGGCGGAAGTCCACCGACATCGAGGAGGCGTCCTCGATGTTGACCAGGTCCGCCCCGTCCTTCACGTAGTCGCCCAGGTTCACGAGCCGGATGCCGGCGATGCCGTCGAAGGGCGCCACGATGCGCATGCGCTCGACCTGCGCGCTGGCCAGCGCCACCTGCGCCTGCGCCACCTCGAGGGCCGCCGCGCTCTGGTCGACCGCGCTCGCGCTCACGAAGTTCTGCGCCAGCAGCTCGCGGTTGCGCTGCAGCGTGGTGCGCGCGATGCTCGCCTGGGCCTGCGCCTGCTGCAGCTGCGCACGCTGCAGGGTGTCGTCGAGCTGCACCAGCAGCTGGCCGCGCCGCACGCGCTGGCCGTCGGCGAAGCCGATGCGCGCGATGCGCCCGCTGACCTCGGGCCGCAGCATCACGCCCTGCTTCGAGCGCAGCGAGCCGACCGACTGGGCATCGTCCTCGATGCGCACGCTGCTGGCGCGCGCCACCTCGACGGCCGCCGGCGGCGTGGCCTGGCCCTCGGTCACGGCACCGCTGCCCGCGGCGACCGGGGCGGCGACGGACCCGATCGTGGCCGGCGCGCGGTGCTGGATCCACCAGGCGATCGAACCCGCGGCGGCGATGCCGACGACGGCGACGAGGGTATGAACGGTCTTCACGTCACTGCGGAGGCGCTGGGACGTGCACTGTAGCGTTCGCGCCCAGGGCCCGTGGCGAGGTCAACCAATCGAGGCGACGCCGCGGTTGGCCAGCGCGTCGGCGCGCTCGTTGCCGGGGTCGCCGGCATGGCCCTTCACCCAGCGCCACTGCACGTGGTGCAGCTTGCGCAGCGCGTCGAGCCGCTGCCACAACTCGGCGTTCTTCACCGGCTTGCGGTCGGCGGTCTTCCAGCCGCGCTGCTGCCAGCCGTGGATCCACTCGGTGATGCCCTTGCGCACGTACTCGCTGTCGGTGTGAACGGTGACGTCGCAAGTGCGCTTGAGCGAGGCCAGCGCCTCGATCACCGCCATGAGTTCCATGCGGTTGTTGGTGGTCTGCGCCTCGCCGCCGAACAGTTCCTTCTCGTGGCCGCCGCTGACCAGCCAGGCGCCCCATCCGCCCGGCCCCGGGTTGCCCTTGCAGGCGCCGTCGGTGTAGATCACCACCTGCGGCCGCCGGATCGCGCCCGCGCTCGATGTGCTCATGCAGGTTCTTCCTCGCGCTCGCGGCGCTTGTGCGTCGCCACCACGGCGCTGGGCGCGCTGCGCTGGCGCGCATCCCGCACCAGGCCCACCAGGCGCATGCCGCGCACCCGCTTGACGGCGACGACGAAGTAGGCCGCGCCGAACACGGGCCACCAGCGCTCGCCCTGCTCGTCCATCCATGCGCAGCGCTGCAGCCAGCGCTCGGACAGCACCGGCAGGCGATAGCAGCCGAAGCGCCCCGACTCGACCTCGAAGCTCAGCAGGCGCAGCCAGTCGCGCAGGCGCCGGTAGCCGAGGAACTCGCCGCGCGGCGGCAGGAACAGCGGCTGCTGGCGGCCGATGCCCACGCCGAGGCGGAGCCGCCCGACGCGCTGGCGCAGCCCCCACAGGCTGGCCGGATTGAAGCCCACCACCACCACGCGGCCCTCCGGGCGCAGCACACGCTCGACCTCGCGCAGCGTCTGGTGCGGATCGTGGGCGAGTTCCAGCGTGTGCGGCAGCACGACCAGGTCCAGGCTCGCGCTGTCGAACGGCAGCGCGTCGAAGTCGGCCTGCAGCGCCACGGTGGCGCGCGGCAGTGCGCCGTCTGCCTCCGGAGGCGCCTGTGTGCCGTCATCCGCCAGCCAGCGATGCGGCATGCGGTTGTTGCGCAGCGCATCGAGCTCGGGCAGGCCGAGCTGCACGGCGTGGAAGCCGAACAGGTCGGCCACGGCCGCGTCGAGATGGTGCTGCTCCCACTCGAGCAGGTAACGCCCCGTCGGCGTGGCCAGCCAATCGGCCAAACCTATAATTCGCTCGCGTTGCGCCATGGATCTGATTGCCCTGCCCGCCTTCACCGACAACTACATCTGGATGCTGCACGATGGCGCCCGCGCCGTCGTGGTCGACCCGGGTGAAGCAGCGCCGGTCAGCGATGCCCTCGACGAGTTGCAGCTGACGCTGGCCGCGATTCTAGTGACGCACCATCACGGCGACCACGTCGGCGGCGTCGACGAACTCCGGCCGCGCCTGCAGGGCCCCGTCTACGGCCCCCGCGGTGAATCCATTCCCGCGCCCTACGTGCCTCTGGCCGGCGGCGATGCATTCGACGTGCTGGGCCGGCGCTTCGAGGTGATCGACGTGCCCGGCCACACGGCCGGTCACGTGGCCTACTTCCATGCGGGCGCCGGCGAGGCGCCCGTGCTGTTCTGCGGCGACACGCTGTTCTCGGCCGGCTGCGGCCGCCTGTTCGAGGGCACGCCCGAGCAGATGCACGCCTCGCTCGCGCGCCTGTCGGCCTTGCCCGGCGACACGCGCGTGTGCTGCGCCCATGAATACACCTTGTCCAACCTGAAGTTCGCGCGGGCCGTCGAGCCCGGCAATGCGGCGCTCGCGCGCTACGTCGCCGACTGCGAAGCCATGCGCGCCGCCGGCCAGCCCACCTTGCCCGCGCGCCTCGAGCTCGAGCGCGCCGTCAATCCGTTCCTGCGCTGCGATGCGCCCGAGGTGATCGCCTCGGCCGTGGCGCACGGCGCGTCGGGGACGGATGGCGTCGCGGTGTTCGCGGCGCTGCGGCGCTGGAAGAACGATTTCCGATGATCCGATCCCGACGCGCGGGCGCGTCCGCCCTGCTCTGGCTGGCGCTGTCCGTCCTCGCAGGCTGCGCCAGCACGTCCGCCCCCGCCCCCCAGACCCCGCCCGCGGACGAAGTCCAGCCGGCGCCGACCGCCGCACCGACCCCGCCCGTCCCCGAGCCCGAACCCGCCGAACCGGCCGCGGCGCCGGCCCCGGCGCCCCCGGCGGTCGACCCCCTGCGCCCCGAGGTGCCGCTGGACCTGGACGATCGCTCGGCACAGAACGACCTGTGGCAGCGCGTGCGCGCCGGCTTCGCGCTGGCCGACCTCGACGGCGATCTGGTGCGCAACCGCGAGCGCTGGTATGCCGAGCGGCCCGACTACGTGCAGCGCATGACGGAGCGCGGCAGCCGCTACCTGTTCCACATCGTCGAGGAGGTCGAGAAGCGCGGCCTGCCCACCGAGCTGGCGCTGCTGCCCTTCATCGAGAGCGCGTTCAACCCGACCGCCCTGTCCTCCGCCAAGGCCTCGGGAATCTGGCAGTTCATGCCCGCGACGGGCCGCACCTTCGAACTGCGCCAGAACGTCTTCCGCGACGACCGGCGCGACGTGCTCGCCTCGACGCGCGCCGCGCTCGACTACCTCGAGCGCCTGTACGGCATGTTCGGCGACTGGCACCTCGCACTGGCCGCCTACAACTGGGGCGAAGGCAACGTGCAGCGCGCCATCGCGCGCAACCGCCGCGCCGGCAAGCCCACCGACTACGAGAGCCTGCGCATGCCGGCCGAGACGCGCTGGTACGTACCCAAGCTGCAGGCGGTGAAGAACATCGTGGCGCGGCCGGACGACTTCGGGCTCACGCTGCCGGTGCTGGCCAACCATCCCTACTTCGTCGCCGTGGGCATCGAGCGCGACATCGACGTCGAGCTCGCCGCGCGGCTCGCCGAGTTGCCGCTGGACGAGTTCAAGGCGCTCAACCCGCAGATGAACAAGCCGGTGATCCTGGCCGCCGGCACGCCGCAGGTGCTGCTGCCCTACGACAACGCGAACCTGTTCGTGCGCGCGCTGCCGCTGCACCGCGGGCCGCTGGCCAGCTGGACGGCCTGGGTGGCGCCGAAGACCCTCAAGCCGGCCGAGGCCGCGAAGCTGGTGGGCATGGACGAGGACGAGCTGCGCGAGGTGAACCGCATCCCTGCGCGCATGCTCGTGCGCGCCGGCTCGACCCTGCTGGTGCCGCGCGGCCCGCAGCGCGACGCCGACGTGTCGGAGCACCTGGCCGAGAACGCGACGATCGCGCTGGCACCCGACGGCCCCGGCCTGCGCCGCCTGTCGCTGAAGGCCGGCAAGCGCGACAGCGTGGCCAGCGTCGCGCGGCGCTACCGCGTGAGCGCCGCGCAGGTGGCGCAGTGGAACGGCGTGAGCGCGGGATCGAGCTTCCGCCCCGGGCAGGCCATCATCGTCTACGTCGCGCACAAGCCAGCCAAGGCCAAGGCGAGCACCGGCGCGAAGAAGCCCAAGGCCAAGGGGGCGAGCTCGAAGAAGGCTTCGGCGGCGCCGAAGCAGCGCGCCCGCAGGTAGACGGCGTGCGCCTCAGCGCCGGTCGCTCAGCGCGTGGGCGATGGTCCCGAGGTCGACGTACTCGAGCTCGCTGCCGATGGGCACGCCGCGCGCCAGCCGCGTCACCTTCAGGCCGCGCGCCTTGAGCGCCTCGCCGATCACGTGGGCGGTGGCCTCGCCCTCGGCGGTGAAGTTGGTCGCGACGATCACCTCCTCGGTCACGCCGTCGGCGGCGCGCTGCAGCAGTTCGGCCACGCCGATGTCGCGCGCGCCCAGGCCGTCCAGCGGGCTGATGCGGCCCATCAGCACGAAGTACAGGCCGCGGTAGCTGCCGGTGCGCTCCAGCGCCGCCTGGTCGGCCGGCGTCTCCACCACGCACAGCAGCCGTGCGTCGCGCTGCGGGTCGCGGCAGATGTCGCACACCGGCGCCTCGGTGAAGGTGTGGCAGCGCTCGCAGTGGCGCACGTTCGCGCAGGCCGCCTGCAGCGCCTGGGCGAGCCGCTGCGCGCCCTCGCGGTCATGCTGCAACAGGTGAAAGGCGAGGCGCTGCGCCGACTTCACGCCGATGCCGGGCAGCCGGCGCAGGGCATCGACGAGCGCCGCCAGCGAGCCCTCAGCCACGGCACGGTTCCGAGCAGCCGCCGCGGGACCGGCACCGCCGGCCCGCTGGCGACGCCCCCTCGGGAAGGAGCGCGCATGCGCTCCGGGGGGGAGCCATCAGAACGGGAACTTCATGCCCGGCGGCAGCGGCATGCCGGCCGTCAGCTTGCCCATCTTCTCCTGGCTGACCTGCTCGGCGCGGCGGATCGCGTCGTTGAACGCGGCGGCCACCAGGTCCTCGAGCATGTCCTTGTCGTCAGCGAGCAGGCTGGGGTCGATGGCCACCCGCTTGACGTCGTGCTTGCAGGTCATCGTCACCTTGACGAGCCCGGCGCCCGACTGGCCCTCGACCTCGATCAGCGCGAGTTCCTCCTGCGCCTTCTTCAGGTTGTCCTGCATCGCCTGGGCCTGCTTCATCAGGCCCGCAAGCTGGTTCTTCATCATGATGGGGGCTCCTACGAAATCAATGCGGCTTGACCGAACCGGGCACGATGCGGGCGGTCTTGTACTGCGCCATGAGCGCCTTGACGAGCGGGTCGTCGGCGATGATCTGCTCGGCCTCGGCCTGGCGGCGCGCGCGTTCGGCGGCCTCGCGCCGCGCCGGCGAGTCTTCCGGCGCGCCGGCCTCGACCTGCAGCTGCACCGCGCGACCGAGCGCCTGCGCGACCGCGGCCTGCAGCTTGTCGACGTTCGGGCCGCTGCGCAGCGTTTCGCGGTCGACGCGCAGCAGGATGCGGCCGTCCTCGAACGCGCGGCACTCCGACTGCAGCGCCAGCTCGCGCACCAGCGCGCCGATGGCACCCGCCTCGCACAGCCGCCGCACCAGGGCCGCCCAGCGGTCGCCGAGCGGCGTGCTGGGCACGCTGGCGGGCACCGCGGTGGCGCGGACCTCCGGCACCGCGGGTGATGCAGGCGCCTCGTCCAGAGGGGCCTCGTCGGGGGCATCGACCCACGGCGGCGGTTCCGGTGCACGAACCACCGGGGCCGGCCGCGCGGCCGCGGGCGCCGGCACGCGCAGCGCCGGCGGCGCCGCGACCGACGCCGCCTGTGCGGTGGCCGCGGCACGTGGCGCCGCGGCGGGCACGCTGCGATGCGCCGCACGTTCCGCCGCGCCACTGCCGGCCGGCTTGAAGGCGAGCATGCGCAGCAGCACCATCACCAGGCCGCTGTATTCGTCCGGCGCGAGCGGCAACTCGCCGCGCCCGTGCACGACGATGCTGTAGAGCAGCTGCGTCTCGTCGGCCGGCAGGGCCGCGGCGAGGCGCTCGACGGCGGGCGTGTCCGGATCGTCGGCGTCCAGCGCACCCGGCACCGCCTGCTGCACTGCCATCTGCTGCAGCAGCGCGGCCATCTCCTCCAGCGTGCCGGCTGCCGACAGCCCGAGGGCGCGCAGCGCGTCGACCGCGGCGATCACCGCCGCGCCGTCGCCGGCCGCCAGCGCTTCCACCAGCCGCACGGCGTGGCCGCGGTCGACCGCGCCGAGCATCTGCCGCACCACGTCCTCGGCCAGCCGGCCGGCGCCGAAGGCGATGGCCTGGTCGGTGAGCGAGAGCGCGTCGCGCATCGAGCCGCGCGCGGCGCGAGCCAGCAGCCTCAGTGCGCCCGCCTCGGCCTCGATGCCCTCCCGCGCGAGCACTGCCGCCAGGTGCTCCTGCACCGTCTGCGGCGCCATCGGGCGCAGGTTGAACTGCAGGCAGCGCGACAGCACGGTGGGCGGCACCTTCTGCGGGTCGGTGGTGGCCAGCACGAACTTGAGGTACTCGGGCGGCTCCTCCAGCGTCTTGAGCATCGCGTTGAACGCGGTGGGCGAGAGCATGTGCACTTCGTCGATCATGTAGACCTTGAAGCGCCCGAGCACCGGCTTGTAGACGGCCTGGTCGAGCAGTTGCGAGATCTCCTCGACGCCGCGGTTGGAAGCCGCGTCCAGCTCGACGTAGTCGACGAAGCGCCCCGCGTCGATGTCGCGGCACGCATCGCACACGCCGCAGGGCTGCGCGGTGATGCCGCCGCGCCCGTCCGCGCCGGTGCAGTTGAGCGACTTCGCGAGGATGCGCGAGACGGTGGTCTTGCCCACCCAGCGCGTGCCGGTGAAAAGGTAGGCGTGGTGCAGCCGCTGCTGCGTGAGCGCGTTGGACAGCGCCTGCACGACATGCTCCT
>Ga0073934_10005928_pt1 | contig 18343 bp, 18 predicted proteins | sample LarsenN4metaG_FD_76834 | JGI IMG/M metagenome (GOLD analysis project Ga0073934, IMG submission 76834) | Hot spring sediment bacterial and archeal communities from British Columbia, Canada, to study Microbial Dark Matter (Phase II) - Larsen... ... | reverse complement strand
TCCGTACTCCGCATCCACATCCGCCTTGCGCGGGAAGGCGACCTGGGGAGGTTCCAGGTAGGCGCCCTTGACCAGCCGGATGCGCACACCTTCACCGACCAGCGCTTCCAGGTCCGCCCGGCTCCGCCGCAGGTAGGCCTGGATCACCAGGCCGACATTCCGGAAGCCGTCCTGCCACACCCGCCGCCAGAGGGTCAGGGTGGGGTCCACCAGCGCCGACTCCTCCATGTCAATGCGGACGAAGGTGTCCGTCGCCCGCGCGGCCGCGAGGATCCGGCGCAGCAGCGCTTCGGCCAGCGCCGGATCGCCGGCCGCACCCAGTTGGGAGAGCTTGATCGACAGGTTGCAATCCAGCCGCTCGCCCGTGACCGCCGCCAGGATCTCCAGGTAGCGCGCGGCCGCCTGCTCCGCCTCGGCCGGACTGGTGGTTTTCTCACCCAGGTAGTTGAGGCTGGCGTGCAGGCCCGCCTGGTTGAGCGCGCGGACGGCGGCCAGCCCGTCGGCCAGCGTCTCCCCGGCAACGAACCGGCGCGAGGCCCGGCGGGAGATCCGGTTGCGCAGCACGAACCGCCGCGCCCGAGGGCTCTCGGAGAGCGCGATGAAGACGCCGCGCAGGGCCCCCACGGCTACGGGTAGATCCCCCGGATATAGAGGGCGTCGGCCACGCGGCCGATCGCCATGATCAGGGCTCCCACTCGCAACCGCACCCGGTGCTGGGCCGCGGTCTCCCAGACTTTGTGGAAGGAGCGTACCAGGATGCGCTCCAGGTTGGCGTTGACCTCCTCCTCGGTCCAGAAGAATTGTTGCAACCCCTGCACCCACTCGAAGTAGGAGACGATCACCCCGCCCGCATTCGCCAGGATATCGGGGATGACGGGGATCTGGCGGTCTCCGAGGATCAGGTCGGCGTCGGGGGTGATCGGGCCGTTGGCACCCTCCACGATGAGTTTCGTCCTGAGGCGCGGGGCGTTCTCACCGGTGATCTGCCCTTCGAACGCACTGGGAATGAGCGCATCGCAGGGAAGTTCCAGCAGCTGGGCATTCGTAATCCTTTCGCTCCCTGGGAACCCCACGACACTGCCGGTGGCCCGCTTGTGCTGCAGGACCCGCGCCGGATCCAGTCCTCCTCCGTTGTAGATCCCGCCCCGGGAGTCGCTCACCCCGATGATCCGGCAGCCCAGTTCGTGGAGCAGCGCGGCCGCGACCGACCCCACATTGCCGAACCCCTGCACGACAACCGTCGCCCCCTCCAGGGGCAGGTTGACCAGCCGGGCGGCCTCGCGCACACTCAGCATCACGCCCCGGCCGGTCGCCTCGACCCGGCCGAAGGAGCCGCCGATCTCGATCGGCTTGCCAGTGACGACGGAGGGCGTGGAGTAGCCGCGGTGCATGCTGTAGGTGTCCATGATCCAGGCCATCGTCTGCGGGGTGGTGCCCACGTCCGGCGCCGGGATATCACCCTCCGGGCTCATCATGATGCTGATCTCGGTCGCGTAGCGGCGGGTCAGGTGTTCCAGTTCATCCCGCGAGAGCGTCTTGGGATCGACGGCGACCCCGCCCTTGCCCCCGCCATAGGGGAGGCCAGCCACCGCGCACTTCCAGGTCATCCACATGGCCAGGGCGCGCACTTCGTTGAGCGTCACGTCCGGGTGGTAGCGGATGCCGCCCTTGGTCGGGCCCAGCACCGTGCTGTGGTGGACGCGGTGCCCGGTGTAGATGCGCACGGAGCCGTCGTCCATCTTCACCGGGAAGTTCACGGTGAGTTCCCGCTTGGGGTAGGCCAGAAAGTCGTGGATCCCCCGCTTCAGCGGCAGGTAGTCCGCCGCCTCATTGAACTGCTGCAGGGCCATCTCCCAGGGATCGTCCCGTGGAGTGATGACGACCGCCTGCGCGCTCATGCCCACCTCCCGCAGATTGGAATCTGATTCCCTCAGGCGGCGCCGGCGCCACCACCCGCTAGCGTGGCCCGATCAGCACCGAGACCGGGACCAGCCGGACGCCCGCCCGGTCAAATTCGGGGAGGAGGTCCCGCAACACCTCCGCGGTCATCTTCTGGGCGTGCCCGATGCCGATGGCGAAGGCGCGGGTACGGGCGGCTGTCAGCAACTGGCGGATCTGGCCGGCGATGTAGACGGGATCATCTTCATTGTCGAGAAAGACCGTCCGCTCGAGCGCCGGGATCCCCAACTCCTGGGCGACCGGGAGCGCGACGGTCGCGGGCGTGGTGCGGCTGTCGATGAAGAAGAGGTTGTACTCGCGGACGACCCCCAGGACCGCGGTCATCACCCGGCGATCGGCGGTGGCCCGGGATCCCATGTGCCCGTTGACCCCGATGGCCCCGGGGACGTCGGCCAGGTCGGCGCGCATGACGGCGACGATCTCCTCCGTCGTCATCGCCGTCGTGATCCCGCCGGGGCCCAGGCGCCGCTCCGTCTCCTCCGCCTCGAGCGGCACATGCAGGAGCACCTCCAGCCCGGCCGCCGCGGCGCGCTCGGCGACGGCCCGGGACGCGGCCAGGCCGGGCAGCACCGCGATCGTCACCGGGCGCCCCAGGAGCAGAATCGGGTCCAGTTGCTCCCGCGTGGCTCCGGCGTCATCGAAGATGATGGCGACGCGGCCCGCGGCCGTCGGCTCCGGGCGCCCCACGGGACGCGGGCGCGCGGCCGGGAGAGCCGCGCGGGGAGTCGCACGAGGTTGGGGAGGGCGGGGCGTTGCGCGCACCGCCGGCCGCCCGGCATCCACCGACGGACTGCCCGCCTGCGGCTGCTGGGCCGTCCACCAGAGCCCCGCGCCGACCCCCAGAAGGGCCACCAGCGCCCAACCCACCCGGACGCCCTGAGATCCAGTGGTGGCGGATCGGCCGCGGCGGCGCGACATCACTTCCCCCGCGCGATGCGCTGCCGGAGCAGATCCACCGCCCGGGCAAACTGCTCCGCCTCGATGCGACGCATCTCCGTGTCACTACGCCCCTCCAGACGGTTGCCCACGGTCACCGTCGGCGTGAGGCCCTTCTTGTGGATGTCGTAGCCGTCGGGGGTGAGATAGCGCCCGCTGGTCAGCGTGGCACCGCTGCCGCCGGGCAGGGTGATGATCCGCTGGATCACACCTTTTCCAAAGGTCCGCATACCGACCAGGGGGGCGATATCGTGGTCCCGCAGGGCCCCCGCCACGATCTCCGCCGCACTCGCCGAGTACTCGTTTACCAGGACGACCACGGGGACCGTCACCTTCCGGCCACCTGCGGCGCGCTCCACGTCACGCCGGCCGTCGCGGTCCACCGTGATGACGATCGGCTGCCCCGCCGACACGAAGGCATCGGCGACGGCCACCGCCACGTCGAGGAGCCCGCCGGGGTTGCCGCGCAGGTCGAGGATGATGCCCCGGACGCCCGACGCCAGCTCACGATCCAGCGCTTTTCGGAAATCGCCCGCCGTCGGCTGGTCGAACTGGATGATGCGCAGATACCCGGCCCCGGCCCTTTGCAGCCGGCTGCGCTGATCTGCGTCAAGGAACTGATCGTCCTGGACCGTGACATGCCGGATGCGCGCGCGGACCAGGGAAACCTCGAAGGTCCGGCCGCCGCGCTGCAGGCGCAGCCGGACCGTCGTGCCGGCGGGGCCACGGATGCGGGAGACTACCTCTTCCAGCGACAGCTTCTCGGTCGACCGCCCGTCCACCGCAGTGATCCGGTCGCCCGGCCGCAGCCCTGCGCGCGCCGCGGGTGTCCCGGGGATGGGCTGCAGCACCGTCGGCCAGCCCTCCTCCAGTTCGACGAAGATTCCCACCCCGGTGAAGACCCCGCTGAATTCCTTCTCGCGGAATTCCCGGTAGCCGGCGGGATCCATGAACCGGGAGTAGGGGTCGCCCAGCGCGTCGAGCATTCCCCGGGCCGCTCCGTAGAAGAGCTGGTCGGTCGAGACCTGCCGCTGGATGTAGGTCGTGCGGATCTGCTGGAGGACGTTGCGGAGCAGGGCAAAGCCCTCGCTGTCGGCGCTACCGCCGGCAGCCGAGCGTCCGGTGCCGTAGCCGTAGCCGGCCAGGAAGGCGCCGCCGACCAGGGCCAGCAGGAGCAGCGCGACGAGTGTCCGGTTGCGGGTTCCCACAGGTGTCACCTCGCCTCCCAGCATAGCCAAGGGGGCAGAGCGGCGCCACGCACCGCGGCGGACTAGGGAGCGGCGGGATTGATCGGCGTGCCGTTCACCCGGATCTCAAAGTGGACGTGCGGTCCGGTGGAGAAGCCGGTGCTGCCGACGCGGCCGATGACCTGACCCTTGCGCACGGATCTCCCCGGCGCGGTGAGGATGGCCGAGAGATGCGCGTACAGTGTGGAGATCCCGTCGCCGTGGTCGATGATCACAATCTTTCCGTACCCGCCGAACCATCCCGTGTAGAGCACGGTCCCGTCCCAGGCGGCCGCGACGGATGAGCCCCGCGGCGCGGCGATGTCCACGCCGCTGTGCATGCGGCGAATGCGGAAGATCGGGTGGGTGCGCACCCCGAATCGGGAGGTGAAGACACCGCGGGCCGGCCACAGGAATCCCCGGAACCGCCCGCGCAGCGCGCGCCCCGACGGCTGCATTCGCCGGATGAGGGCTTCCAGGTCGCGGTCGGTCTGCTCGAGGTCCGCCACCACCTGCTCATAGAGGGCCCGCTCCCGCTGGGTCCGCGCCAGGAGGGTCTGCTTGGCGACCACCTCCCCCCGGAGTTCCCCCTGCCGGGCCCGGGTCTGGAGGATCAGGGTACCGATCTCCTCCTGCTGGGCCTCCAGTTCCAGGTAGAGCTCAGTGTACTCCTGGACATCGGCCTCGTAGGCGTCGAGCAGGCGGGCGTCGGCGCGCATGATGGCGCCCAGGAAATGGGCCCGCGTGACCAGTTCGGTGAAGTCCGCCGCCTCCAGCAGCAGGTCCACGTAGCCCTGCTGTCCCCACTTGTAGATGGCGCGCAACCGGCCGTCCACCCGGGCGCGCTGGCTCTCCAGCCGGCGCCGCACCACCGCCAGGCGGGTCCCGGTCGCCTGCGCACGGCTCTGCGTCTCCTGCAGCCTCCGCTCCAGGCGGCGCAGGTCGCCTTCCAGCGTCTCGCGGCGGCGGTCCATCACCTCGAGGTCGCGGAGCACGTGCCGCTCCTGGCGCTTGACGGCACGGAGTTGGGCGCGCGTCTCGCGGAGCTGACGACGGACCTGCCGGAGTTGCTGCTGCGCCTTGGGGGCCGTCGTGGGCACGACCGGCGTCGCGCCCGCCGGCGATGCCAGGGCGACGGCCAGCCCCAGGATGACCAGGCGCATCATGATCAGCCGCATCACGGCGCGGTGCGCGGGATCGAGAGCGACGCGGGATCTCATGGCGACAGGAAGCGGCGGAGCGCCAGATAGCTGCCGCCGAGGCCGACCACGACACCGCTCGCCGCCATCACCGCCACCAGCGTCGGGAGGAGGTCGGGGGCCGCGACGACCGGCAGGAAGGGCAGCAGGAGGTGCAGGCGATCCAGCAGGAGCAGGTACCCGGGGGCCAGGAGCAGTGCGGCGAGGGCGGTGGCCACGGTGCCTTGCAGCACGCCTTCCAGCATGAACGGTGAACGCACATACCAGTTCCCGGCGCCGACCAGCTGCATGATCTCGATTTCTTGCCGGCGACCCAGGATCGTGAGACGAATGGTGTTCATGATGATGATCAGCGCCACGGCCCCCAGCAGCAGCGCCGCCCCGACGCCGCCCAGGCGCAGCAGGGCGGTGATGGCCAGCAGCCGGTCGAGGACCTGCGCGCCGAAGGTCACATCCTCCACCCCGGCCAGCCCGCGCACGGCCGCGGCGAGGGGGCGGGCCTCCCGCGGATCGCGCAGCGCGATCTCCAGCGTGTCGGGCAGCGGGTTGGCGGCGATGACGTCGCGGAGCACCACGCGGTTCCCCAGCGTCCCCTGGAGGCGAATCAGGGCTTCGTCCCGGCTGACAAACGTCACGCCGCGGACGGCGGGCAGGCTCCGGACCTCCGCCAGCACCCGGTCGCGCCCTGCGCTATCCAGGTCATCCCGCAGATAGGCCACGACCTGCACCTGGCGCTCCAGCACCGTCGCCATGAGCCGGAGGTTCGCGGCGAGGGCCGCGGCCGCCCCGACCGGCAGCAGGGTCACCATGATGATCGTCACGGCCGCCGCGCTCATCAGGCCGTTGCGGCGGAACGCCGCCAGGGCCTCACCCGCGGCATAGCTGGCGGCGGCCCGCAGGGTCGCCAGAGTCCGGCGCCGGCGCCGCTCAGGCATCGTGGGCGTAGAGGCCGTAGTCTTCATCGCGCACGATCCGGCCACCGGCGAGCTCGATCACGCGCTGGCGCAGGATGTCCACGACGGTCCGGTTGTGGGTCGCCACCAGGACCGTGGTGCCGCGCAGGTTGATCCGGCTGAGGAGCTGGATGATCTCCCAGGAGGTGCGCGGGTCCAGGTTCCCCGTCGGCTCGTCGGCCAGCAGCAGCGCGGGCCGGTGCACCAGCGCCCGCGCGATGCTCACCCGCTGCTGCTCCCCGCCGGAGAGTTGCCAGGGCAGCGCGTCGGCGCGCCCGTCCAGGCCGACGATTTCCAAGGCCTGCCGCGTGCGCGGCCGGATCTCCTCAGGCGGCGTGCCCGTGACGAGGAGCGCGAAGGCGACGTTTTCGTAAGCCGTGCGCCGGGGCAGGAGCTTGAAATCCTGAAACACCACGCCCATGCTGCGGCGCAGCGGCGGCACCTGACCGGGGGGAAGGTGGGTGATGTCGCGGCCGCCGACGAAGACGCGGCCCCGGGAGGGGACCTCGGCCCGGTAGAGCAGGCGTAGCAGCGTCGATTTCCCCGCGCCGGTGGGGCCGATCAGAAACGCAAACTCCCCCTCGTCCACAGAGAGGGAGATATCGCGCAACGCGACCAGCCCGTTGGGATACTGCTTGGTGACATCCTGCAGCCGGATCATCGATGAAGGGTCCGTCGAAAGGTCCGAAGTGGCGCGGCGTCTCAGCTGCGTCTATCTAGCGGGCTGAGTGTTCGTCGGGGTACGCAGCTTTCCCTGCCGCCGCCCCGTACCGCGGTCCGCGCTCAGAGGCGCAGGGCGCCCAGGCGTCGCGTGAGCTCGGGCAGGACGTCTTCGGCGGTCATGTTCATATGGATCGGGGTGACGGAGACCATCCCCCGCTCCAACGCCCACGAGTCGGTGCCTTCCTCATCCGGCCCGGGGCCCGGTTCGCCCCCCAGCCAGTAGTAGGGGCGCCCGCGCGGATCGGCCCGCTTCTCCAGGCGGTTGATGTACCGCCGCGCCCCCTGCCGGGTAACGGCGATGCCCGTCACCTGCCCCCGGGGGAGGTTGGGGACGTTGACGTTGAGGAGCGTGTCCGCGGGGAGGCCGTGGCGCTGCACCAGATCCAGGAGGGCCCGCCCCACGTCCACGGCGACGTCGAAGGTCACCGGCCCGAAGGCCGCCACGGAGATCGCGATGCTGGGAATGCCCATGATCGCTCCCTCCATGGCCCCGGATACCGTCCCCGAGTAGGTGAGGTCGCGGCCGATGTTCGGGCCGACGTTGATGCCGGAGACCACCACGGCCGGCCGCTCCGGCAGCAGGTCGAGCACGCCCAGGACGACACAGTCCGCGGGGGTGCCGTTGGTGGCCCAGGCCGGTCCGGCCAGGCCCGGAATCGTCGTGCGCAGCGCGCGCAGGGGTTTGTGCAGCGTGATGGCGTGCCCGGTCGCACTGCGCTCGTGCTCCGGCGCCACCACCGCCACCGACGCGACCTCGGCCAGCGCCCGCGCCAGGGCGTGCAGTCCCGGCGCGGACACACCGTCGTCGTTGGTGATGAGGACGGTCATTCCCCTGGCGCGCGCACCGATTCGTCGATCCAGCGCAGGTACTCGGGATTCCCGTCCTGGATCGGGAGCGCGATCACCTCGGGCACCGTGTAGGAGTGCAGCGCCCGCACCCGCGCGGTGACCTCCCCCACCAGGCGCGCCGCGGTCTTCACCACCAGCAGCGTCTCCTCCGCCTCCTCGACCCGCCCCTGCCACCAGTAGGCCGAGTGCACCGGCGTCATGTTCACGCAGGCGGCCAGCCGTTCGTCCAGCAGGGCCCGCCCGATGCGTTCTCCTTCCTGACGGGTCGCCGTGGTGATGAAGACGAGCACGTGGCTCACGCCGGGACTCCGCGACCGATCACGAGGGCGGCGCGGGAGCGGCGTCCCGGAGCGCCGCGACGAATGCCTGCTCCGCATCCTCGCCCCGCACGGCCAGGACGATGTCCCGCAGCGTGGTGCCGCCTCGCACGTGGACGAGGATCTCCCCGACCATAACCGCGGCCGCCCGGTCCAGGGGGAATCCCCCTACCCCTGTGCCAAACGCGGGGAGCGCGACCGAGACAAACCGCCGCTCCGCTGCCCGCGCCAGGGCGCTCCGCGTCGCGCGCCGGATCGCCTCCTCGCTGGTGACCAGGTCTGGGCCCATTGTGGCCGCGTGAATCACGGCCCGGGCGGGCAGCGCCCCCGCCGTGGTCACCACCGCGTCGCCAACCGCAATGGGACCCTGCCCAACGGCCTCCCGCTCGATCGCCTCGCCGCCCCGGCGTTTGATCGCTCCGGCCACGCCGCCGCCCATCCACAACTGCGAGTTTGCGGCGTTCACGACGGCGTCGACGGCCAGCGTGGTGATGTCCACCGCCTCGACGCGGATGGTGGTGTCAGCGAGGCGTATCTGCATACGGTGCGACCAGAAGTCGGCGAGGGGGGATCGCGGGCCAAGGGGCCCCCGTGTAGTGCTCGGGGAGGGCCCGCGATCCCCCCTCGCCTAGTCCTGCTCCCTCCACCAGTCTGGCGATACGTCCCGCTCCCGCCGCAGCTTCCGCACCGTGGGCTGTCCCCCCGCCTTCTCCTTGGCCACGCGGGCGCGCAGGCTCTCGTACTCGCGGAGGTCGGTCAGCACCTTCAGGGTGTTCCAGACGGCGTCCTCGATCTGCTCGCCATCCTTCAAGAGCAGCTGGACCAGCGGTTCGATCACCCGCTTGTCCCGCATCCGGCCCAGGATCTTCACCGCCAGACGCTTGACGTCCACGTCCTCGTCTTCCAGCGAGGTGATCAACTGGTCCAGGGAGCTTTCACCAAAGAGCGAGAAGAGCGCCTTCAGCCCGAAGCGCCGGACTTTCGGCGAGGGGTTCTCCAGCGCCGTGCGCAGCTGCTCCACGATCTCGTCCCGTGGCCGGCCGACGAAGGTCTCGGTGACGCTCCGGGGGAGGTAGATCTCCCGGTCGCCGTGGTGGCTCTCGGGATGCTCGATCACACCCCGCTCCTCCAGCCGGGCCAGTGTGCCCACCACCGCGTCCTGCATCGGCGGATCGGTGAGAAAGAGGGTCATCAAGGGCCCCACGACGCGCTTGTCCCCCACCCGGCCCAGGACCGAGACCGCGGTGACCTGGACGAACTGGTTGTCGTGGTCGAGGATCTCCAGCAGCGGGTCGACCGCCTTCACGCCCATCTCCGCCAGAATCTTCCAAACCTGGTTGCCGATGCGCCGGCGCAGCCCTCGATCCTCAAAGGCCGTCATCAGCGGCTTCACGGCGTCCGGGCCGATCCGCGCCAGGGCTTCCGTGGCGGCGTTGACCAGGGAGCGCTCGCGCCGGGTCAGGACGCGAATCAGCATCTCCACCGCGCCCTTGTCCCGCATATCCCGGAGACCGTTGACGGCCTGCAGCACAACCTGCTCGGAGCGATCGGTGAGCGCCGCGCGCAGGGCGGCCATCGCCTCGGGCCCACCGATCCGGCGCAGGGCGGCCACCGCGCTCTTGCGGACGTACTCATCCGGATCCTGCAGCGCCTCCGCCAGCGCCGGCACGCCGCGCTCGTCCTGGAGGCGGCCCAGGTGGTGGGCAGCGTCGCTGCGCACTGTGACGTCGGCGCTCTTCAGTTGTCGGATGTAGCGCGGGACCTCGTCGCCCGGAGCCTGAGCCATCAATTGTCTCCCTTTAGGGTCACCAATTCTGGACGGAAAAACCCTACTCCTGTTATACTACTTTTAATAGCGGCGCCCCAACCGCGTTTCTTCGGGAGGTGAGAGCGCCTCGGTGGGCCATCACAGTACCAACGGACCCCGCCCGCCAGTCAGGTTCGCGCACGCCAGCGAAAGGGAGTTCGCCAGACTCCTCGATTTCTACGCGATCCGCTGGGAATACGAGCCGCGCTCCTTCCCGCTCGAGAGGGATAGCGAGGGACACATCACCGAAAGTTTCAGCCCGGACTTCTACCTCCCCGACCTCGACCTGTACATCGAACTCACCACCTTGAAGCAGAACCTGGTTACCCGCAAGAACCGCAAAGTCCGGCGGCTCCGGGAACTCTACCCGGGCGTGCACCTGAAGATCCTCTACGCGCGGGACTTCCGGAAACTCCTGGCCAAGTACGGCCTGCGGGCTCTGGAGGTTAGCTAGGGCGGTGCGGTCCCTGTCCCAGACAGAAACCGCTCTCCCCGCGCTTGGCGACATCCTGGTCTCGGAAGCACAGCTCCAGGCGCGGGTGCGCGAACTCGCCGCCGAGATCTCCCAGGATTACGCGGGGCAGGACCTGCTCCTGGTGACGGTGTTGAAAGGCGGACTCTACTTCCTCGCCGACCTGAGCCGTCACCTGACGCTGCCGGCGGCGATCGACTTCATGGCAATTACCAGCTACCGGGCGGACAGCCCGTCGGGCGTGGCTCGCCTGCTGAAAGACCTGGACGAGGATATCACCGGCCGGGACGTCCTGCTCGTCGAGGACATCATCGACACCGGGTTGACCGCCGCGTACCTGCTGCGGGTCCTCCGCACCCGCAGCCCGGCCAGCCTGGCCATCTGCACGCTGCTGGACAAGACCGCCCGCCGCATCGTCCCCACGCTGCCCATCCGCTACCGGGGGTTCGAGATCCCGGACGTTTTCGTGGTGGGCTACGGGCTGGACTTCCGCCAGCAGTACCGCACCCTGCCCTACATCGCGGTCCTGAAAGATGAGCCGGGCACCATCCCGGATCGCCGGTAGCCTAGCGGCCGAGTGCAGCGAGCATCTCTTCAACCCGGGTGAACTTGACCCGGGGGCGTCCCAGCGCCCGCCCCTTCTCGACCTCTAGTTGGTTGAGGCGCAGCCAGTCCGGGTAAGAGATGACCTGCGGCTGGCGGCCGCGGACGAACGCTTCCGCGGCGGCGGCGGAAGGCTCAGTCGGATCGAGGATGCTCCCCTGCGCGGCGTCCTCGATCATGGCGTCCACCGTCTCGGCGGCGTCGGGCTTGTTGGTCCCGATCACGCCGGTAGGTCCCCGCTTGATCCAGCCGGCCGCGTAGAGCCCGACCACGGGCTGGCGGGAGTCCGGGTCCAGCACGCGGCCCTTCTCATTCAGGATCACCCCCCAGTCCTGGTGGAACGGGACATCGGGGAGCGGGACGCCGCGGTAGCCGACCGACCGGAAGACCAGGCCGGCCGCCAGGTCCTCGAAGCGGTCGGTCGCCCGCGCGACAAGAGTGCCGGCCGGCGTGGCCTGCAGCACGTTGTGCACCAGCCGCAGACCGGTCATGCGGCCGTCCGCGCCCCGAACTTCCACCGGGGAAACCAGGAACCGGATGTGCAGCCGCCGCGGTCGCCCGGCCGGGGGCCGGGTCACGAAGCCCTGGAGGATCTCCACCTTCCGCATCGTCGTCCGGTCCTGGGTGCGGTCGAGTGCGGCGCGACTCAGGTCGTCGAGCGCCACCTCCTCGGGCCGGACCACCACGTCGCTGGAGGAAAGGTCCCCCAGTTCGCGGATCTCGGGATTGGTGAACGCGGCCTGCGCCGGGCCGCGCCGGCCCAGCAGGTGCACGTCCCGGACCCGGCTCTCGCGGAGGGCATCCAGCGCGTAGTCGGCGATGTCCGTGGTAGCCAGTTCGTCGGGGGACCGGAGCAGGATGCGCGCGACGTCCACGGCGACGTTCCCGACACCCACCACCGCGGCGCTCTCCTGCTGCAGGTCGAACGTGTGGCGGACGTAGTCGGGATGACCGTTGTACCAGGCGACAAAGTCGGTCGCGGGATAGCTTCCCCCCAGGTCTTCGCCGGGGATGCCCATGCGCCGGTCGGTCTGGGCGCCGGTCGTAAACAGGATCTGGTGGTAGTAGGCGGCCAGGTCCCGCCGGGAGACGTGCTTGCCGAACTCCACGTTGCCGAAGAAGCGGAAGCGCGGGTGCGCGGCGGTCTTGTCGTAGGCGGCCGTCACCGCCTTGATCTTCTGGTGGTCGGGAGCGACGCCGTAGCGCACCAGCCCGTACGGCGTGGGCAACCGGTCGAAGAGGTCCACGGTGGCGACGAGTTTGGGTGAGCTGAGCAGTTGCTCCGCGGCGTAGAAACCACTGGGCCCCGCGCCGATGATCGCTACGCGCAGGGGCTGCGCCTCCGTGCCGGGTTGGGGCATCCAGTCGTCCCTTCGGGCAGCCTCAGGAGGGCATGTCGGTGATCTGCATCTGCAGGGTCGCGATCTCCCCCTCGTACTGATCGCGCTGCGCCTTCACAACATCTCCGATAGACACTATGCCCACCAGGCGTCCGCCCACGACCACCGGGAGGTGACGGATGCGCCGCTCGGTCATCGTGTGGGCCACCGACATCAGGTCGTCCTCGGGGGTGGCAACGATGACGTCCCGCGTCATCAGGTCTCGCACGGCGCGGGCGAACATAGCCTCGTCCTCCACCAGGGCCCGCACGATGTCCCGCTCAGAGATGATCCCGACGGGGCGATCGGTCTGCTCCACAACGACCAGCGCGCCGATGTTGTGCCGGGCGAGCGCGGCCAGCGCCTCGCGGACGGTCTGCTCGGGGCGGATGGTGTGTACGTGGCCCCCCTTGCGGGCGAGAACGTGGGCGATATTCATCGGCCCTCTCCTCCTGGCCACTGGCGGCCACTGGTGATGATAGCGCGTTCCTCCCGCCCGGAGAAAGGGTCGGCGGCGGTGCGGTGCGAATCTGTGCGCAGCGTGGCAGCCGGCGCCTCTCATCTCCGATCTCCGGGGGCCGATTTCCGGCAGCGCGTCTATGCCGTCGTCGCCCACATTCCCCGGGGGAAGGTCGCCACCTACGGCCAGGTGGCGCTGCTCGCCGGCCGGCCCCGGGCGGCGCGCCAGGTCGGCTGGATCGCGCACGCCGGCCACCCCTCCCTTCCCTGGCAACGCGTCGTCAACCGCTTCGGCGGTCTGGCCCGCGGCTACACGGGAGGTCGCGACGGCCACCGCCGTGACCTGAAACGCGACGGTGTTCGCGTGCGAGAGGACGATACCGTGGACCTGGCGCGGTATCTCTGGCGGCCGCGCGACCCGATCCCGCCGCCGCGGAGACGCCGGCCCACCTGACCACCCGGGCGGGAGCGTGGTAGGCGGGCTGGCGGCCATCCGGGAGAAGGCGGCCGGTCTGCGCGCCTCGCTAGGCGTCCGCGCCGGCCGGGTCCGTCACGGGATGAAGCGACGGCAGGCGCCCAGGCCGGTGGCCACGGGGAGGGCGATACTGTAGTTGGCCTGGCGGTTGGACGCCAGCGTGATCCCCGCCACCTGCCCGCGCCCATCCAGGAGCGGCGCTCCGCTGGCCCCGTAGTCCAGAGCCGGCGTGAACACGATCATCGTCGCGCGGACCACGCGACCGCTGAGGCGGGCCGAGTGGATGATTCTGGTGACGCGCCCGGTCGCCACGCGCCATCGACGAAGAGGGTATCCGGCGACGGTCACCCTTTGTCCGACTGCCGGCACTCTTGAGGAGAGCCGGTAGCGCGGCGTTCCCCGGGGAAGGCGGGCCTTCACCACGGCCAGCCCCTCATACCGGGTCCCGCAGGCAGGCCGTCCGGGTGTGGGGGACTGCGGCAGCAGGATCTGGATGTTCTGCCCCAGCACATGGCGGGCCGTCAGGATGACATCCGGTCCCACCACGACACCGGTTCCGTATTTGCGGAGATTTCCGCTCTGCGACACGAGCAAGGGGACGGCCCGTCGGTCCGGAAGCGGGGTGGTGGCCTCACCGGGAGCGGGCAGCGCCCCGACCAGGACAAGGAAAACGGCCCACCAGCGCAGGCTCATCTTGTATCCTTATGCCCAGGAGTTGCCATGAGCAGCGAGCCCAACATCCCGACGACGGTGCGGCTGGTCGGCCCCAACTTCATCACGGAGATCATCGACGAGGATCTCCGCCGGCAGCGCTACCCGCGCATCCTCACGCGGTTTCCGCCCGAGCCCAACGGCTACCTGCATATCGGCCACGCCAAGTCCATCTACCTGAACTTCGGCCTCGCCCTCGACTACGGCGGCGAGTGCAACCTGCGCTTCGACGATACCAACCCGGAGACCGAGAGCCTCGAATACGTTGAGGCGATCAAACGCGACGTGCAGTGGCTCGGGTTTCGGTGGGCCCGGGAACGGTACGCCTCCGACTACTTCGAGCGCCTCTACCAGTGCGCCGTGCAACTCATCAAGGAGGGCAAGGCCTACGTGGACAGCCTCTCCGACGAGGAGATCAGCGCCTACCGGGGTACCGTGCTGCAACCCGGCAAACCGAGCCCGTACCGCGACCGCAGCGTGGCGGAGAACCTGGACCTCTTCGAGCGCATGCGGCGGGGAGAGTTCCCCGACGGCGCGCACGTGCTCCGGGCACGCATCGACCTGACCAGCCGCAACATGAAACTGCGCGATCCGGTCCTGTACCGAATTGTGCACGCCACCCACTATCACACCGGCGATGCCTGGTGCATCTACCCCCTCTACGACTTCGCGCATCCCCTCTCCGACTTCTTCGAGGGCATCTCGCACAGCCTCTGCACGCTGGAGTTCGAGAACAACCGGGCCATCTACGACTGGCTCGTCGAGCAGCTCCGCGGGAAATGCGGCCTGCCGGCGTCGCCCTGGCCCCACCAGTATGAGTTCGCGCGGCTGAACCTGGACTACACCGTGCTCTCCAAACGCAAGCTCGTCCGGCTGGTCGACGGGGGCTACGTCCGGGGCTGGGACGACCCCCGGATGCCCACGCTCTCCGGCCTGCGCCGGCGCGGCGTGACCTCGGAAGCCATCCGTGAATTCGCGCGGCGCATCGGCGTGGCCCGCGCGGACAACCGGGTCGACCCGGGCATCCTCGAGGCCGCCATTCGCGACGACCTGAACTATCGCGCGCCGCGCGTGCTGGCCGTCCTTCGGCCGCTGCGCGTCGTGCTGACCAATTACCCGGCCGGAAAGACCGAACAGATCGACGCCCCCTCCTGGCCGCGCGACGTGCCGCGGGAGGGCTCCCGGCCGGTGCCGTTCTCGCGGGAGCTCTACATCGAGCGGGACGACTTCCGGGAGCAGCCCCCGAAAGGCTACCACCGCCTGACACCTGGCGGCCGCGTGCGTCTGCGCCACGCCTACGTGATCCGCTGCGATGAGGTCGTCAAGAATGCCTCCGGCGAGGTCGTGGAGTTGCGCTGTACCTATGATCCCGACACCCTGGGGCGGAATCCCGCAGCAGGACCCCCGAAGGGTACCATCCACTGGGTCGCGGCGGCGCAGGCCATCCCCGCCGAGGTGCGCCTGTACGAGCGCCTCTTCCGCGTGCCGGACCCGGAGGCGGGCGGGAGCGAGTTTACCGATCTGCTGAATCCGGAGTCTCTGGCCGTCAGGCAAGGATACGTGGAGCCGAGCGTTCTCCAGGATCCGCCGGACGTGCGTTATCAGTTCGAGCGGCTGGGCTACTTCTGGCAGGATTCGGTAGATTCCCGGCCGGATCGACTCGTCTTCAACCGCATCGTGACCCTGCGGGACCCCTGGGCCAAAATGTTCGGGCAGGGCCGCACGGAGACGTAGAATTTCCTCCGGGCGACGCTCGGCGCTTCACCTGTCAGGAGAGCGCGCCGTGGGTCATGCGGACGGGCCAAGCCAATGTTGGAGCAGTGCTGTGAGCAACCCGCGCGGTCACTCCGCTCGCGCATCTCGCGGGCTTCTGGTATCCACCGAAGGAGGAGCTGGCACGACAATCGGGCGCGACCATAGAATCCGTCAACCCCTCCGGAGCCGAGGGCAGGCTCTTCAATAACGGGAAGCATCCACGAAGACTACATCGCGGCGGCCGCGACCGTCAAAGAGGTGGCGCGACGTCGGGATGACTTCGATGCCTTCATCATCGCCTGCTACGGGGACCCCGGACTCTTCGCCTGTCGCGAGATCACCGACTAGAGGATTACATCTGGATGACATCGAGATCCGACGCTCTGAGGGGTGACAGAGCAACACCTGGGGCACGCGACAACCCGCATCATGCGGGTGTTTCAGCCTGGCTGGGGGAGGAGGATTCGAACCCCCACTAACGGGTCCAGAGCCCGTCGTCCTACCGTTAGACGATCCCCCAGCAGTGCACTCATTATATATGAAGAGGGTCGAGGCGGGCAGGGCTGCCCGGGGATGCTCAGCGCGTGGTCAGCGTGCCACTTCCCGGAGCACAGACGCGTATTGGGCCACCGTCCGACCGAGCTCCCTGGTCTGCGCGTGCTGGCGGGCGCGCCGCCCGATCTCCGTTCGCAATTCCGGGTTACCCGCCAACCACAGGAGTTTTGCGGTCAGATCAGCCACATCACCTTTCCGGAACAGTACGCCGGTCTGTCCGTCCCTGATCGCTTCGCGCGCCGCCGGGATGTCACTGGCCAGCAAGACGCGACCGCAGGCCATCGTCTCCAGGTAGACCCGGGACAGACCTTCTCCCTCGGATGGCATCACCACGATGTCCGCAAGATTCACGTACATGGGCATCTCGGCGTAGTCAACCCACCCCACAAACCGCAAGTGTTCAGCCACCCCTTCCACCCGACAGGCCTGCTCGATGTCCGCCCGCAGCGGCCCGTCGCCGACGATGACATACGTGAGTCCGGTGCTCCGGCCGACGGCCCGCGCGGCGGCGCTAACCAGATCGAAGGGTCGCTTCAGGGGCTTCAGGTTTGACGCATGCAGCACGACGACATGCCCGGCGGGGATGGCGAGGTGACGGAGGAGTTGCGGATTCTTGGGCTGAGGCGTGAACAGCTGGTCATTCACGGAGTTGGGGATAACCGTCACCCGAGAGAGTCCGGCCTGCCGCAGCCGCTCCGCCAGATGGACGGCGGGGCAGACAATCAGGTCCACCTTGTGGTACTGACGCAGCAGTTCGGCCGCATGCCCGGTGGGAAAGAGGCCGTCCAGGATACCGATGGACGTGGCCCCCGCGCTGCGCAGGACCGTGGGCACCCCATGCGCCCGCGCAATGTCGGGGACATCCAGCACAAACGCCCCCCGGCCGATCAGGATCACATCTGGACGTTCCGCCCCTACCATCGCCGGGAGCATCTCCTGGATCTGGCGGTGCTCGCGTTCCCGGTAGCCCGCGGGCGGCGGCAGCAGCGGGTCAATCGTGTACGCGGGCACGAGGAACCGCCGTACCTCGACCTCAGGGTGGGCAGACGCGAACGCATCGCCCGCCCGCAGGGCCTCCTCAGGGATGGGGGCCAGCGCCCGCACGCGATGGCCGAGCTGGCCCAGCCCCGAAACCAGTTCGCCGCAGGAAATGCCTCCGCCGCCCCGTTGCGGCGGCAATATCCCGACGAAGAGAATATCCAGGGGGCCCGGTCTCACCGGGACACCAGTGTCCGGAACGGGAAAACTTTGCCCTGGGCCGTCGTCTGCGGCTGTGCCCGCCGTACCTGCAGGATCCCCGCCTGCCGCCACATATCGGCCATCAGAGCGTAGTGGCTCCACCCGCGCAGGCCGCGCAGGTGATCGAGGAAGGCCTTCCGCACCGCATCCTCGTCCACGTGGCCGACCGCCGGACTCACGACCAGCACGTAGCGCGGGATCCCGCGGGCATCCTGCTCTTCCAGGAGCTGGTAATCGCCGACCCCGCCGCCGAAGCGCCGGGGCAGGGTCTCCTCCAGCAAGTGATCCAGGTCGGCGCCCACGAACGTCACGCCCTCCCCGGTCAACTTGTCGACGCTCCGGATCGTGTGCAGGTGGGCGGCGTAGCCGAGAGCATCCCAGGGACATCCACATTGTCGTCGTTCCAGCGCACCGAAGTCGCCGATCTCGGCATTCAGCATGACCTTGGGCACGGCCGGCCGAAGGGAGGTCAGCAGGTAGGCCTGCACCGTGACCTCCTGGACGACGGGGCGGGGATGCGTGATGACGGCAAACGCGTCGAGAAACACATGGACGTCGTCCTCGACCCGCGGCGTCACGCACTGCGCCCCGACGCCTCCGCCCTCCGAAAAGCCATAGCAGGGAATCGCCCGCGCCCCTGAGGCCTCAATCGTCTGTTTGCGCGCCAGCGTCAGGGGTTCGGCGCCGAGGAGAAAGGTGACGCCGGCCAGGGAGTGGCCGCGGGCC
>Ga0073934_10005927_pt1 | contig 18349 bp, 8 predicted proteins | sample LarsenN4metaG_FD_76834 | JGI IMG/M metagenome (GOLD analysis project Ga0073934, IMG submission 76834) | Hot spring sediment bacterial and archeal communities from British Columbia, Canada, to study Microbial Dark Matter (Phase II) - Larsen... ... | reverse complement strand
TTTTCTGCTTGCGATAAATCGTGAATGGATTTTTCAAACCCTCGCGGGTGAAATTGACGCCGGTGTGAATCTCCACGCCGCTTTTCCATTCCCAATGATTGTCGAAATGCAAAAAACCGGTTTCTTGAAAACCGGTGAAATCCCAAAAGCTGCGATACGACACGTGCGGCCGCAGCTCGTGCAGGCCGAAAAAGTTTTGCGGACGATAACGATGCAGAATGAGCGTCTCGGATTTTCGGTAAGCGAATCGGCGCAAGAAGCCGACTTCGGGATTGAAATTCTCGGCAATCTCCGTGTAATTGGCTTGAATGATCCACGACTTGGAATCATGATTGAGGCCAAGCTTGAAACCGTGATCGCGCCCGCTGCGGCCGAGGGTGGTGGTTTTCGCAAGGAAACCGACGGCTTGCGTATATTTGCCGATGCCGAGGCGCGCATCGGCAACGAAGGTTCGATTGTACTTCGTTTCGCCGGCGATCTGCCGGCCGCCGGTGGCTTCGCGATTGATGAACATCACGCCGAGGCCGGAGCGATTGGGAAACTCCTGGCTCACGCGCGCCACCGAGAAATTGTTGGCTTGCGTGATTTGATCGAGGCTCTCGGTTTGCATGTTGAGCAAGCCGAGATTCGTCGCGCCGATTTTTCCTGAGAGCCGGCCGCCGCCGACAATCGGCACTTCACGGCCGCCGGCGCTGATGCCGATGCGCCGGCTGAAAAAAATTTCGACTTCGCCGGGCGTGCCGATCGCGAATAATCCCGCATTCTCCAAAAAGAACGGCCGCTTCTCCGGAAAGAAAAGATTGAAGCGCTCGAGGTTGACTTGCTGCTCATCCACTTCGACTTGCGCAAAGTCGGTGTTGTACGTCGCGTCCAGCGTCAAGCTCGGGGTGAGGCTGTATTTCAAATCGCCGCCAAACTCGTTATCCCATTGGGAAGTGGTTTCCGTGAGAAATTTTCGCGTCGCTTTGCCGAGCGTGTACGGCATGAGCTTGAAATTGCGCTGGCTCGAAATTTCAAGGCCCTGCAAAACGCCGGCTTGCGACAGGCGAAACAAATTGAATTGGCGCGGCAGCCGCGACCAAAACGCGGTTTCATTGCGGCGGCGCAAATTGCGTTGAAAGTTGATGCCCCAGCTTTGCGACTTTCCGTTATTATATCGCAGCGTGCGGAAAGGAATCGCAAACTCGGCGCTCCAGCCGGAATCGGAAGTCGCGGTACGCACTTCCCACGACGCATCCCAGTTTAGATTAAAGCCACCGCCGGAGCCGGCCTGTTGTGTCGTCACCGGAGTGACATCGCCTTGGCCCTCGTTCGTCACCTGGCCATCATACTCTATACCGGCGGGATTGGTGCCAAACACAAAGCCATTCTGCTTGTCGTGAAAGGTGTCCAAAATAATTTGAAAGCAGTCGGTTTCATCGAGCGGCGAGTCGCGGCGGCTGTCGGAAACCACCATTCGACTGGGCGCGCGATCGTAGCAAACAACGCCGAAATAGATCGTGCCCGTCGTGTAAACGATGCGGACTTCGGTGCGCTCGGTGGCGGGCCGGCCTTCGTCGGGCGCGGTTTGCCAAAAACCGGTGGCCGGTGTCGCATCAGCCCAGGCTGGATCGGCAAGAACGTGGCCGTCCAAGGTTGGCGCAACATCGACGCGCCTCGCCGTCACCACCGGCGTTAAGGCTGCTTCATGATTGTTGCCGGTGGAAAAATCTTGGGCGCCGGCAAAAGAAACGTTTAATAAAACTAAAACCAACGTCGCGCCCTTCAAGGCGTGGGTGGTTTTGAGCATGGCTTCCTCCTCTCGCGCTTTCAAAAAACATTGAAAATTTTAAATTAAAAATTTACACTTTAAAATTTAAAAAAATTTACTGCCTTTCACAAACCAAAAAATGATTTTCAAACACCGCGCCGATCACCAACCTGTTCTCGAACACCGCGCCGACGCTCGAGCCGGAGATTTCCTCGCCGTTGTTCAAATAGATTTGGTCGATCTTATAATCACCATTTGCGTTGAAACTTATCTTAAGAATTTCCGAGGGCGACAATTTTGACGCATCTTTCGCATGGCGCGTAAACGTGAGAAGCTGCGGATGCGCCGCCGCCCACAAATTGCCCTCGGCGTCCAGCTCGATATTATCCACGCCGGTGCCGAGCGGAATTTCTTTGGCCAATTGCAGCGCGCCGGAAGCTGCGTCGCGCGCATAGACATTTATTTTCAGGCCGACGCAAGCCGCCACGTAAATCGTTTCGCCGTCGTGACTCGCATTGATGCCGTTGGCATACGCAATATCCTCCGCCGCTTTTTTGAAATTTTGGCCGTCGTAATAAAGCACGTACGATCTCGCCAACTGCAAATACTCTTCCAGCGTGCGGCCGAGCGCCGAGGTGTTGCCGTGATCGTTGGTGACGTAAAAGCGGCGCGGCTCGATGGCGACGACGTCATTCGGACTCGTCATCAGCTCGCCGCGAATTGACTCGCGATGCACGAGGGTGCTGTCGTGATAATCAAAAATTTCGACGGCGTGTTCTTCTGCGCCGCGATGATTCACCACAAAAAGTGAAACCTGGTTATTTTCACTGAGAAAAAGGCTGATGCCGTGCGGAGCAAAGTGTGACTTGAAATCTTTCGTCAAATTTTTTAATTGAGGTTTCGCCGCTTTCAAATCATACGCATAAATCGCGCCTTGCGCCGGTTCGCCGCGAAAAATCGCGCGCCGGTCGCTCGAGGAGATAAAAGCCACGCCGGTTTGTGGATGAATCGTAATATCCTCGGCGCCAACCGCGCCGTTGATTTTTTGGCATGGTCCGCTGAAATGCGGCTTGATCGTTTTAAATTCGCCGGCATGGCGGACGGTGTCGACGACGCGCCAGACAATTGCCAAGACGGCAACAACCGCTGCGATTTTGAAATATTTCATGATAAAAAACTTTGATGAGGTTCATTGACTCGTTGGCTAACTTATTCGTCAAGAAGTTTTGCCATCATCGTTTGGTGAGGAGGTACTATCAGGTGTTTTCTTCGGGGTTGTCGTTGATTCGGTGTTCCACTCGACCGGCAGGCTGCCGGGTCGCAATGTCTCCGTGAAAGGATTAATCAGTGAAAGCTCTGGGATTGGCAAAAAATCTTTTTCATTCATAGTGTAGAGAACATGAATGTTATTCTCTAATAAAGTTGCCGCGAATACCGCATCATACCATTGTTTGTGCTTGAGGTTATATTTACGGCACAGAGCAATAATGGATTGTAATGTAGCAGTGGTGGGTAAAATTAGCTTTAGATTGGGTGTTTCGAGAACTTCTGTAACCATATCGAGAGCGTCAGGAAACGCGAGGTGGTTTTCTGGAGAACGATAGCTGCGAGGATTGGAAACAACATTAACGATTTCCGTAGCAGTTTGTAAAGCGATGCACCCTTTGAATTCGCCGCCCGCAATCAAGTTACGAACTTTTCGGCAACATGAATAGTAACCACTTTTGCGGTTATGGCCATAAATCCAAATCATAGCATCAACCGCGGCGATTTCATTTTTGGCTGGCCGAGGGATCATAACTTATACCTCGTGTCTTCATAACACGAGGCGCGGTCAAATTCGTCTATTAAGTCTAACTCCCACACCGGTCCGCCATCATCCGGATCGATAAAACGGCGTGGTTGCTGTGGCGCTTGACTACCTTCGCTGCCGTTAAACTTAAGCCTCTCCGCTTTGTCAAGCAATCGCCGCAAATTGGCGATCTCTTCGACAGAGAGACTGAGGATCATTTGCACCAATTCCTGGCTTTGCGCGGCTTTGGCGTCAACGGTTGCTGATGTAGACATGGTTATTCTCTCATTATTTTATTAAATGCAAAAATCTTTCACGGTTTAAATATAAGCATTCATGTGATAACTGTCAAATAAATCTGCAAACAAAAAGCGCCAAAAGCAAGTCTTGGCGCTCAGATAAAATTGATATAGTCTTGCTTCCTTTACTGGCTATTGGCTTCGCTGAGGCGTGGCAAAACTTTCTCCGGATAATAAAACTCAATCTCCAGGCGCCGGTTCAGCTTTCGGCCCAGCGGCTTCTCATCGTCGCCGATCGTTTTGCGGTCGCCGTTGAGGTATTCGATCATCATCGGCCTGGACTCGCCGAATCCCTGCGCCTTGGCGTCCAGCCGCGCTTCGATTTTTTCGTAATTTTCCGGATTGCTCGCGCGGATATGGCGCAGAAAATAGACGCGAAACGTGTCGGCGCGCTGCTGCGACAGCTTCATATTCACGGAGTCCGGCCCGATGGCGCAAGCGTGACCGGCAAAACGCATTCGCATATTTTTGTCCTCAAGCATGCGATTGACGTGTTCCATCAGTTTGGGCCAATAGAAATCGTAAAGCGGCTCGGTGCCGCGGAATTTGATTGGCCAAGCCACGCGCTGTTCCCGCAGGATCGATTGCGCCGCGAGATAGGTTTGGCGCGGCTTGGTGCGGAATTGCCGGCCCAACGAATCGGTTAAAATGAGCGCATAAGCCGCGTCGTTGCCCACCCAGGCCGCGCTGTTTTTGTCGCCGGCTTGATCGGGCTGCCAGCGGATGGCATCCTGCAAATTTGCGCCCTGCAATGCGGCGTTGATGATGATTTGATCCCGCAAATGCCGCGACTCGAGTTCGATCTTTCCGTTATCGAGCGTCACCACGCCGGCAATCGCCGCCGTAAAAACAACCGGCGAAGGCAACGGCTCGTTCAAATTAAAAGCGACGAGCTGGAACAACACCGCTTCGCTTTTGCTGTCCGCCGTGATGTTGACATACCGGCGCTCCTGCATCACCCAGCGTGAATCCGTCGCGTCGCGCGGCGGCTTGCGCAGCTTGATCACTTCGCCGGGCAAAATTTGAATTTGCTCGCGATACACGCCCAAAGTGAATAAAGAATCCCGCACGGCTTCGGCGCGGGCATCAGCCAGCTTGATGTCGTTCTCGCCGGAATTGGGATCGGCAAAACCTTGCAAGGTGATTTTCAAATCGCGATTTCCCCGCAGCCGTTGCGCCAGCGTAACCAGCGGCGGCTCCAAAATCGATTCGCGCAGATAATCCGTTTTGATTTCGGCGCTGCCGGAATCAAAACAAACTTCGGCGATGAAAGGCACTTCGTAGGCGAGGCGGGATTGCTTGAGCACGAGCGCGGTATCAGCCGTCGCGAAGCGGCCTTTGGGAATGGTATAAAAAGCGGCGCGGCGCCGGTTATTCGTTTTATTGCTCTCGCGAAAACGATTCTCTTCATCCAGGCGCGCCGTCATATAATGCAACCCGGCCAATGAAGTACGCCATTCCATTTTGATCGTATCCACGGCGCCGGCTTGCAAGTTTGGAATCAAGGTTTGCGCCATCAGCTTGTTCGACGTCGCGCCGTCAGCGAGCGCGGCCAACGAATCATAAAGCGTTAACGAAAGATTTTTCACCGCGCCGTCGCCGCTGTTTTTGATGATGATTTGCAGCCTCCCTTGCAGATCGTCCTCGGTAATCCACGGATGATAATCGAACGTGAGGCTGGTGATTTCAAGCTCCGGGCTGGCGATGCGGAAATGCCGAATATTGCGGCCTACGCCCGCAGGGTTGCGGCCGTCGGCAAAACGCGCGTGCCGGTCGCGGTCATACGCCATCACCGTCCAGTAATAATCGCCGCCTTCAAGCTCGGTGAGCCGCAGCATCGAACCGCTGGCTTTTTGGTTGATGAAAAATTTCGAATTTTGCAAAACGCCGAGCAAATCGCTGCCGCTGTGCTCGAGCGTGTTGACGGCCTCCGCCAGTTTCACGCTGTCGCGAGCCACCATCAGCCAATACTCGACGTCGTCGTACAAATCCGGATCTTTCGTCGCCTGCCAGACCAGGCGGACGCTGTCGGATTTGATCAAAGCGCCCGGCGCCGGCCCGGCAAATTCAAATCCCTCCGGCTCAATCGCCTGATGCGTCACGCTGCCGCGATAGGTGCGCGCGAAAAGAAAATTATCCTCCACCGCCGCGACGTCGAAACGCAGCGCCTTGTTGCGGCCAGGAATCACACTCGTCGGCGTGTTGCGATCATCCAGCCGCAGCGTCAGGCCGAAGCTGAAATGGCTGAGCAGACAATTATTGAAATCGTAGCCGCCGCGCAGCGCGAAGATTTGGCTCCACGCGATTTCCGAGCCAAAGCTGAAAAAGCCTTGTTGATCGCGCGCCTTCTTGTAATCGGCGGTGAAATGCAATTGCAAACCGGTGTGCGTGCCGGTGTTGAAGGCGAGGCCGGCGCGAAACGTTCGCGGCAGCGGTGTCGCCGCCGAGATGAAGGTGAGCGACTGCCCGACCTCCGTTACCGCCAGGCCGGCGGAAAAAACTCCGTAATCGAGAAAATTGCTGCCGGTGTTGAGAAAACGAAAGCGCGCCGAACGAAAAAGCAAGCCGGTATCGACCATCCAGGATGAAGCGTCATATTGCGCCAGCTTGCTGCGGAGATATTTGAGATTGGTGCCCCAAGCGAGGCGCCGGCTCAACGGTTGTCCTAAGCTCAACGCCGCGACCAAATCATTGGCCGAAACCGTCCCGCCAGGGAGGGACTGCGCCGTGCTGTTGAAATCGGCCATGCCTTGATACGCGACGCCGAGGGCGAAGCGCGAATGTTGGCTCCACGGCGTGCGAATGCGCTTGCCGTAAATCAGCGAGGCGCTGTACACGTCGGCAATCCATTGTGCGTACGTCGCCGACCATTGCCATTCGCGCATGAAACCGGCCGCGCCCGGATTGGCATACACCGCGTGCAGATCGTCGATGACGCCGGTCAAGCTGCCGGCGATGCCCTGTTGCCGCGCCCCCGGCGTGAATTGCAAAAACGCCGCGCCTTGGCGAATTTGTGCGGCGGCCGGCGGCAAGGCGGCAATCAAAAAAGAAAAAAGCAACGTCGCGCTCGCCGCACGCTGTTGAGACGAGAAGAATTTTTTCATGGTCATCGAACGATTATGCATTTTTTCCACGCCGTAAATTCGCCGGAACGTAACGCGATGATGTAAACGCCGCTGCCGGCCTTGCGGCCGTCTTCTGTCAAGCCATTCCAGTTATAAGTATTCCATCCGGCGTTGAAAGGCCCTTCAATCAATTTTGCAATGCAAACGCCGTTGAGATCGTAAACATCGAGCCGCGCGACGCGATTGGAGCTTAATCTGAAGTTGATCCCCAGCGACGATTGACTTTCGGCTTCGAACACATTACGGTCCAACACCATGTCGTTGCTGCTGCGCACCAACACCGAGGCGCTCGCCGTGGCGAAGTCGCCGAAAATGTCGCGGGCGCGAATCTCAAAACGGATTTCTTCCTCTTTGGCGGCGGTAAACAAACGCGTGTTGGTGAAAGCCGGCGCCACGTCGTGCCAGAGGTTGGGCGATAGTCGCATTGCTTTGATGTACGCATCAGCATACGAAGAGTCAATTTGGTTATTGGCAAAATAAACCCACAAATCCCATGAGACAATCGGCGCGAGGACTTGCACGCGCACCCGCACGCTGTCGCCGACCGTCACCTCCTGTGGCCTCGCTTCAATGAGCGGGCGCGTGCCCGCCGGCGGCGGCACCACGACGCGAACCGTATCTCGCGCGACATTGTTGGCCGGCGAATTGTCATTTGCCGCGAAAAGCGTCAACCGGCTGATGAGCCGGTCCAAATTCTGCGGCACTTTCGGCGCGAATTGCACCATAACGTTGATGGAATCGCTGCCGCCGGCATTCAACGAAGAAATTTGCCAAACCAGGGAATCGCGGTTCGCCACGGCCGGCGCTTTGGAAGCGGAAATGAAATGCACCGAATCCGGCAGCGATTGCCGCAAACGAACATTCTCCGCGCGTTCCGGCCCGAGATTACGGACTTTCAGGCGATACTCGTAGCGCTGCCCGGGCTTGACGGCATTTACATTTCTGCCATTTTCAAATAAAGTGAGATCAGTTTTGGAGGCCAGCGTCACGGCGAGATCAGTCGGTCCGAGCGGCGGCGGCAACACCACACGCACGGTGTCCGCAGCCGAGTTGTTCGCGGGTGAATTATCATTCGCTGAAAACAAATCCGCCCGGCTGATCAACCGCGTCAACGTCGCCGGAACTTGCGCGGCGAATTGCACCGTCACCGTAATCGAATCCGCGCCGCCGGAATTGAGCTGCGGGATTTGCCAAACCAAAGAATCTTTGCTCGTCACCGAAAGAGCTTTTGAGGCGCCAACAAAGCGCACCGAATCCGGCAGCAATTGCCGCACGCGAATGCTGCTCGCTTGTTGCAGGCCGAGATTGCGCACGCGAATTTTATAATCAATCGGCTCCCCGGGTTTGACGGCGTTGACGATGCGGCCATTTTCAACAATCGTGCTGATCGTGCGCGAATTTAACGTGAGGGCCAGATCAGTCGCAGGTGGCGGCAACACCACGCGCACGGTATCCGACGCCGAGTTGTTCGCGGGTGAATTATCATTCGCTGAAAACAAATCCGCGCGGCTGATCAACCGCGTCAACGTCGCCGGAACTTTCGAGGCGAATTGCACCGTAACCGTGATCGAATCCGCGCCACCGGCGTTGAGTTGCGGAATTTGCCAAACCAAAGAATCTTTGCTTGTCACCAAGAGAGCTTTTGATGCGCCAACAAAACGCACGGAATCCGGCAGCAGTTGTCGCACGCGAATGTCGCTGGCGTTTTCCAAGCCGAGATTGCGCACGCGGATTTTATAATCAATCGGCTCGCCAGGTTTGACGGCGTTGACGATGCGGCCATTTTCGACAATCGTGCTGATCGTGCGGGAATTTAATGCGATGGCGAGATCGGTTTGGCTTGGCGGCGGCGCGACGATATTGTAAACGGTGTCAATCGAGGCATTATCTTCCAACTTTGTCGGATCGTCATTGTCGGCTTTGGCAATCGCTTTGTTGATCAGCAAATTCGTGCCCACCGGCATGTTCGATGAGACTGCTGCGTTGAAGATAAAACTCGTATCCGTCCGCGCCGATAAAGCCGGGATGATCCACAAAAGCGAATCGGCATGAGCGCCGGCCGGCGGCGGCTGAAATCCATTTGCTTTCACGGAATCGGGCAGGAAATCAGTGACCCGAACGTTTCGCGCCGTGATAGCGGCTTTATTCGTCACAACGATCCGATAAAAAATCGTTTCGCCGCTTTTCGCGAAGCGCACGGTGTCATTTCCAACAACACGAAACGAATCGGTATTGACGAATTGGGCAACAGCGAGATCGGCAAACGTCGCCGGAGACGGCGGGAAAATGACGCGCACCGTATCCATCGCGAAGCGCGGCGCGGCATTGTCTGCGGAAAAATCAACGCGGCTGATGAGGCTCGTCAACACCGGCGGAACCTGCGGTGCCAATTGCACGGACACATTGATCGAGTCGAGGTTGCCAACGTCTAATCGAGGAATTTGCCAAACGAGGGAATCGCTGCTGATGAACGCCGGCGTTAGCGAAGCCGAAACGAAGCGCACGGAATCCGGCAAAATTTGGCGAACGCGAAGGCCATCGGCTTGCACCGGGCCGAGATTGCGCAGGTTGATGTGATAATCGTAGCGACGCCCCGGTTCGGTCGCGTTGACGATGCGGCCATTTTCCACCACCAAAGTATCCGTCCGCGAAACTAAATTCAAACCGAGCGTGGTTTGCCCCACAGTGCGGGGCTTGACGATATTGTAGACGGTGTCGATCGCGGTATTATCGTCCAGCGTAGCCGGGTCTTCGTTATCCGCTCGCGCCGTCGCGGTGTTGATCAACAAATTCGTTCCCGCCGGCATGTTGGGCGAGACGACGGCGCTGAAGCTGAAGAGGCGCTGTGATTGCGGCGGCAAATTCGCCAGCGTCCAAACAATCGAATCCGCCTCGCTGCTGGCCGGCGCCGGTTGCGAGCCGCTGGCGCGCGCCGAATCGGGAAGAAAGTTGGTGACGCGAACGTTTTGCGCGGTGACGGCGCTGGGATTGGCGACGACGATGTGATAGCGAATCGTTCCGCCGCTGGCGGCAAAACGCAGCGTATCGCCGCCGCTCACGGCAAACGAATCGGTTTGAGCAAATTGTTTCACCGCGAGATCGGTTTTTTGCGCCGGCGGTGGTGGCGGCGCAAAAACGACGCGCACGGTATCGCGGGCGGTATCGTTTCCCGCATTGTTATCCTGGCGCGCGGATAGCGTCAGGCGGCTGATGAGCCGCTGCAAACTCTGCGGCGCATTGGCGGCAAACTGCGCCGTGACGGTGATGGAATCGGCCGCGCCGGCGTCGAGCCGCGCGATTTGCCAGAGCAAAGAATCTCCATTTATATAAAACGGCGTTGGCGTCGCTTCAAGAAAACTCACCGACGGCGGCAAATGTTGAGTCAGGCGAATGCTTTCCGCGCGCTCAGCCCCCAAATTTTTCACGCCCAGCCGGTAGGCGTAACGATCTCCCGGCTGCACGGCTTTGACCGCCCGGCCATTTTCAAACACCGCGAGATCGGTGAATGAGGTCAACGCCACCGCCAAGTCGGTCGACCGCGGCTGCGAACGCCCGGAAACGAAATACTCTGCGGTGCCGCTGCCCTGGCGCATGCGGGTATCGCAAACCGTCACGTCGAGCGTTCGCCACGTGCCGTTGCGGAACGGATCGGGCGAGCTGTACGCCAGCATGTAGAAGTTTTGCGTCAGGGCGGCAAGCTGCTTGAAAATGTCGTTGAATTGGGAGGAATCGTTGATTTGAAAAAAACGGCCGCCGCTTTGGGTCGCAATATTCAACAGCGGATCGGGAAAGGCGCTTTCGCCCAGCGCAATCGTGTGAATGGGAATCTTGTACGCTTTGGCGCTGTCGACGACGGCTTGCTCGGTCGCGGCCGAGGCGTTGTCGTAGCCGTCGGTGTAGAGGATGATCGCGCGCCGGGTTTTCTCCAGCTTGGTTTGTTGAATGGCGGCAATCAGCGCGTCGTAGATCGCCGTTCCCGAGCAGGTGTCGGTCGCCGCGATTTTGGCGCGCAGCGGCGCTTGCTCGCTGGTGAAGCCAAGATTCTCTTTGATGAAGGAACAGAATTGAATCACGCCGGCGCGATCGACCGGACGCAGCTCGTCGAGATAAGCCAGCGCGCCGTTTTTGGCGTCTTGCAATTCTTCGATCATGCTGCCGCTGATGTCCATCACCAGCATCGTGCTGGTCGGAAACGGCGTGCTCTTGCGAAATTCGGTGAAGAGCGGCGCCGGAATTTGATCGAAGACATTCGGATTCGGCGGAAACGTGCGCTCGTCGCGGTGATATTCCAGCACGCGTTTCCAAAGCTCGGCGACCGGCGCGCCGGCGTCGGATATCTCCTGCGGCGCCAGCCAGCGCGAGGTGCTCGCCAATCCCAAAACCGGATTGCCGTTGTGATCCGTGACCGAAATCGTCGCCAGAATCGGATGCGGAAACGCCGCCGTCAAGCCGCGGGCGGAAAGCTCGCCGGAGATGGAAATGTTGGTGACATGAACATTGAGATAGGTTTGCCCGCTTGCCGGTGAAAGCGTTCCCATAACCAACAGGCCGGCGATCAGGCACCCCAGCGTTGATCTCGATAGTTGTCCGTGCAGATTCATGTCAAATCACCGCATCGAAGTGTGGAAAAAGGCCAAAGATCGTCGGCCTCGGCTGGTTAATGTTTTATAACAACTGAGTGCATCTTAACGAAATATTTGGCAAAAAGCAAGTGTTTTTTATTCTGACAAGGTCGGATAAAAAGTACTTGCTTTTGTTCAAACCTGTTGCCTAATTTTCATATAGAGCCATTTTCCTTGATACTCTACAGCGCCGTTTGCCGTTCAAACCGCTGCCGCCTGTCCAATCAATTTTCAGTGAGGCATGTCCCGCATGAAGCGCAAATGCACCCGTTTTCTTGCTGCCGCCTTTGTCGTCGCGACGATATTATCCGCTGAAGCTTTTCCGCAAGGTTTCGGCAAGAACAAAATTCAATATCAAACCCGCCGCTGGCAGTTCATTCAATCCGAGCATTACGATATTTATTTTTACGAAGACGGCCTGGCGGCGGCGAAGTTCACCGCGGCGGTGGCGGAATCATCGTACAAACAAATCAGCCGCTTGCTCGATTTTCAAATCCAGGCGCGCACGCCGATCCTGGTTTACAACTCGCACAATGATTTTGAAGAGACCAACGTGAGCGCGGAGATTCAGGAAGAGTCGGTCGGCGGCTTCACCGAGTTTTTCAAGAATCGCGTCGTGCTGCCTTACGAAGGCTCGCTGGAGCAATTTCGGCACGTCATTCATCACGAGTTGGTGCACGCGATGCACCTGCAATTTTTTTATGGCGCCGGCGTCGGCGCGGCGATTCGCGGCATTACCGGCTTTGCCTGGCCGCTGTGGTTTGGCGAAGGCCACGCGGAATATTTCGCGCGGCATTGGGACGCCGAAACCGACAACTTCATTCGCGACGCCGTGGTCTCCGGTTACATGCCGCCGATTCCGCAGCTTAACGGGTTTCTCGCCTACAAAGGCGGGCAGGCGCTGCTGTATTGGATCGAGAATCGCTACGGCGTGGAAAAAGTGACGAAATTCAATCACACCTTGCGCCGCACCAAAAATGTCGAGCGCGCCATTCGCGAGGCGTTCGGGATGACGATGGAGGATTTCAGCGACACCTGGCTGCGCGATTTGCGGGAGGAATATTGGCCGGAGATTGCGCGCCGCACGGCACCCGTCGATCTCGCCACGCAAATCACCGATCACGTCAAGAACGACGCGTTCATCAACAACAGCCCGGCGTTGAGTCCGAGCGGCGATCGTCTGGTTTATCTCAGCGACAAAGCCGGCAAGTTCGATATTTATATCACCTCGACGCTCGAGGCCGGCAAGCTGCGGCGTTTGGTGAGCGGGCAAAAGCAAAGCGGTTTGGAGGAGTTGAAGTGGCTGCGTCCCGGCATCGGCTGGTCGCCCGACAGCAAAAAGATCGCGTTTGCCGCCAAAGCCGGCGCGCGCGACGCCATTCATATCGTCGATGTGGAAAAAGGCAAAATCATTCGCACCTACAAACCCAAGTTGGACGGCCTGTGGTCGCCGGCGTGGTCGCCTGATGGCCATTCCATCGCCTTCATGGGCATGCAAGCCGGCCGCAGTGACATCATGCTGTTGCATGTGGATAGTGGCCAAATCACCAACGTGACGAACGATGCGTTCAGCGATCTCGATCCCGCCTGGTCGCCGGACGGAAAAACGATCACATTCGTTTCCGACCGCGGCGCATTTTCGGATCGGACCGCTGCCGGTGAAGACCTGTCGCTCGCAGATTTTTCCAACACCGACATTTTTCTGATTCATCCCGACGGCACGGGACTGCAGCAAATCACGACGAGTCCGTATGCCGAAAAATCGCCGACGTTTTTTCACCATGCCGACACGCTGCTGTTCATCTCCGATCGCAACGGCATCGACAACATTTATTTGTACGACCGGAGACGGCAGGCGGAAAAGCCGCTCACGAATCTGCTCACCGGCGCGAACCAGCTCTCGGCTTCGGTTCACGGCGATCGGGTGGCGTTTACCGCCTTTTCGCGCGGCGGCTACGATATTTTTTTGTGGAAAAATCCTTTCGATTATGCCGACACCCTGCGCACACTTTCACTCACGCCGTTTCGCGAGCGCGAGCTAAAACAAGGCCGCGGCCTTCCACTCTTGACGCTGGCGAACCTCGAGGCCGGCGCTGCCAGCCTCGATCGCGATGTCCGGCCTTACAACAAGTTTGTGTTCGATGCGGATTTTCGCTCCGGCAAAATCGGATTGGCGGCGAACGGGGCGGCGGAAGTGGTGCTGTCGCCGGAGAAACGTTTGGAACCGGACGGCTCTTATAAAATTCAAAACTACCGGCGCAAGTTCAGCGTCGATTACGCCGGCGGCGCCGGCGGTTACGATCCGTTTTTCGGCCTGCAAGGCTACACGCAATTTTACATCAGCGATCTCGCCGGCAATCAACAGATCGGCATCGGCATCAATTTGATTCGCGACCTCACCAACAGCGATTTCTATCTGAGCTGGGCCAACCTCTCGCATCGCGCCGCTTTCGGGGTGCAGTTTTTTCACGTCGCCAACTTTTTTCAAACCGCGCTCGACATCACGCGCGTGCGCAATCTCGGCGTTCAGATCGGCATGGCTTATCCCATTTCGCGATTCAAACGCTTCGAGCTGGGTGTGAATTATACCCATTTGCGGGAAAACAATCTCGGCTTTTTCTTCGACGTTCTGCCGACCCGCGTCACCAACGCGTTGCCGATCACGCTGGCGTATGTTTCCGACAACACCTTTTTCCGTTTCTTCGGACCGTTCACCGGCACGCGCTATCGCGCCGGCGTCGTTTTTGCGCCGGCTCTCGGCAATCGCGTCGTTTCGTTCCGCACCGGTTTTGCGGATTTTCGCAATTACTTCGGCCTCACGCGCGACATCGGCATCGCGTGGCGTTTCAGCGGCGCCGTGAGCGCCGGCAAAAATCCGATGCGTTTTTTCCTCGGCGGCGTTGACAACTGGCTCAACTACGATTTCGCGCGGAATTTGGACGCGTTCAACATCACCGATTTTTATTTCAGCGAGTTTGTGACTCCCCTGCGCGGCGCTGATTATTACGAGCGCATCGGCACGCGCTACGCCCTGTTGAACGTGGAGCTGCGGGTGCCGCTGGTGGATTATTTCATCACGCGCTTCCCGCTGCCGCTCGGCATCGCCGGCATTCGCGGCGCCGGCTTTCTCGACGTCGGCTCGGCGTGGAATTCCGACAAGCGTTTTCGCGCCACCGAAAAGAACGCCGACGGCGAAACCGTGCTGCGCGACCTCCTCGCCGGCTACGGCTGGGGCTTCCGCGCCAACCTCGGCATTTTCCTGCTGCGCATGGACGCCGTCTGGCGCACTAATCTCGCGCACAGCAGCAAGCCGCGCTATCTGTTCTCGTTCGGCACGGACTTTTAATTAAAAACATTCACGCAAAGACGCAAAAACGCAAAGATACCGCAAAGAAAAGCTTTGCGCATCCTTTGCGACTCTGCGGCTTTGCGTGCGCTTTTGTTTTTGCCATGCTTCGCATTCAGGAGAAGCCAATGAATATAAATAAAATTTCACGACTGCGCATTTTTCTTGTGCTCATTTTTGTCCTCGGTTGCGGTTCGTCCGCCCGCAATCCCAATCGCCCGCCCCGCTTCGGCGCCGGCCTGCTCATGAGCGCGCGCATCATTAATTTGCCCGCCGCCGAAAAAGGAGCCGGCAAAATCGTCTTCATCGCGGAAATGCGGTATTCCAACTTGCAATTCATCAAAACCGCCAACGGCTATGCCGCCGAAGTCGAATTGACGTTTTCCTTGCAGGAAAAAGGCCGGCCCGAAAGTGTCCGCCTGGTCGACCGCCGCCGCAAGATCGATCTGAAAAATTTCAGCGAAACGGTGGACCGCGAAAAAGTTCTGCGCGTCGTCGAAGAGATGGCCGTTCCCGTCGGCGAATACCTCGCCAATGTCACGGCGACGGATCGCTACGCCAGAAATCAGGGTTTTGTCTCGGAAACCCCGCAGGTGCAGGATTTCCTTTCGGGGCTGCATTTAAGCCCGCTCTTATTGACGACCGACTCTCTGGCGCGATTTCAAGCGGACAAACTCATCCCTTTGCGCCAAAACCGTTTCAAGAAAGATTTTTACACGCTTTTCGCGATCGGCGGTTTGCAGGCCGGGCAGCAGGTGGCTTTGCAATACGAGCTGCAAGATGGAGAAGGCAAATCGCTGTTCAGCCGCGAGGCCAAATTTGTCGCGCCTGAAATGATCATTTACACCTCATTGCCGATACCGGCCGCCAAATTGGCGATGGGCGTGACCGAGATCAAAATCGTTGCCGAGCAAAACGGCGTGAAAGCCGACGCCTCGATGTCGATTTACGCCAACGTCGGCGTAAGCCCGGAACGGGGCCAAAATATCGGCTCGATTATTGAGCCGATGCGTTATATCATGGACGGCAAAGATTGGCAAGCGCTGAAAGAGGCCTCGACGGAAGAACGCGCCGAACGCTTCAACGCTTTTTGGGCGGCGCGCCAACCCACGACGACCAAACAGGATGAAAACCCGCTGCTGGCGGAATTTTTTGTGCGCGTGCAGGAAGCCAACTTTCGCTTCAACTGGGCCGGCGTCGAAGGCTGGAGAAGCGACCGCGGCCGCATTTTTATTATTTACGGCGAACCCGACAGCGTGCAGCGCCAGCGCTCCAACCGCACCAACGCCAGCTATGAAACCTGGACCTACGCCGAGATCGGCCGCCAATTCGTTTTTTACGATTATAATAACGACGGTGATTTTCGGTTGATTTCGGGCGGGTGAGCTTGGCGTAACCAAATCTATTAAAAGTGAATTCTTTGCCTGCGGCTGTAGGCTTTTTCGGCAAACATTTTTAAACCGCGAATCAACGCTAATATTTTTCATTCGCGGTTGCCCCTTGTGTGGCCTGCGGCCGTAGGCTGCGCCCGTTGGGTTACGGCTTGTCCGCGCTAGGGTTGGGCTATTATGAAAGCTGAAAAAATGGAGATTGAAGAACAGTTTATTCGACAAGCCATCGCGCTGGCGCAGCAGGCCCGCGAGCGCGGCAATCATCCGTTCGGCGCGTTGCTCGTCGTTGATGATCGCGTCGTGCTAACCGCCGAAAACACGGTCAACAGCGAAAAGAATCCGACCTGCCATGCCGAGACCAATCTCGTTCAGAAGGCAATCCGCGAACTAAAGCAAAACCAGATGGCGAGAGCAACGCTTTACACGAGCTGCGAGCCGTGTCCCATGTGCGCCAGCGCGATTTATTGGACCGGCATTCGAAAAGTTGTTTACGCCTTGGCCAACGAAGAGCTTGCAAAAATTGCCGGCGATGTGCTCGGTGTTTCTTGCCGCGAGATTTTTGCCCGCGCCTCGGAAAAGGTCGAGATCGCCGGGCCGTTCCTCCTCGAAGAAGCGTGCAAGGTGCATGAGGGGTTTTGGGGTTAATCTTCACCCTCTATCTTGCGCACTGCGCGAAGGCAAGCCTTCCCACAATTTGACCCTGCCCAAACTTTTATTCTGCTTTTGCCGTCTAAAATATCAAAGCAGCGCCGCTTAAAATTAGTGCTTAGTTTTTATTTTAACCCAATATCCAAGGAGTCAACAAGATGTTCAAAAGACGTAAACGCGGATGGTTGATTACCGCGATACTGATAGGCGGTTTTCTCTGCGGCCTAATTTTCACTTCGCATTTGGAACTGGCGCCGGCGAGCTTGGCACAAGACAAAACCAAAACCTCGTCAACCAATCTTAACGCCGCGCAGGGCCGGTTGATCTTGCAGCAATTCAGCGCCGCGTTTGAAGAAGCCGCCGCGAAAGTGAATGCTTCCGTCGTGCCGATTTTCAGCGAGCAAGTCGTGGAAGAGCGCGGGCCGTTCACCATGCCGAACGATCAGTTCCGCGATTTCTTCGGCGATGATTTCTTCCGCCGCTTTTTCAGCAACCCGCGCAGCGGCGATGAGCGGCAGCGCGTGCGCGGTTTGGGTTCGGGCGTCGTCGTGAGCAAAGACGGCTATATTTTGACGAACAATCACGTCGTTCGTGAGGCGGATAAAGTGACGGTCATGCTCGGCGAAAATAAAAAATACACCGCGAAAGTCATCGGCACCGATCCGCAAACGGATTTGGCCGTCATCAAAATCAACGCGAACGGCTTGCCCGCCGCCACGCTCGGCAATTCCGACGACGTGCACATCGGGCAGTGGGTGATTGCGGTCGGCAATCCGTTTGAGTTGCTGCACACCGTCACCGCCGGCATCATCAGCGCCAAGGGCCGTTCCTCGGTCGGTCTCACGCAGTACGAAGATTTCATTCAAACCGACGCCTCGATCAATCCCGGCAACAGCGGCGGCGCGCTTGCCGACCTCGACGGCAACGTCATCGGCATCAACACTGCGATCAGCAGCCCGTCCGGCGGCAGCGTTGGCATCGGTTTCGCGATTCCGATCAACATGGCCAGACAGGTGATGGATGAATTGGTGGCAAAAGGCAAAGTGACGCGCGGCTATCTGGCGATTGTGCCGCAGGACATTGACGAGAACATGGCAAAGGCGTGGAAGTTGAAGAGCACGGCCGGCGCGCTGGTTGGCGATGTTACGGCAAATGGTCCGGCGGATAAAGCCGGCATCAGACGCGGCGATATCATCACCAGTTTCAATGGCAAGAAAATCGACAACAGCACGCAACTGCGTCAAGCCGTGGCGCAAGCAGAGCCAAGCTCAACCGCGAAAATTGTTTTGCTCCGCGATGGCCGTGAAGTGCCGGTGTCGGTGATTTTAGGTGAGCGTCCAAAAGATTTCAGCGGCCGCACTGATCAGCCGGAAGAG
>Ga0073934_10005926_pt1 | contig 18349 bp, 8 predicted proteins | sample LarsenN4metaG_FD_76834 | JGI IMG/M metagenome (GOLD analysis project Ga0073934, IMG submission 76834) | Hot spring sediment bacterial and archeal communities from British Columbia, Canada, to study Microbial Dark Matter (Phase II) - Larsen... ... | reverse complement strand
TATTTTTCTTGAATGCTATAGCAGGCTCGGGCGCCAAGCGCCCGCAAAACAGATTAGATTTGAAAGCATAGCAGGCTCGGGCGCCAAGCGCCCGCAAAACAGATTAGATTTGAAAGCATAGCAGGCTCGGGCGCCAAGCGCCCTCAAAACAGATAGATTTAAAACTGTTTTGCGGGCGCTCTCGCGCCCGAACGGAAAAGATTTTTCTTGAATGCTATAGCAGGCTCGGGCGCCAAGCGCCCTCAAAACAGATTAGATTTGAAAGCATAGCAGGCTCGGGCGCCAAGCGCCCTCAAAACAGATTAGATTTGAAAGCATAGCAGGCTCGGGCGCCAAGCGCCCTCAAAACAGATAGATTTAAAACTGTTTTGCGGGCGCTCTCGCGCCCGAACGGAAAAGTATTTTTCTTGAATGCTATAGCAGGCTCGGGCGCCAAGCGCCCTCAAAACGATCTTAAAGCAGTTTGCGATTCGATTTAGCTTGAGCAATAAGGACTGCGGCTATAGCCGCTTCGATGTGCGGCGAGTCTCCGACTCGCCGAGGGGCGCTGGAGATTCGCTCGCGGCTGCGCCGCCAGGAGGCTATGCCTCGCGCCTGACCAAATCTCTACAAAACCTCAAAACAGATCTTTAATCTATTCTTCTCTATGTCCTCTGCACCTCTGGCAACCGAAACCGATTCAACCCTTTTAATGCTTATCTTATAATGCCCTTGATTCGATATTACTTATTGGAGGGAAATGCTTAATGAAGAGAGCCATCATTCCATCTGTTACCGTTGTGTTAGCAATAGTCATCTCGGCGAGCTGGTTATTGCCGCCGGTGACCAGCCAGAGCCAGAGTATTGTGCGCGACCTGGCGCGCCAGCTCGCTGATGTAACCGTCTTTGGCGCTGACAGCGGAGACAATCTCGGCCGCACGGTCGCCACAGGCGACATCAATGGAGATGGAATAGCGGATATGATTGTTGGAGTGTGGGGCCCCAATACCCCCGGCGCTTCTCCTATCGGGGGCGCAGGCCCTGATAACAACCGGCCGGGCGCAGGCGAAGTGAGAGTCATCCTGGGAAACACAAGGCTTGGGGGCACACGCGATCTGGCCGGCCTTCCAACCGACCTCACCATTTACGGGAGAGCCGGAAGCCAGCTCGGGCAATCTATCGCCGTTGCCGATCTGAATGGCGATTCGGTAGCCGACCTCATAATAGGCGCTGCCGGAAGAGTGGGCCCCTCCGGCCAGACGCTGGCCGGTGAGGTCAGAGTCTTCTTCGGGGGCCCTGATCTGGTGGGCGAACGGGACCTCGCTACCCAATCGGCCAATATAAATATCTTCGGCTCGGACAGCACCCCCGGACTTGGCTCCGCCGTAGCCGTAGGCGATGTCAACGGAGATAGAGTAAAAGACCTTATCGTCTCTGCGCCGCTGTCAAGCGCGGTGAGCCCTAACAGCAAACTGCTGATATTCTTCGGCGGCCCCACTCTGGCAGGCACAATCGACCTGCGCAATGCCGCTCCTGATGTGACAATCTCAAGCAATCTAATAGACGATGGATTGGGGAGCAGCCTCGCCATTGCCGACATAAACAGAGATGGACTTGATGACATTATCGCCGGTAGACCTCTCTTCAACAGGCCAGGAGCGACCGGCGCTCAGAGCGGCCAGGTGGCGGTAATCTTCGGCAGACAGATGTTTCCCGCGCTACAGGATCTGGGTTCCCGACCCCCTGATTTTATCATCATCGGCGCCCGCGGCGGCGACCGGCTGGGCTCTTCCGTCGTCTCTGCTGATGTGAACGCCGATAGCATACCCGATATACTGGCAAATAATGTCGTAGTATTCGGCGCCAAGACGCTTTCCGGCACGCTCGATCTGGCGAGAAATCACGCCGACTTCGCAATCGTCCCGGCTGCCGATGAGTTCAAACAGGGTGTTTCAGTCGCCGCCGGCGATGTCAACGGAGATGCGGTTGCAGACATCGTTCTGGGGGCGCCGGGCGCGGCAGATCCTGATAGGGGCCGGGCGGAAAATACCGGCAAGGTATTTATAATCTTCGGCAGCCAATCTCTGCCCGAACTGCGCGATCTGAGCATCGATCCGGCAGATGTGACGATTATAGGAAGCGCGCCGGGCGCGCTGGGCAGTTCCATCGCCGTAGGAGACGTAAATAGAGATGCGGTAGCCGATGTGATCGTCGGCGCGCCGCTATTTGCCGGCCCGGATGGAACAAGAGCATCATCAGGCGCAACTTACGTCCTGTTTGGCGGGCGCTTCTTCAGCATCGATGTTATATCTCCGGCGGGCGGCGAGCTGGTTGAAGCAGGCGCCCCATTCACGCTCAGATGGAGAACCGCGCCGGAGTTCGGCGCCGTCTTTCACCGGCTTCAACTCTCGGTAAATGACGGAGAATCATTCTCCACTACCATCGCTATTGTGCCCGACAATATTCAAGAATTCGTCTGGGACGTTCCATCGGGGCTGGCCGCCAGGAACGCGCGAGTGCTGATAGTTGCCCGCAATATGAAAGGCGAGCGGGCCGACACAATAAGTCCGAGTTTCACTATCTCCCCCATCCCGCGAATCAGCTCGGTTGAGTTCGTCGCCGGCGCCACGCCGCGATTGAGAGTTAGCGGCAGCGGCTTTCTGACCGACAACGCTGTGGTCGAGATCAACGGCGCAGTTGTCGGCTCAATGAGGTTCCCTCTGCCATTCAATCTGCCGGACGGCACATCTACGCGAATAGACGCGGCAGGACAGCAACTATTTCAGGCGCTGCCCGTCAACACTCAGGTGCGCATCACCGTGCTCAACCGATTGACCAATGTGCGCTCTGAACCGTTCAGATTTACCCGACTGCAAACAGTTCAGCCGAGCAGCACTCAGGATCTGGCGAGCCAACCGGCGAACCTGGCCGTCGTTGGCGCGGATGCGCAGGACGAGTTGGGGCAAGCTGTTTTCACCGGGGACATCAACGGCGACCGTGTAAGCGATCTGATTCTGGGGGCCCGCGCGGGCAGGGGCCCGAATAACAATCGCTCTGCCGCGGGCGAGGTGCGCGTCTTCTTCGGCAACGCCAACCTTTCAGGCGTCCGCGACCTGGCCGGCCAGCAGCCTGATCTAACCGTATTCGGAGCAGCCGGGAGCCAACTGGGATTAGCCATCGCTGTAGGGGACGTCAATGGCGACGGTATTGGCGATCTCATCTTAGGCGCTCCCACCAGCAGCGCGCTGTCGGGCCAGACGTTTGATGTGGGCGAAGTGCGAATCTATTTCGGGGGGCCGAATCTGAGAGGAACGCGAGATTTAGCCGGAACCAACGCAGACGTGAACATATTCGGGGGCCCGCTGAGGGGCCTCTTCGGATCGTCCCTGGCTGTAGGCGATGTCAACGGCGATGGCGTCAAAGACGTGATCATAGGCTCTCCGGCGGGGGCCTCGGACTCAAGCAAAGTCCTTGTCTTTTTCGGCGGAAGCGGACTGCGAGGCAGCATTGATATGCGCGGGCGCAGCGCCAACTTCACCCTGCTCTCCGCTGCCCTCGGCGAAGCATTAGGCGCCTCGGTAGCCAGCGCAGATGTCAATGCCGATGGAATTGACGACATCATCGCCGGGGCCCCACAGGCGGATGCGCCGGGGAGAACCGATCCGGGAAAGGTTTATGTCATCTTCGGCAAGAGGAATCTAGGGGGACTGCTCAACCTGGCATCCCAATCGGCCGATGTGACAATTATCGGAGAGAGGGCAAACGATCTGCTCGGCAAATCGCTGGCTGCGGCGGACGTCAACGGCAATGGAATAGCAGACATTATTATTGGAGCGCCCGATGGCGGAGCCGGCGCCCCTGGTTCTGTGATCATCATCTCCGGCAATATCAATCTCGCCGGCGCCCGCGATCTATCGGCGCAACCAGCCGATGCAAGCATAATCGGCGTTGATGCCGGAGATAGGTTCGGAGCTTCAATTGCGGCGGCAGATTTCAACGAAGACAATGTGGCCGATATTGTTGTCGGCGCGCCCGATGGAAAGGGCCCCGGCAACAGTCGCAGCGGAGCGGGCGAAGCTTATGTGATCTTCGGCGGCGCAGATCTTTCCATCAGACGCGAGCTTGCCAATACGCCTGCTGAAGTCACTATCTTCGGCCCGGCAGGCGGAGAGCAATTCGGATCTTCGGTCCACATAGGAGATGTCAATGATGATGGCGGAGCCGATCTGGTTCTGGGGGCCCCGCGCTCTAACACTTCGACCGGGGGACGCGCTGCCGCCGGCGCGGCATACGTCGTCTTCAGCCGGGTGACCAATGTAATAGTCTCATCCCCAACCGGCGCCGAGACGATTCAAGGAGGATCGGATTTCAAGATAACGTGGAGGGTGCCGGCCTCATTCACGCCGGTGAAACAGACGATCAAACTCTCTACCGACGGAGGCGCCACTTTCCCAATAGCGATTGTGAAGAAGCTGCTGGGAGATGTGCGCGAATTCATCTGGCAACTTCCCGCCGACTTGCAGACAGATACAGGAAAGATCCAGGTGAGCGCAACTGACGCTCAGGGTAACAAGCTCAAGGGAAGGAGCGCCGGGAATTTCCGCATTATCCCTGCTGCGCCGCTCGTCTGTACAGGTCTCAGCCCGCAAGAGCTGCCGGCTAACAATGCTGCCACAATCACGATCACCGGCAGCGGGTTCACCAGCGATGCCAGAGTTGTGATTACCAATTCCAGCAGTGGGGCCACCGTCACGCTCATTCCGACTGTTGCGCCGACGAGCCTGACCGTTTCTATCGATGCCGCTACATTGAATGTGCCCTCCGGCACCGGCTTCGCGGTGACGGTCACACAGGGCAGCAGGAGTTGCAGCCCGGGCTCTTTCCGAGTGGTTACAAGCTCAGGGGCCCCCTTCTCCTGCACCGGGCTCAGTCCGCAGGAGGTAGTAGCCAATTCTGATGCTACGATCAGCATCACCGGGACCGGATTCAACAGCACGGCTGTGGTCCAGATCAATGGCTCTGCTGCTGGAATCACAACCAGCTTTGTTAATCAAACGACCTTGAACGCCACTATTGCAGCAGCCGTGTTGAATGTGCCCGATGGCGCCAGCCTGACAGTAACGGTCGTTCAGGGAGGCAGCAGTTGCAGCCCGGGGACGCTGCGCGTGAGGGTTGATTCAGGGGCCCCATTCTTCTGCACCGGCTTCAGTCCGGCGACGGTGATAGCCAATGCCCCGGCTACGCTGACGATCAGCGGAAGCGGGTTCAACAGCAATGCTCGCGTCACGCTTACCAACTTGACGAGCGGGGTATCGAAGACTTTTATACCTACTGTCTCGCTGAACAGTTTGACCGTCGCTATTGATGGAGCAACGCTGACCCCGCCGAGCAGCAATGCCAAGATAACCGTAGTGCAGGGCAGCAACACTTGCGAGCCGGGGAACATACGCATTCAGGTTCCCATACCCACTATAGGCGCCGTTTCGCCTGCGTCGGTAATCGCCGGCGATGGCCCGCAGACATTAACCATAACTACTATAGGCAATGACAACAGCTATTCTTCGATACTCAATGTCTTGTTTGACGACATCTTTCTGGGCGGGACAGGCTTTGTCGATCACAATACAGCCAGCGCTGTGCTTGAAGCTCATCTCTTCACCGTTCCGGGCCAGCATTCGATCAAAGTGCGTAATCAGGGGGACGGTGGACCGAAAGATTCGGCCCCATTTGCATATAGCGTAGTAGAGGGCACGCCTGAGTTCAGGTCGCTCTCGCCCGACAGCGTAAACTTCAATGTAGGGGCGCAGAGCGGCTTGAACATAAACATTGTCGCTACTAAAGCTCATAATTTGAACGGCGGGTTGAGGATTGTTCTGAAGAAAAACGGAACTGGCTCTGAGTTCGTCTTCACACCGTCGAGCTTCAACAGCAGCGGCGGGATACAAAATATCCGTGTGAATATTCCCAACACATTCTTTACTGCTGGTCTGACTTCGATCACAGTTCAGATCCGCAATCCTGGTGGGGCAACTTCAGCGGCCAGGACTATAGCTGTGAATCCTTAAAACGTTCTACGTCCGACGTCGGACGTAGAACGCGGCGACGTCGGACGTTTTAATCGGTAAGCAATCTTTGCGATGGGGGATCGTATTCGCGGACGATCCGGTCTATGCAGGCGGCGCTATTGGGGCTCATCTCTATGAATTCTACTCCTACTCCCTGACCCACTTCGCAACGCACCACTCTGCCGGTAGCAATGATTGCGCCGCCGATTCGTGGGGATTCAATGTATAGAGAGATAATAGAACCGGGCGGGATTATCTTCTCGGTGCTGATAAATGCTCCGCGCATGCTTATATTTGTGATCTTAGCGTCGTGTTCATTGGCAACTCGCATGTAGCCGAGTCTGACCTTAGCTTCAAACGGCACTCGTTTGAAGATGCGCCTTTCCAGCCATTCCTTTAACAATCGATCCTCCTACACTGCCTCCTGAGCCTTCCCGCTACTCTGCGCGCTGCAATTGCTTAGCCTGTGTCGTTGAACCGCCGGCCGAGTCTGTGTGGCGCAATTGCGCTTAGCACTGTTATCGACAACAATTCAGAACGGGCTTAGTAGGTGTTCATCCGCTTCCTGCGAAGGAGGCGAAACTTAATGAAGCGATCCAAAATAAAGATTTGGCAGCGCCTGGGTTGCTAGTGTATATTTAGGTTGATTTCTTCAGGGCCTGGCCGGTCTTGAATTCAATGAGAAGTTTTCAAGGAGTAATGATGTCAGCAAAAGGGAAATTAGCTGTTGTAGTGCTCTCGATGGCAATTATTTTCTATGCTGTCGTAGGCGGTTTTCTCTCTCACGAAGCCACTGCCAAAGATAATCCCTGGGCGCAACTTCATATCTTCGACGATGTGCTCCGGCACATTGTGCGCGATTATGTCGATGAGCCTGACCTTGAGAAGGTCCGCATAGGGGCGCTGCACGGGCTGGCTGAGGGCCTCGATCCTTACAGCGCATATCTGCTGCCTGAGCAAGTGCGCCAGCACAATGCAGGAAAGAACGGGCTGGGCGAGACAGGCCTGGTACTCTCCAAAATGGGCGGGTTTGCATTTGTGGTCTCGGTGCTGAAAGGTTCTCCGGCAGAGGCAGCCGGATTTCAGCCCGGCGATTTCATCGAGTACATAGGCAAGACCCCCTCGCGCGACATCAGCCTCTACAATGCTTACAGCCTTCTCAACGGGCCCATTGGCACAGAGGTTGAGCTATCGATCTTCCGCGGCAATAAACCGCACAAGCTGAAAGTCAAGCGAGCAGTGCTCACTCAACCTGCAATCGAAAGCCGCGCTCAGGAGCCCGGCATCGGCTATGTCAAAGTCACAAGCCTGGCCGCAGGCAAAGCAAATGAGATCAAAGACCAGCTAACGCAGCTCAAGAATAGAGGCGCACAGAAGTTCATCCTCGACCTTCGCGCCACTGCTGGCGGCGAGCTTGAAGAGGCGGTCGCAGTAGCCAATCTCTTTATTAAATCCGGTGTGATTGCCAAGACTGTTGGCCGTGAAGGGAAAGAACTCTCTGTCCTCCAGGCCAGGCCGGAAAGATTCGCATTCGACAATGAGCTGGTAGTGCTTATCAATTACAATACAGCCGGTCCTGCCGAAGCCATTGCCTCTGCTGTCGTGGAGAATAAGCGCGGCGAAGTGGTTGGCGTGCGCACTTTCGGCGCCGGATCGCAGCAGCAGTTATTCAATCTCAAGGATGGCAGCGGCCTTCTGCTGACGACTGTTAAGTACGCTTCTGCTTCAGGCAAACCATTTATGGATGGCGGCGTTACCCCAACCGTAGAAGTCAAGCCCGGAGATGCCGCCGAGCTTGTACCCCCCGATGCAGTCCAGGAAGAGGATGAAGATGATCCGCAGAAACAGCAGAAGCAAGTAGCCCCTTCTCAACCGGCAGAAGACATACAGCTCAAACGAGCAGTCGAGATTTTGAACACTGGCAAAGCGCCCGCCCGCCGCGCAGCCTGAGAGAGCGCGGCAGGGTTCGTTCGCGACTGCATTGCGCCAACAGCCCGGCAATGCGGCTATCTATATCAGCATCAATTCACTTAGCAACTGCGACTGAGCAGCATTCATTAGATGTGCGCTTTCGCTACAATAACAAGCCCTAATTGCTTTGAAACTCCTCAGAAAATGCTCCGGGAGCGCCTCGACGAGAGAGGGTGGCGCTGCCTTGCCTGCTCAGCCTTGCACTACCTGGCAAGGCGGGCCTCTCAAGGATGAGAGGCGCTCCCAGGCTTTTCATTATTTCTCTCGCGTCGCCTGAGGCCGTCTGAAAGACCCCTCTATGAATCTGGCCTGGCATGGCCTTTGCTCATTGTTTCTTTGAAGGCTCTCCCTGGAGATTGTAGGTTGTGCAAAGGATAAGGTATGTATGTAACCAATCGCGAAGCTTTGATACTCATCATTGCTGCTCTTAACCTTTCTTTCTCCATTCCAGATCAAAAATCGGATAGAGGCGTTAAAGTGAAGAAGGTAGCTAGCGCCGATCTGCTGGCGGTGCTGTGGCGTGAGCCAGGGAACATTTCTGCGCGTGACCTGTTCTTTGGTCCAGCAGGGAAGAAGCACCTGCCCAGGGGCAAGTTTAAGTTCATTGAAGAGGATAAAGACGGGACACAGCCCAAATTCAAGATCAAAGATGAAACCGGTGTGGAATGGAAAGTCAAGATCGGCCAGGAGGCTCAGCCTGAGACGGCGGCTACAAGGTTGTTGTGGGCAGTGGGATATTTTGCCGATGAAGTATATTACCTGTCCAAATTGCGCGTTGAGAATTATGAAGAAGCTCAGCCGCGGTCGGGAACTAATCTCTGCTAATGGTGTAGTTCTCGGTGCGAGATTGGAGCGCAATATCAAAGGCGAGAAGAAGATTGGAAATTGGAGCTGGTTTGATAATCCCTTTGTCGGCACAAGAGAGCTAAGTGGGTTAAAGGTCATGATGGCTCTCATGAACAATTGGGACCTGCTGGAGAGAAACAACAGCATCTATGAAGTGCGAGGGGTTGAGTATCGCTATGTTGTCAGCGATCTCGGCTCTACCTTTGGCAAAACAGGCAATGAATATGGCCGGTCGAAGGGGGACCTTGAGGACTATATCAAATCGAAATTCATCGAGAGAATTGGATCACATTATCTAGATTTCGCTCTACACACCCGCCCAATCTTTTTTCTCATAGTTAACGTTCTTTATTATCAGGAGCATGCTCGAATGGAGTAGATAGGTAATAATATTCCGCGCGCTCACGCAAAGTGGATTGGTCGGCTGCTTGCGCAACTTTCAGATAAACAGATTGCCGATGCATTTCGCGCCGCCGGGTATTCGCGTCAGCAGGTGAACGCTTTCAGCAGAAAGGTGAGAGAGAGAGAATAAAAGAGTTGAACAACCTTTGATGCGATGGCTCGTTGATCAATTACGGAACTGGATCTCAATGGACCAATGATTCTAACGCTTCCTCCTCTTCTTTTCTAAATTGGATTTGATAAAGCTCCGAATAGAGCCCCCCACGAGCAAGCAACTCCTGGTGGGCCCCTCGTTCAACTATAATGCCATCCTTCAAAACAAATATGACATCGGCCCGCCTGATAGTCGCCAGGCGGTGTGCGATGATAATAGAAGTTTTGCCTTCCATCAAACGATTGAGAGCTTCAAAGACAAGCTCTTCTGACGCAGCATCAAGCCCTGAAGTAGGCTCATCGAGAATCAGAATCGGCGCGTCGCGTATGATTGCTCGCGCTATGGCTATTCGCTGGCGCTGCCCGCCAGAGAGTGTCACTCCGCGTTCGCCAACCATTGTGTCATATCCTTCCGGCAACTCTTCAATAAATTCATGCGCATTGGCAAGCCTGGCTGCGCGGATAATTTCGTCGCGAGTAGCTTCCGGTTTGCCGTAGGCTATGTTTTGCCAGATAGTGGCGCGGAACAGCAGAGTCTCTTGCAGAACAAAACTGATCCGCTGGCGAAGCGATCTCTGCTTGAAGCTACGCACGTCGCTGCCGTCAATCTTCACCTGGCCTGAAAGCGGATCATAAAAGCGGGGGATGAGACTGATGATAGTGCTCTTGCCTGCGCCGGTGGGGCCTACGAACGCAGCGACCTGCCCCGGCTGGATCGTGAAATTTATGTCTTTCAGTACCAACTGCTCTTCAGTGTAGCCGAAATAGACATGGGAAAATTCTATCTTGCCTTTGAATCTGGGAGCATTGCGCGCTCGCGGCAGATCGCGCACCTGTCGTTCTGTTTCCAGCACTTCTCGTATGCGCTCAAACCCGACGGCGGCTCGGGAAAAGGTATCAGTCATCTTCGATAGCTCGCGCATGGGCTTGTACATTCGGGTGAGATATAGGAAAAATACTATCAACACGCCTGGCGTGATTTGGCCTGTAATTACCAGCCGAGCGCCATACCACAGGACGAGTGAGGTCCCTGCGGCGACAATGACCTCTACGACTGGCGAAAGCTTGGCCTTGATACTGCGGGCGCGCAGAGCAATCTCAACACTTTCAAGGCTCTCTTGCTCAAACCGGCGAAGTTCGTAATCTTCTCTGGCAAACGCTTTGACAACGCGCATGGACGAGAAGACTTCTTGCACTACTGAAACAATCTCGCTCTCTTTCTTCCTGACAGCGCGCGAGGCTTTCTTGATGCGATGAGTAAAACTGTAGACTACCAGGAAGAGCGCCGGAGCAACCGAAAGCGCAATCAATGTGAATTGCCAGTTAAGATAGAACATCACGCCGATCATGCCAACCAGCGTGAGGATATTAATCAACGAGCCAAGCAATGCTGATGTTATTAGATTTTGAATTGCTTCAATATCGCTGGTGACTCTGCTGGTGAGGTCCCCTGTTCTCTTCTGATCGTGATAGGCCAGCGATAAACGTTGTATATGATGATAGAGCATTTGCCTCAGGTCATGTACGACCCATTGGCCAACGCTGGTAGTAAGATATTTTTCCGCATAAGAACTGATTGCTCCAACTATCGCGATTGCGATTACCGCAATCGCGGCGAAGCTCAAGATGGCAAGCTTGTCCTGACCGAATATTTGATTTATGAGATCGGCCAGCCACTCAGGCATCGGCTTTGACTCAATTACATAATCAAAGACGATCTTCAAAGGCCATGGCTCCAGCAAGTCTGTTACCCCTACAATCACCACTGCAACAAGAGCGAGGCTTAGAGATTTCCAATGGGGGCGCAACAGATGAGTTATCTTGAGCTTTTCACTCTTCTTTGAAGGGCACTGCGCTGCCATTATCTCTATCTCCTGAGCAACTTCTTCTTGATGTCGGGAGCGAATTCTTTTAGTACAACGAACTGTACTACATCGAATCCCACAGTGATGCCAAAGCGGCGAAATGTGGGCCGACGCCAATTCGGTCATGTCCGGGTGTGCTTCGCTCCCAGATATTAGCCAGCGCGCTGGCAGTAAGGGCCCCACCGAGGCGAGAGATATTAGGTTGCAAGCCACCGCTTCTATCTTCGGTTACAAAGACGCGGCTCGCCGCATACAGCAGGCGTGAGCGGAAATCTTGTTTATGAGAAGGCTTATAGCGCGGGTCTTCATTAAAGATGATCGGGTAGACTCCGGAAGTGAGCAACGAGCGAGTAGTGCGCGTGCCAAATTTAATAGCGCATCGAGAAAGGCCATCAGCCAGTTTGTCTCCAGCGTCCTTATGAGGCTGATCCTCCTCTCTGAACTGAGTAATGACTGTGCTCACTCCTGTGAACGCATATCCTCCCGGACTGAGAAAGGCGCGTTCAAGCCCATACTTGAGCTTCTCTTTTGGAGTTAAATCGGTGGAAAGATTATTAGGATTTTGGCCGGGAGATTGACCGATTGTATTATTTTGGGACGAAGGCACGGTCGAAGTGCTTTGTGAGAATCCTGCCCGATACTCGCAGAGGATCACTGCAAGAGCTAGCAATAAACAGGCTACCAGGTTGTCTCTGCTCAACTTCATGACACACTTCCTGCTAGACCGAGCGATATTGAAGGAGCGTATTTCATCTTGCAAAGGTTATGCCCGTTAAGAGGAAGAAGAGACTACCGCTGCAGCAATGAAACTATTGTGGCGCCGGATAGAGAGATATGGTAAAAGAGTGGCGCTACAGACCGATCGCAAAAACATCTATTCATCTATCGTGATCAAGAGATCAGGTACCACCGGCTGGTAGAGAGACCTACTGCTGAAGAGCCCCCCTAGTGAAAGGATCAGAGAGGAAGAAATACACTGCGCCGGCAGACCATCCTTGGATGAGATTTCGTTTGTGGGAGGCAAAAAAAGATGCTTATAAAGGTTGACAGAGATCACGGGCGCGAGATTGGCGACCAAGTAGCGCAGTTGGCGATTGATACCGTTTGGAGTTGGTAATAGAACCCATTTTGCTCCAGGCCCGGGTTATGGTGCCCGGGGCCGCTTCCCCGTGATCCGATTTCACACCAACAACGGTATTACCCCGACCGCCTGCCTGCTTGCCATCTATAGAGATTAAGGAAAAGAATTTCCTTGCAAAGCCCGCGAAGCGGGCGTCCAGAGAGTAGCCCTGAATTCGCCACATCAATTCTTCTTTACCTGCTTCCTTACAAAGCCCGCGAAGCGGGCGTCCAGAGAGTAGCCCAGGGCGTGAGCCCTGGGTAGATGCGGCATTCACTCTCCAAGCCCTGAAAGGGCGACAGAAAATACCCCCTGAGCGCCTCTCACACGGACTGCTTGCCATCTATAGCCCTTGAGAAAAATATTTTCCCTTCGGGCGCAAACACTTCGGGCGTGCAACGCCCTCAAAACCGCCCGTAGTTCTTGCGCCCTCAAAACCGCTTTAAACATAGAGTTGTTTTGAGGGCGCTTGGCGAGAGGAACCGACCGCAATCTTTTTCTTGATGTCAGACGGCCGACGCCTCCTCCACCTCGTGAGTGATAAACTCTCACGAGGTGGACATCAGATTGCTTAAAGGAGGCGCTATGGCGATCTATTGTGCAGTGGATTTTCATCTACGACAACAAACTATTACTTATTGTGACACGAACGATGGCGAAATCAAGCATCATAAGTTGGATTATCAACTTACGTTTCCTGCTGATTGAGGCGGGGCTGCTCGGCCATCAAACGCTCGCGGCCAATTAAGGCGCTTCTACTATCGTTTGCTTGAGCGTCGTGGCTCACAAAAAGCTCCAGTAGCAGTAGCACGAGGGGGCTGCTCCGTAGGAGCCTATATTCTGCTGCGTGATAGAATCGAATAGGCTGAGTTTCAGCCATCGCTGTCGCAGCCGGGGAGCCCCGATAGAGCTTTAGGCTGCGCAGGCCTGATTCTTGATTGAGCGGCCAACCTCTCTCTTTACAGCCGCAGAGTGCGGATTAAACCTCTGCGGCGAAGAGATGCTCGAATAGACGATTGATTGCAGCCGTGTCTGTGACACGGACTGCGGTTGCCTGAGACAGTAATTTCAAAGAACTATTTTAGCAAGCGATCTGATGACCTCTAAAGGTGAACTTAATGAGAGATTTTCAACTCGCGCCCAACCTATCAATCAGGAGAGGTGTGTTTTTTTTCACCTTGACACCAGCGTCGGCTTCATAGATAAGGTCTATAATGACGAAGTGAAAATATGGACTCCAAAACCGCCAGTTAGAGGACATTTCTAACGAATCACGACAACTCGTAATTTTTTGCTTGACTGGGAAATTAGGAGAGTGTGCCTTTAGGGCCATCTATAATTCATAATCTCAGATTAGGCAGTTATTTCGCTTTATTGAAGTTATGGCAGGCGGGGCAAAACTGACGCTCAGTCTAACGGACAGGCATTGAGTCGGATTGTGGTAACCGGCCTAACATTCAACGGTCTAACGATTAACGACTGACGTTTAATCTCTAGCACTGCAATACTCGATGTGCCGTTGGAAGTGTGTCTCAGGCTGAGGGGATCTATCACGGGCGCATGGGCGTCACGATCTCAGAACCGCTTACTCAAATGGCTATAGAGGATCTATCACGGGCGCATGGGCGTCACACTCGAATGCGGCATTCCCAGGGCCCTTCTCAGGAGAGAATTCAACTGCTCATCTACGGTGTCCCAGGGGAAATCACTTTTCCCAAAAATTTTTTGAGGGACTGCACAGTTCGACAGTGAAATTACGCCATTTGTAAGTAGGGCAACAACCAAATCTTCTTTCAACCGATGGAGGGCCTATGCATCTGGATCAATCTCACTCTCGCTTTTCTCGTCTTGTCACTCGCTTTTCTCGTTTCTTGTCTTGGCGCTACATCGTCAGGATGATCTCTGGGAGCGGTAGTCTCCTTGCCCGCTCGCTTGGTCGCCATATAGTCAGGAAGCCGGTCTGTCTGGTGTTAATCTTGAACCTGTTGATCTGGCCCAATCCCGGGCTGTCGTTGCAGCATCTACCTGTGCTGGCATCAGAGGCAATCACTATGGCTAGCGGCTCAATAGGCTATCTGTCTCAAATATTCAAATCGCTGTTTAAAGCCTCTGCATCTCCGCCTCGACCGGAGAAGCTGGCAGACCGATTGGCCCATGTGTGGCGGATACAGATCAATCCCAGGAAGTTTGTCGGCTATCAAGAGCAGACGGTGACATTCACTGGACTGCCGACGAACCGTTCCGGTGAGACAATTCAAGGGGTCAAATTCAGTTGGGAGTCTTCGGACACAGATATAGTGCGCATAGACGAATCGGGCCACGCCACTTTTATCAACCCAGGTAAAGCCAAGATCATCTGCCGCGCTGGTGTAGTGACGGAAATCGCTCACGTTCTGGTAAAGAAGGGTCGCCGTCCGTTGCAGACTGATGAGGAATGGAAAGCAGATCAGGATAACCTAGATGAGAATGGAAATGTTAAGCCCAAAAGCGGCTCCGGCGGATCTGCGAGCCTGTTCCCATCGCTAATTGACAAGCTCATTCCGACTGCCTATGCTCAAAGTAACCCACCCCCCATCTATGATGAGATGTGGAGCGACCCAAACAATCATGTCGGTTTACCCCCTAACCGTGCCATTCACTCAGCTAATCTTGTTACTGTTCTTCCCGAAAGCAGCAACTTCCGATTGGCAATACCCATTGTCAATCTCGGCGGTCGTGGACTGGCTGCTAACCTGACTCTTTACTACAATAGTCGCGTGTGGACCCGCCGAGGCAATGCTGTTTCCTTCAATCCGCCCGGCTTCTCCATCGGTTTCGGGCGTATCCTTACCTATGATATCCAAGTTGTCGATCCCTGGCATATCGGCGCAAAGTATTTATACATTGCGCCCGATGGAACACGGCACTTCTTAGGCGCTACAACTCCTTCGTCCCCTAGCTGGGTTGTTCTTCAGACTATCGATGGTTCTAATATCAGTTATTATGGAAATATCGGTAGCGGCACACTCTACTACAATGATGGCACAACTGTCAGGTATGAGACAGTCAGTAATCGGTTACTACCTACTCAGGTTACCGACAGCAATGGCAACTATATTCAAATCACTTATGACCCCTCGACAGGGAGCATCTCATACATAACTGATACTCTTGGCCGGGTTATACAATTCGGCAATGGTTATATTGCTGGCCCGTTTATAGGTGGAACAAGCTCTAATCCCTGGTCTCAAATAATTGTTAATCTCAGATATCAAACCCATCCTTTTAATTACACTTTCAGTGGCTTGACAGTAGAGAGCGCTCCCTCACCAGGGTCTCTTTATCTATTGACTCGCCTCTGGTTCCCCAATGGAACCGGCTATGAGTTTGGCTACTCAGAGTACGGTGTTATTAATCGTATAACGTTGATGAGATATACAGATGCTGAAAACGGTATCGGCACACAGGGCGGGCAAGTCACAATCAACTATCCCGCATCAGGATCAACAGTGCTTACAGATGTTCCCAGATTTGATCAGCTAACAGAGAGTCCAGGAAGCAGCTATACTTACTCCACATCTACAAATACAGCAGCCCATACCAAGACATTCAGCATCATACGGCCTGACCTATCCGAGCTTCGACTGACACGTTCTACTGACAGCACTTCTGTGGCTAATGGCTTGCTGGTTCAATCTGAGATTAGAAGTGGTGGGACTACCTATGGGAAAATGGAACTCAATTACACGACTGATCCAGGAGGCTCACCAAGAGTGCAATCGGTGACGGGATACGATGATACAGGGACGCCAGTGAAGGTCGATTTCGATTATGACCAATATGGAAACGTGGTCAATAAGCGGGAGTACGGCCATCAAATCAGCGGCAGCTGGCAGGTGCGCAGAAGAATTCGTTACACCTATAAAACTGATCCAGCATATACCAATCCAGGGTTAGCCACCTTTGATACGAATACCTGGAGACCTGTGCCGACTCTACGGCGACTGGTAACTCAGAGTGAGCTTTATGATGCGCTGGAGGACACCAACGATGCAGATGATGTGCTGATAGCCAAATCGGCATTCAGTTACGATGACTACGCTGCGATGGGAGGGATGCAGGATTATCAGAACAGTTCCAATGCACCGGGTCACCTGACTTACTACAACACAAGCCGCACAGTGCGAGGCAATGTGACGGGCAGGACTTATTGGACTGACATTGCAGCCAACACTTCCATCACCAAGCTTGCCAAATACGACATCTTCGGCAATCTGGTGAAAGCTCAACTGAGTTGTTGCAATGAGAAGACGGTCACGGCAACTGAAACCCAATACTGGTCAAAACCAGAGCAAGTGACTGAAGGCAGCGCCGGAGGTACTTTAACGACTACTAACGCATTCGACTTCAACACATCGCTATTGACAAACCGAACTGAGCCAGGGAATCAAAACTCAAGCTACAGTTACGATTCAGTCCTAAATCTTACTCAGACACTCTTCCCAACTGGCGCGACTGCAAACATGGGCTACAATTATATCGCATCTTCAACCTCATCGACACTGAACTATGATGGCATGACAGTGACCACCGGTTCAGCCGTTTATGACGGCTGGGGAAGAGTAATAGAAACAGTGAACCGCCACGGGGGAAAAGTCAGCATAAGCTATGATGTGATGGGAAGAGTGATAAGCCGGACAAACCCCTATCCGCAATACGGAACTCCTGGGCCTGCCACCAGCTATCAATATGACGTGCTGGGGCGAGTGACAGTTATTACTCTGCCCAATGGGAACACAGTCAGATATACTTACAGCGGAAATACATTGGAGATCACTGATCAAGTAGGACGCAAAACTCGCAGGGAGTGGGATGGACTAGGAAGGCTGGTCAAAGTAGTCGAGCAAGACGCTGCTGGAGCATTGGCTCAGGAAACTATTTACAAATACAACCTGCTCGACAAGCTGATAGAAGTTGATCAAGGAGGGCAGAAGCGAGCCTACAAGTACGATGCATTAGGCCGACTGCTGTATGAGAGAATTCCCGAGCAGACGGCTACGATTGATGATGGAAGCGGGACGCTCTGGACGTGCAAGTACAGCTACACAGATTTCAACGCAATTGCGACAAAGACCGACGCCAGGGGAGTAGTGACAACTTATGGCTATGACAATCTGAATCGGCTGATTTCGATCAACTACAACACATCAAATGCGCCAGGAGTAGCAGCAACTCTCCTGGTAAGCTACACCTATGAGAATAATCAGTATTCAATTTGGGCAGGGCTATTGAAAACAGTAACTGTCGGCACTGGTTTTCAGGAGAGCTATGGCTATAACTCTTACCGGCAACTAACCTCTGTGACAACCACGATCAATGGAAAATCGTATACGAGCAACTATAGTTATAACTCAATAAGCCAGCGAACAAGTACTCCTTTGGGCTCTATTCAGTACGATGAGAAAGGGCGGCTCAAATATATAAATCATCTGTATTGGTCTATGCTTCATATAGTCAGTTACAATGAAGCAGGGCAGGTTCTATCCCAGAATGGAGGAGGATCTTACGGCGCCTCAAGAGAAAGCTTTGTATACGATTCACAGACAATGCAGTTAGTCTCACATGAGGCATCACTGTGGTTTGGCGGAGCACTGATGAGTATGAGCTATAACTATCAGGCACAAGCAGGACAGATGGGAGCAGGCACAACAGCAAGCAATGCCGGACAATTGATGGGCATCAGTGGTACAATCAATGGCACAACTGAAAGCGCCAGCTACAGCTACGATCTGCTTGGAAGGTTGGTCACATCATCGCAAACTACAAATGGAGTAACTGCACAGAGGCGGTTTGAGTATGATCGCTGGGGCAATCGTACAGCAGTGTGGGATGCCGTAACAGGAGGCAATCAGATTCAGAGTGCCACGTTGCAAATATCAAATGGCGCGCCGACGAATAGAATTCAGAGT
>Ga0073934_10005925_pt1 | contig 18351 bp, 14 predicted proteins | sample LarsenN4metaG_FD_76834 | JGI IMG/M metagenome (GOLD analysis project Ga0073934, IMG submission 76834) | Hot spring sediment bacterial and archeal communities from British Columbia, Canada, to study Microbial Dark Matter (Phase II) - Larsen... ... | reverse complement strand
TTTCCGGCTGTTGCCCGGTCTCTGGTAGTCTCTGCGATTCTTATTGGCGCTCAGGAGAGTCTATGGATGGTCGGTTGTGGGTCGTCGCGGGTGTGTTGTTGCTTCTTGCGTCTGGAGTTTCCCCACAGTCCGCCCCGGCCACGAAGCCGGAGCCTGAAGAGCCGGACTTTGCCTTCATCGCCGGCGGGCCCTACACACAGTTAAAAAACTCTATTCAGATCATCCATCAGTCCGGCTACTCCACGCGCTGCTTTCCGGTATCGGGGGGTCACCGCAATGAGGACGGATTCCTGTTTTTCCTGCGCACGGAGTGGGGTATCACCGACCGGCTTGAACTGGACGTCATCACGCCTGGTTCAGGCTCCCGAGTGCGTCTGAACGGCTCATCCGTTTCGCGCGAGTTGGGTTTCAACGACGCGATTATCGGCGTGCGCTACCGTCTGCTTAGCGAAGAAACCGCACGATTCACTCTGACCGCGGGCCCGCAGGTGATCCTCCCCACCGGCAGCGTGCGCCGCGGGACTGGAAATGGCTCGCCTGGTGTGGCGTGGGACGTCGCCGCGGCAAAGGATTGGGGCGGGCCGGTGTTTCTCTATTCCTCGCTGAACTACAAAGTGCTGCCTTCGGCGGACGATCCCACTCCCGCCTCCGCGAAACAGTTCACCCTGCACGGACTTCAGTGGGCCACGGCTCTGGTGTTTCGGCCGCTTGAGCGTCCGCTGGCGAGCGGCGAGAACCGCGATCTCCACGCTTTCTTCGAAGCGGGCGGTTCCTGGAGCCACGAAGTTGAGCCCGGAGCCATGGTGGGCTCCCGCCAGGGGAAGCTCCTCTGGCTGGTTTCCCCGGGGCTGCGCTACGGCTTTCTCACCGCTCGCAAGACGTTGGTCGAGATCGGTGTCGCAGCTCCCATCGGCTTGGGCCCCAACGGTCCGAAGCGCGGCCTGATCGTTCAGTTCCAGTTCGAGCGCCTGGTCGGGAAACAGGAGAACTGAACCATCTTCGCAGGCGATGTGCATCACCCGCGTGTTGCCAATTCTTCAGGGACGCGGTAAAAGGATTCCTCCGTTCTCGTCGGCACTTTGGAAGGAGCCATTCATGGGGTCACTTTTGCGCAGGGCCGTCGTGCTGCTGGGTCTCTTCGGCGCGCTGGCCAGTCCGGGTATGGTGCTGGCAGCGCCACAGGCAGCGCCCGCGCTGTCGGTTGATCAGATCCTCGCGAAGTTTGTCCAGGCCTTGGGCGGAAAGGCGGCTCTCGAAAAGGTCACGTCTCGCCTGACCACGGGCACCCTCGACGCCGGCGAGGGGCGCCTTTATGCGCTGGAGATCCGGGAGAAGGCACCGGATAAATTCCTGTTCATCGTGCTGGTGGAGGGGCAGGCGGCGGTCAAGCGGGGCTTTGATGGCGCGGTCGGGTGGGAGTACAGCGCGCAGCAGGGCATCTCGCAACTCAGCGGCGCCACGCTCGGTGCGTTCAAGCGCAGTTCGCAGTTCTACCGCTGGCTGCGACTTAAGGAGCTTTTTCGTAAACTGGAAGCAAAGGGCACCAGCGAGGTTGGCGATCGTACCGCCTATGTAGTCGAGGCTACGCCAGAAGACGGGAACCCCGAGATACTCTATTTCGACACGCAAACCTTTCTGCTTCTGCGTCGCGACATCCGCGCAGACCTGCCCGATGGCTCTACGGTCCCCCTGGAGACCTATTACGACGACTACCGCCAAGTAGATGGCATTAAGTCTGCTTTTTCACTTCGCCAGGTCCGTCCGGACTCCGTTCTGATCCTGCGCTACACCCAGGTTAGGCAGAACGTGCCCCTGGACGATGCCGAGTTTGCCAAGCCCGCTGGCCCATAACAGCCTGCGCGCTGTCTCTCTGCATTGCCAGCCCCGCTAGATCTGTAGCTTTTGCTCGAGCCTACGATCTGTCTGGTCACTCTTTTGCTCGTTGCACTCCGAAGTGAGAGTGTTCAACTCCTGTTCAGCCGTTCTGCATCTGCCCACAGGAGTACCGTTCGTACTTCTGCCGGGCTGCTATCAGGCTGACACGTCGTCACTTACGAGAGTCCATGAAGGGCGCTGTTGTATATTTCAGCAGACCCGAATCTTTACCGCCAAGCGCAAAACCCCTCATGGGCTGCGTGCTCGCCAGCGCCAAAGGCCGCGCAATGCGCTTGGGGAGGCCTTAAATCACGTCAAGGGAGACACTTACCATGACTGCCACCCGCGAAGAACGTGGACCTCGCTATAGTCTTGCCGACCTGCGTCGCGCTGCTGCGGAGATGCGCGCCATAGACTTGGTGGACATCTTTGCGGCCGGCTCGGGCCATCCGGGTGGCACCCTGTCCATCATGGATCTGGCCGCGGCCCTTTATCTCCGCGTGCTGAGTCACGATCCTGGCGACCCGAACTGGCCGGGGCGCGACCGTGTGTTCTGGTCTGCGGGGCACAAGGCTCCAGCCCTTTATATCGCTCTGGGCAAGGCCGGCTATTTCCCGCTCGAAGACACCGTAATGCTGCGGCAACTGGGTTCTCCTTTTGAGGGCCATCCGAACAGGCTAAAGGTGCCCGGCGTAGAGGTTTGCAGCGGCTCGCTCGGCCAGGGGCTGGGCATCGCTGTCGGAAATGCCCTTGCCGGCAAGCTGCTGGGCAAGCCTTACCGCGTGTACTGCATCATGGGCGACGGGGAACAGCAGGAGGGGAACATCTGGGAAGCCATCATGGCCGCGGGCCACTACAAGCTCGACAACTTGTGCGGCATCGTGGACTGCAACCAGCTGCAGATTGACGGCTGGGTGAAAGAGGTGATGAACGTCCAGCCACTGGCGGACAAGTACGCGGCTTTCGGGTGGAACGTCGTGGAACTGGATGGGCACGACATGGCGCAAATCCTTGCTGCCTTCCACACCGCCGCGTCCACCCACGGCAAGCCCACCGTTCTCCTGGCGCAGACCGTGAAAGGGAAGGGGGTTTCGTTCATGGAGAACGAGGCATCCTGGCACGGCGTGGCGCCCAATAGGGAGCAGTTTGAAAAGGCCATTCCAGAGCTGCTGAATGCGGATGTGCCGCGCGAGCGGGTGGATACCCTGCTGGCCCATGCGGCCGAAAACGCACGCCAGGTGGCGCTAAAGACAAAAGACGCCATCCCCAAGTTCGGCCGCGACCGCTGGTGGAATACGCTGCCCAACATGAAGGTGGACATGGATCCCACGCGCATGGGTTTTGGCCGCGGCTTGGAAGCCGCCGGGGAGAATCCCCGCGTGGTCACCATCCACGCGGACATCTCCAGCTCCATCCGCATTACCGACTTTGAGGCCAAGCATCCGGAGCGGAAGAACCGCGTCTTCAGCGTGGGCATCGCCGAGCAGAACATGATGGGAGTGGCCGCCGGCCTTTCCAAGGAAGGCTTGATTCCCGTCACGGGTACATACGGCGTGTTCGCATCGGGCCGCGCGTGGGACCAGATCCGCACCACCATCTGTTACTCCAATCTGAACGTGAAGATCGCCGGGGCGCACGGGGGTATCTCCGTGGGTCCCGACGGGGCCACGCACCAGTCGCTGGAAGAAATCTCCCTGATGAGTATCCTGCCCAACATGCACGTCTATGTGCCATGCGACTCGGTGGAAACCGAAAAAGCCACGAAACATGCGCTGTTGGAGCTGGACGGCCCGGCCTACATCCGCTTCGCGCGCGAGGCCACGCCCATCGTGACGACGAAGGATACCCCCTACAAATTCGGCATTGCCAACATCATTCGCTACCGCGGCGAACAGGCGCGCTTCCTGGAGGCGTTCGAGACGTACCTTTCCAGCGAGTACGTGGGCGAGCACGAGGACGTCTCCATCGTGGCCTGTGGGCCGATGGTGCCGGAGGCTATGCGCGCCGCATGGATACTGAAGGAAGAATTCGGGTTGGAGACGCGCATCGTCAACGTGCACACCGTCAAGCCGCTGGACTTGACTGCGCTGCTTCAGGCCGCGGCGCAGACCCACTGCCTCCTGAGCGCCGAAGAGCACCAGGTAGGCGGCTTCGGCAACATCATTGCCGGCGCCATCCTCCGTCATCGCCGCGCCTTCGAGCAGCCGCTGCTGTTCGACATGATCGGCGTGCAGGATCGCTTCGGCATCTCCGGCAAGCCCTGGGAGCTGGTGCAGCATTTTGGGCTGACCGCTGAGCACATCGCCGAGCGCATGAAGCGCCTCTACGACCGCAAGAACGCCGCCGTGAAGGGAACCCATGTGCGCAGCACCATTCTCGCGGCCATCGAATGCAAGCGCTGCCACGTGCTGGTGCCCTTCGGCGAGTTCTTGTGCGAAACGCCGCTGGCCGCAGACGAACTCTGCGCGGATTGCGACCGCAAATCGGAAGAGAATTGCGCCGAGTGCCGTACCGAGTGGACGCTTACCAACCCCAACTTCAATTACCTTTGCCGCGATTGCCGCGATAGCTCGGTGCACTCCCGAATGTAGAGACAACATGAATTCATCCCGCGGCTCATGCTGGGCTTGTCAAAGTGCGAAGTCGTATGAGGCGAGTGTGCCTCACTTTGCTGTGCGTCCAGGAGTGTCCTGAAAAGCAGATTCCTCGGCCCGACCAAAAGCGTCGGACCTCGGTATGAGAGTTTGACAGGGTTTTCGGGCATCCTGTCTGGACCAAGACACGGAAGGGCGAGCCGTTGGCTCGCCCCCTGCACTCTTTGCGTGGATTGTTTGCGTGCGGCGCTTCAGTCCAAGCGGATATCCCGCACGGCCCGCAATATGCCGTCGGCTCCACGCTCCGGCTTCACGATCTGTGAAAAGCGTCCTTTCCCGACGTTCGCAGCAATCTCCTGCGGTCCGATGTAGCGGTCGCCCTCAAACCAGTATTCCGGCAGCCAGTGTTCGACGTAGCCCGGCGCCGAAATCGTGGCGTGGATGTGCGCGGGAATGCGCCGGCCGGGGTAGGGCGCTGGCTTAATGGTACAAAACTGGTAGCGTCCATCTGCCTTCGTCTTTATCCACCCGCGCAGGCGCGGGCGACGGTTGTCGTTTCCCTCCTGCGAGTAATAGCCCCGGGCATCGGTGTGATAGACGTACAGTCGCGCGCTCTCCACGGGCGTCTTGCCGTCGGCTGCGTACACTGTGCCAGAGACAATCAGCGGCTCGCCCGGCTCATTGGCGGGCACGAGCACCGTGCGCCAGTCCGGGTTCTCCGGCCCGCCTGCCGACGAAATGGACGGCGTGAATTCCAGCGGCGGCGTGGCCCAGCCGCGCTCGTGCATCACGGCCACATGCAGGGCCAGCCACGTTCCAGCGCTGGCCCCGAAGTAGCGCACGAAATCCCGCCGGGACATGTCCAGAAACTGCAGCGCTCGCATCCCCATGCCTCTCACTCCTCGAGACGCTCCGCGCACCTCGTTTCTTTCTTTGCTCCTCGCCACTTCAAATACAGACGACACTCCCCCCGCAAAAGTTATCCCTTCGTTCGGAAATCCACGGGACATTCCGTCCCCAGATTGAAGACCTCGTAACGGGGAAAGGGTTCCGATGAAGGGAGATGATTGGAGGGCTATCTAGGACGGTACGAGAGGATGTACCTGAGCGGGAACCTGACCCCAGGCCCCTAATCTCTTGGCCCTGGTTTGTTGGTGGACCGCATGGGATTCGAACCCACGACCTATCCGGTTGAACCGGATCGCTCTCCCGTGAGTTCCTCAATCAAGTGTGGATCTTTCAAGCTTTTCAGGTAACGCTCGCGGCGGACCGCTTCTGAGCGGGTTGCAAAGGCCTCCGAATGTACCAGTTTCCAGGGGCCGCGGTTTCGGGCCGACTTTGAATGATTCGCGTTGTGATGGGTCACGCGACCGGCCAAATCGTTCGTTTGCCCGATGTAATATCGACCTGTTCTTTCACTCTGCAAGATGTAGAGATAAAAGGGCATGAGAAAATCTGGTGGACCGCATGGGATTCGAACCCACGACCTCCTCGTTGCGAACGAGGCGCTCTCCCATCTGAGCTAGCGGCCCACTTCTTTGTACGCTGATGATTATAGCAGAGGAATTAGAACGCCAGGTGTCGCGGCACGTGATTCCATGCCTCAAATCCAACGTCCTACGGCTGCGCCCTAGACCCTACTGCCTGCTATTCGCGCTGCCCGTCTTCTGCGCCAGCACTTTCTTGGCATTGGCATAGAGGGCCGCGGCCTGCGGGAGCACTTCCATCGCCTTCTGCACCTGGACGTCGTCCTCCAAGGCGACCTTGAAGCCTTCGCTGAGCCCGAACACGGAGATAAACAGCTCGCGCTTGATCTTGCGCTGGATCCACGCCAGGTTTTCCTGGATGTCCGCCTCTGTGAAAGTGACATTCTGCTTTTCCATGTAGCGCCGCAGTTCCTGGATGACCGCGTCGTTGGCCGCGAAGTCGCGCGTGACCGTGGGAGTCTGGGCCAGGTAAAAGCGCGCGAATCCGCCCACGCCGATCTCAAACGGATAGAAGACGTCCCGCCGCAGCAGCAGTTCCTGGAAGCGGTTCAGCTTGGGGGGCGCTACACTCACGTCGGGGGCGATTCCGCCGCCACCCATCACCTGCCGCCCGCTATCCGTCAGCTTCACGTCGGAGGAGTCATTGGTCTTCTTCCGCGTGTAGTGGTAGTCGTACAAGGAAACGGCCTTGTAGTCGCGCTGGATCAGGCGGCCGCTGGGCGTGTAGTAGCGCGCCGTGGTGAGCAACAGCCCGGTGCTTTCGCTCAGCTGGAACACCGTCTGGACCAGCCCTTTGCCGAAGCTGCTTTCACCGACGATCAGACCGCGGTCGTGGTCCTGGATGGCCCCAGCCACGATCTCCGACGCTGAGGCGCTGTACGGCCCCATCAGGACCACCAGCGGCACGTCCACACCCTGGTTCCCGCGTACGGCGTAATAGCGCCTCTCCTGCGACGCGCGCCCTCGGTGGGACACAATCAGCTGGTTCTTCTCCAGGAACATGTCCGCCACGGCCACGCCTTCATTGAGCAGGCCGCCGGGGTTGGTGCGCAGGTCAATGATCAGGCCCTTCAGTGCGGCCACGTCGAGCTGGCGCAAGGCGTCGCTCAACTCGCGGTCGGTGCTCTCGTTGAAGCTGGTGATGCGCACGTAGCCGATGCCGGGCTTGATGATCAGGGCGTTGTCCACGGCATGGCGCGGGATTTCATCGCGGGTAACGGTGAACTCCAGAGGTCTCTCGGTGCCCTCCCGGCCGATGGTGATCTTCACCACCGTGCCCTTGGGGCCCTTCAACATGTCGGCCACTTCGGTGGTGGTCAGCCCGTCGGTGGGCTTTTCATCCACTTTCAGGATGACGTCCCCGGGGCGAATGCCGGCCCTATACGCGGGCGAGCCAACGAAAGGCGCCATCACCACGGTGCGGCCGTCCCGCGGGCCCACCTGCATGCCGACGCCAAAGTACTTTCCACGCTGGTCTTCGCGGAGCAGGGCGAACTGGCGCTGATCCACGAAGCTGGAATGCGGGTCCAGACCGCGGAGCATGCCGGGGACGGCGCCGCTCAGAATGGCGCGGTCAGCGTCCACCGGTTCGGCGTAGTTCTGTTGGACGATGGCCAGCACGCGCGAAAAGTTGCGCACGGAATCCTGCAGGTCGTTGGCCCCGGCGGCGGTAGCCCGCACGGACGGCCCGTACAGGCCGCCCAGGATCGCACTGACCAGCAGGATTCCCGCTACCAGGAACACACCGCGGCTGTTAGCCTTCATGAACGCCTCACTTGTGCCACTCGCAGGCAATAGGATAACACAGCCCCCGCGTTGTTTGACACTATCCGGAGCCTCTTCTATGATGCGGCCGAGAGGGGTTTTGTGGGTCCAATCGGCGTCCCCGAGTTGATTTTTATCTTTGTGTTGGCCCTGCTGATCTTTGGGCCGCGCAAGCTGCCGGAGCTTGGCCGCAACCTAGGCAAAGCTCTGGCCGAATTCCGCCGCGCCTCTACCGATCTGCGCCGCACCGTAGAGGACGAGATGCGCAACCTCGAGGACGAAGCCCGGCAATTGGAGCGGCAGGCCAGCGACCTGGACTCCAACGGCAATGCGGCCCCCGCCTCGGCTGGCTCGGGCTCCATTGCACCCCCCGCTACCGAACCTCCACGCTACGAAGAGAAGCCCCCCGATGGCGACGTCAAGCCAGTCTAACCGCTCTGCGCCAGCCGATAGCGAAGACGCTGCGGCGCAGATGTCTTTTTTCGATCACCTTTCCGAACTTCGTTTGCGCATCCTTTATTCCGTCATGGCCCTTGTCGGCGGACTGTGCGTGGGCCTCTACTACTCCGCCCCGGCCTTCGAATACCTTGCCCGGCCCATGTTGGCCGCGCTGCGCGAGGCGAAACTTCAGGACAAGCTCATCTACACCAGCCCGCTGGGCCCGGTGCAGCTCTATATCACCGTGGGCCTCTATCTCGGCATCGTCCTCGCTTTTCCAATTGTCCTGCACCAAGTGTGGTTGTTTGTCGCGCCGGGGCTTTATCGCCACGAGCGCCGCGCCGTGGCAGCCTTCCTCTGTTCGTCGGTTTTGCTGTTCCTGGGCGGCACGGCCTTCGGTTATTTCATTCTGCTGCCGATGACGCTGAAGTTCCTGGTCAGCATCCCCGGCCCGTTCACAGCCATGATCAGCATCAACGAATACTTCAACATGCTGCTGGTCATCCTGCTGGGCCTGGGAGTGATCTTTCAGCTCCCCATCTTGGTTTTCTTTCTTTCCCTGTTCGGCATTGTCACCCCGCGGTTCTTGTGGAATAACTTCCGTTACGCCGTTCTAGTCATAGCCATCTTGGCGGCGATTGTCACTCCCACCACAGACATTCTGACCATGGCCATTTTCATGGCCCCGATGCTGATACTGTATCTGCTCAGCATCGGCGTTTGCGCAGTAGTTGTGCGCAAGCGGCGCAAAGCCCGCGGCGAACTTCCCGCCGACGCCGCAGCGGTGCCTCTCGCGGTCGTGATTGGAGTTATCGGCGCCGGAGTGGCGGCGGTCTTGTGGGCCGGTCAACACTTCGGCTGGTGGCAGCTGCTGCCATGAAGGCAAGACAAACAGTGGCTGCGTGCGTTTTCCTGCTTTGCTTGACGGGTTGCGGCTGCACCGACCAACCGAAGCAGGCCGCTTCACCTCCGCCTGCCGCGCAGGCAACGCTTTCGCTCTCCGCCACCACAGAGGCGCTGCCCGCCGAAGCTACCGGGGGGTTCGACGGCAGCAAAGCCTTTGCCCACGTCGAGAAACTCGTGGCCGTAGGTCCCCGCACACCGGGTTCCGCGGGCATCCGCCGGGCCCAGGAATACATCCGCGGCCAGCTCGATGGTGCCGGCTGCAAAGTCGAGGAGGACAATTTCGAAGCCGTGACCCCGGCCGGCAAATTGCCGATGAAAAACATTGTGGCCAAGATTTCCGGTTCGAGTTCGAGCCTTGTCCTCTTGATGACGCACTACGACACGCGCAGGATGGAAGGCTTCGTGGGCGCGAATGACGGCGGTTCCTCAACTGGCCTGATGCTGGAAATGGCGCGGCAGCTCTGTCCCCGCAAGCACGCCTTCGAGATTTGGATCGTGTTTTTCGACGGAGAGGAAGACCTCGTCCGCTGGAGTGACATTGATGGCACCTTTGGGAGCCGCCAGATGGCGGCCAAACTCGCCCTCACCGGGGAATTGAAGCGTATCAAAGCCGCCATCCTGGCCGACATGATCGGTGATCGCGACCTGAATATTCGCCGCGAAACGAATTCCACGGCGTGGCTCACCGATCTGGTATGGTCCGCTGCTGCGCGCCTGGGCTACACAAAGTATTTCCTCTCTGACAGCCAGGCGGTCGAAGACGATCACACTGCGTTTCTGCGTCGCGGCGTCCCCGCCACGGACCTCATTGACTTCGATTATCCGGCCTGGCACACCCCCGCTGACACCCTCGACAAGATCAGCCCGCGCAGCCTCGGCATCGTTGGCCACGTCCTTCTGGAATCGTTGAAGGATTTGGAAAAGAAATTCAGGTAGGTCTGAAAACTGTTGGGCCCCGCCAGCTACGCTTCACCAGGCACTAGTGAAAAGTCACCTTGGCACCCCTGGCCACCAACGAGTGCCTCTTGAATTTCCCGTCATCGGGAAAGGGAAAATCGCTGCGGTAGTGACTACCGCGGCTTTCCTCGCGCGCCAGGGCGCAGCGCGTGATGAGTTGAGCCAGGATCCACACGTTGTAGAGTTCACAGGCCGCGCGCGAGGGCTTGGCCGGTTTTTCCACGCCCAAGCCGCGGAGATGCTCGAGGGCGCGAGTCATGTCCCGGCCGTTGCGGATGATGCCCACTTCCCGCCACAGGATGGAGCGGATTTGGTTCAGGGGGTCGTCCGCCAGCGGGGAACTCGGTGCGGCGTTCGCGGGGTTGCTGCCACGCTTGGCGTGTCCGGGATTGCCTTTCGCGCTATGGCTCATGGGGTTCTTGCCACTCTGAGGGTTGGTGTGGACTGTGGCGCTGCGCTTTTTCGCCGGTTGCACTTCCTCGACCATGGCTTTTCCCGCCCGCGCGCCGAACACCAGCCCTTCCAGAAGGGAATTGCTGGCCAAGCGGTTCGCGCCGTGCACGCCTGTCCCGGCGGTTTCCCCTGCGGCGTAGAGTCCGGCCAAGGAAGTCTTGCCCCACAGGTCAGTTTTCACGCCGCCCATGGCGTAATGCGCGGCCGGGCGCACGGGGATCAGGTCTGTGGCAATGTCCAGCCCATACGTCTGACAAGTGGCATGGATGCGCGGGAAGCGCCGGCGCACATACTCCGGGTCCAATCCGGTCATGTCCAGGTAGACGAATTCCGTGCCCGTCTTGCGCATCTCCGCGACGATGGCCCGCGCCACAACGTCCCGCGGCGCGAGTTCTCCCGCCTCGTGGTAATGCTTCATGAAGCGGTGCAGGTCAGCGTTGCGCAGGATGCCGCCTTCCCCGCGTAGCGCCTCCGACAGCAGGAACCTCGGTGCACCCTTTACACACAGCGCCGTGGGATGAAACTGCACAAACTCCAAGTCCGTGAGCACGGCGCCAGCATCGTAGGCGATAGCCATGCCGTCGCCGGTGGCCACCGTCGGGTTGGTCGTTTCCCGATAGAGCTGCCCGAGGCCGCCCGTGGCCAGCAGCACCGCGCCGGCACGTACCTCGTGCACTACGCCGATGGTCTCATCAAGGAAGCGTAAGCCGGCGACCCGCCCCCCGTTCAGAAGGAGTTCCGTGGTGAACGCGAAGGGCCGCATCGTGATGGGGTTCAGCGTGCTGGCTTTGGCGAAAAGCGCGCGGCTGATTTCCCGGCCGGTGGAGTCCCCCTGCGCGTGCAGGACGCGCGAGCGGCTGTGCGCGCCTTCCCGCGTGAACGCCAGCTTGGTGCCGGCGCGGTCAAACTGCGTGCCCCATTCGATCAGTTCCTGGATGTACCGCGGACCTTCCTCGACCAGAATCTTCACCGCTTCCGGCTCGCACAGCCCGTCGCCGGCGAGGAGAGTGTCGTGCTCGTGCAGGCTGATCTCGTCCTCGTCGGAGAGCGCCGCGGCAATGCCGCCCTGGGCCTGTTCGGTGGCCGTTTCGGTCAGTTCGGATTTGGCCAGCACCAGCACGCTGCCAGCGTGTCCCGCCTCCACTGCAGCGCGCAGCCCGGCAATGCCACAACCCACGATGACAAAATCAGCCGAGATGGTCTCTCCAGATTTCATGGAACGCACGCTGCGATGCGCATATGGTAGCACGAACCTCCGCGCGTGGCGGCAGGCGCGTGCTGCGCGGCCCGGCTCATCCTGCGTTGCGCTTGACTCTCCACTCAGAACTGTGGGCTTTTCTGTGCTACATTTCCGCATTCGTAGCGGCATGAAGCAAATTACAGTCAATACGCCTTCCGGACCTTACGCCGTGCTTTGCGGTCGGGGATTGCTGACCCGCGTGGGCGCGCTGCTCGGCACCTTAGAAGGAATCAGCGGCGTGTACCTGCTCTCCTCCCGGCGCGTCTGGAAGCATTGGGGCAGGCCGCTGGAGTCCAGTCTGCGCCGCGCCTATCCCACTGCGCGCCTGCTGTTCGACGACCGCGAAGCGGCCAAGAGGCTGGCGACCGTGGAGCGCCTGTGTCGCGGCCTGGCACGCGCCGGTGCGGACCGCCATGCTGTGGTCGTCGCGCTAGGCGGCGGCGTGGTCGGCGACGTGGCTGGCTTTGTGGCCGCCAGCTACGCGCGCGGGGTACGCCTGGTCCACGTGCCTTCGACTCTGCTGGCCCAGCTTGACAGCTCCATCGGCGGCAAGACCGGAGTCAATCTCCCCGAAGGGAAGAACCTGGTCGGCGCGTTCTATCAGCCGCGGCTGGTGGTCACGGACCCACAGCTTCTGAAGACGCTGCCGGCACGCCAGTACCGCTCCGGTCTCTATGAGGTGATCAAGTACGGCGTGATCGGCGATGATATGTTGTTCCGCTTTCTTGAACGCCGGTTGCACGATGCCCTTGGCCAGCAGCCCGCCCCGCTGAGCTGGATGCTGGAGCGCTGCATCCGCGCAAAAGCGGAAATCGTCTGCGCGGACGAGCGCGAATCCGGCCTGCGCATGGTCCTTAACTTCGGCCACACCTTTGCCCATGCCCTGGAAACCGCCACGGGCTATCGCAAGTATCTACACGGGGAGGCCGTAGGCTGGGGCATGATTGCCGCCGCGCGGTTATCTGTGAAACGCAAGCTCTTGCCTCCCGCGGAGGCCATGCGCATTGAGCAGCTCGTGCGCCGCATCGGCCCGCTGCCTGCTCTGCCGTCTGCTCCGGCAGCGCGCCTGGTGGCGACCATGCGCGCCGACAAGAAATCTCATGCCGGCCGCTTGCGCTTCGTCCTTGCGCTGGCCATCGGCCGGGTCGAAGTTGTCGAGGATGTGCCGGAAGAGCTCGTATTGGAGACTTGCCGGGACCTGCGGCGATAGCCGGCGAAGCGAAAGGAACACGGTGATGAACGGCCTGATGATGGATTTCCCGCTTACCATCACGGCGCTCCTCGAGCGTGCGAGGAGAATCTTCAGTGGCGTGCAGATTGTTTCCCGGCGTCCTGACTTCTCTGTCTCACGGTACACCTACGCGGATTTCTACGATCGCGCCCGGGCGCTGGCTACGGGGCTGCTGCGCGAGGGGCTGCGGCGTGGCCACCGCGTAGCCACGCTGATGTGGAACCATTCGGCGCACCTCGAAGCCTACTTCGGCGTGCCCATTTCCGGCGGCGTGCTGCACACGCTGAACTTGCGTCTCCATCCGGACGAACTCGCTTTTATCGTCAACCACGCCGAGGATCACTTCCTGATCGTGGACGACGTCTTGCTCCCCGTGCTGGAAAAGTTCCGCGAGAAGGTGCACTTCGAGCGTGTCTGGGTGGTGCCGTTCTCCGGGCGGGAATTGCCCCCCGGCGTGGAAAGTTACGAATCCCTCCTGGCGGAGGCCGGCGACGGCCGGGACCTTCCCGAGCTCCGCGAAAATGACGCCGTGGCCATGTGCTACACGTCAGGAACAACCGGCCAGCCGAAAGGCGCGCTTTATTCGCACCGCGCACTGGTGCTCCATTCCTTTGCCATGGCGCTGCCCGACGCCTGCGGCTTCAGCTACAACGACACCGTCCTGCAAATCTCCTCCATGTTTCACGCCAATGGATGGGGCTATCCTTATGCAGCCATCATGGTCGGGGCGAAACTGGTTTTTCCCGGGCCCAATGTGGACGGCGAAAGCCTGCTCGAGCTGATCTGCGCGGAAGGCGTCACACTCACCAACGGTGTGCCCACCATCTGGATCGGCGTGCTCGACGCGCTCGAAAAGAACCCTGGCCGCTGGAAGTTGCCGCCGGGCCTGCGCGTTCTGAGCGCCGGCTCGGCCGTGCCGGAATCGCTGATGCGCAGCCTCGACGGCCACGGCATCCGCCTCTTCCAGGGCTGGGGCATGACGGAGACTTCGCCGCTGGCCACCATGAGCCATCTGGATCCGACTGAGCGGCGTCAACCGAACGACAGCCAGTACGAAGTGCGCGCGCGCCAAGGTCGTCCCATGCCGTTTGTCGAGCTGCGCGCGGTTTCCCAGCAGAAGGAAATCCCCTGGGACGGTCGCGCGCTGGGCGAATTGCATGTGCGCGGCCCCTGGATCAGTGCCAGGTATTTCAATTTCCCCGATGCGCAGGATCGCTGGACGCCGGACGGATGGTTCCGCACCGGCGATATCGTCAGCATCTATCCGAATGGCTGTATTCGCATCGCCGACCGCGCAAAGGACCTGATCAAGTCCGGCGGCGAATGGATCAGCTCGGTGGATTTGGAGAACGCGTTGATGAGTCATCCCGCGGTGCAGGAGGCCGCCGTCATCGGCGTGCCCCACCCGAAATGGCAGGAACGCCCCCTGGCCGTGGTGATTCCGCGGCCGGGCGCCAATGTGAGCGGTGGGGAGCTGCGCGAATTCCTGGCTGCACGCTTTGCCAAATGGCAGGTGCCGGATGCCATCGTCTTCGCCGCAGAGATCCCCCGCACTTCGGTGGGAAAATTTCTGAAGTCCAAGCTGCGCGAGCAGTACAGCCAGTGGAAGTGGGGGTCATAGGTCCTGCCATCCGCCACCCCAACCCGGCAGACCGTTCCGGGCACACAGCCCGAAGGCATCCGCGACGAACAGCAGGCCCGCCGCTTCGTGCGCGACACCTTCTCTTTCATCGCACCTCGCTACGACCTGCTCAACCATCTGCTCTCGCTCTGGCTCGACAAGCTCTGGCGACGCCGCACCGCCCGCCGCTTTGCACACATCCTCGCGCGGCCTGATGCGCGTGCGCTCGACCTCTGCTGCGGCACCGGCGACCTGGCGATTGCTTTGAAGAAAGAAGCCCGACGGGAAGCACAACGGCGGGGAGCGCCTGAAGGCGCCACCGTGTGGGGCTCCGATTTCGCGCGCCCCATGTTACGCCTGGCCCACGAGAAGGTGTCCGAAGGGGCGCCGCGCACGTCTGAGGTGGAGTCCGGGGATGCGGCGCCTTCTCTTACTGCGATTGCCTTGATCGAAGCCGACGCGCTCTCGCTTCCATTCCCCGATGCGAGTTTCGATCTCGTTTCCACCGCCTTCGGTTTCCGCAACCTGGTCAACTATGCAGCCGGCCTGCGCGAAATCTATCGCGTGCTGAAGCCCGGCGGAGAAGTGGGCATTCTCGAATTTGCCTCACCGCACATCCCGGTTATGGCCCCGCTCTACCGCTTCTACTTCACGCACATTCTCCCGCGCGTTGGCGGCGCCATCTCCGGGAGCAACGCCGCCTATTCCTATCTTCCTGCCTCGGTCGCGAAGTATCCTTCACCCCATGAGCTCGTTGAGCTGATGTCCCGCGCCGGCTTTGCCGGCGCGCGCTTCGAGCGCTGGGCCGCCGGCATCGTCACCCTGCACTCCGCGCGCCGCGCGTGACGGCATCTCAGGCGACATTCGGCCGCCGGGCGTCCTGTGCTGGGTCATTCTCTTTCTGTGCGCTGCCCTGCGTGCTCTGCGTTTGATTGTTCAGTCTAAACTTCAAGCCCCAGCGCCCGCATTTTGGCGAGCAGTGTCTTGTAGGAGACGCTAAGTTTTTCCGCAGCGCGGGTCTTGTTCCACTTGCATTCACGCAGGGCCGTCTCGATCATGTATCGCTCGATGTGGGCGGTGGCCCGCTGCGTCACGTCGTCCAGCGGGCCTTGCCATGAAAACGTTTCCTCGACCATCCCCGCAGGTATCTGCACGGCCGTCGGCCGTGGGACGGGGATTTGGAGCGTTTCGGAGTCAATGCTCGCGCTCTCAGCGAGGATCGCGGCACGCTCGATGGCGTTTTGCAGCTCGCGCACGTTGCCCGGCCATGCATACGCAGCCAGCCGCGCCCGCGCTTCTTCGCTCAAAACGAGGTCCGGCTTGCGGAACTCGCGGCGGTAGTGCTCCAGGAAATGGTCGGCCAGCCGCAGCACGTCGTCCCCGCGCTCGCGCAGGGGCGGAATTTCAATGGGCACGGCGGCAATGCGGAAATACAGGTCTTCGCGGAACTGCTTGGCCGCGACGGCCTGCTTCAGATTCTTGTTCGTCGCCGTGATGATGCGCACGTCCACGTCAATGGCCAGTGTCCCGCCCACGCGTTCGAAGCGTCGCTCCTCGAGCACGCGCAACAGCTTCACCTGAATGGCCGGTGGCAACTCGCCGATCTCGTCCAGAAAAAACGTGCCACCCTGGGCCAGTTCCAGCTTTCCGATTTTTCGCGCGCCGGCGCCCGTGTAGGCGCCCTTCTCGTGTCCGAAGAGTTCGTTTTCCACCAGCCCTTCGGGGATGGCCGCGCAGTTCAGGGCAACAAACGGCTTATCCCGCCGACGGCTCAGGTGATGGATGGCCCGCGCAAAGAGTTCCTTGCCCGTGCCGCTTTCGCCGAGCAGCAGAACCGTCGAATCCGTGGCCGCCACGCGCTGCACCTGCTGGCTGGCCTGCTTGATGGAAGGGTGCTCGCCCACAATGCGCGGGAAGCCGTAGCGCGCGGCGTATTCTTCGCGGAGGATCAGGTTTTCGCGCAACAACTCCTGCTGGCGCGCCGCCCGCTCCATCAGCAGCTTCAGGTGGTCAAGGTCCACCGGCTTCTGGATAAAGTCGAAGGCGCCTTCTTTCATCGCTGTCACAGCTTCTTCAATGGACCCGTACGCCGTCATCAGGATGACGGGGATGGTGTTGTCGGCCTCTTTGACTTCGCGCAGGATCTCGATGCCGGAAAGCCCGGGCAGCTTCAGGTCCGTCAGCACAACAAGAAAGCGCCGCGAACGGATCTTCGTGGCCGCAGTGTTGCCGTCCGGGGCGTCTTCGACGGCATAGCCCATGCGCTCCAGTGCCTTGTGCAGCATGGCGCGCAGCTCGGCCTTGTCTTCGACCAGCAGTACGGGTTCCATCAGCCTACTTCTAGCACGTTTTTGGGGTGTTCAGTGCACGGCGGAAAAATGTGGCGCAAAAGAAGAACGGGGCAAGCCATGTTGCTCGCCCCGTGCAGCTTTTCGCGAGTGCCAGGTCGTGGTCTTTACGGCCGAGCCCACGCCGGCGGCCCACCGGCCTTGCGCAGTTCGTCTTCGAGGTCGGCCAATTGGCGCTTTAGTTGCTCTATTTCCTGCTGCTTGGCCGTGATCTTGGCGCGCTGTTCGTTAATCTCGCCGCGCGTGTACTGCTCGCGCATGGCTTTGTTGGGGTCGCTGTAATACTGCTGCTGATTGAGGTTGAGCTCGCGTTGCAGAATGTCCAGTTCCTTTTGGGCCATGTCCAGTTTGGCGCGCACTTCGGCAAATCTCTTGCGCCAGGCGCCCTCATCAGGCCCCTTCTTCTCAGCGGTGGGTGCCGCTTCCGCGCCGCCCGCCGCAACGGCTGCGCTGGTCTCCATGGCTGGAGCGCCGGCGGGTGTCGCGCCGGGGGAAGTGGGGATGTTGTCGTTGGTGAAGACGAACTTCGCCTTTGGCGCATTTTTCTTTGCTTCGCGGGCCTTGCGGGCGGCCTCCGCAAGATTCGGCTCCTGTTGCTTTGGCGGTGTCGGTTGCTGGGCCTGGGCGGACAAGGAGAAAGCCAGCCCCAAACCCAGTAGCGCGAAAAACCCTTTGCGCATTGCATCACCTCTCATGGAACGTTGCCGGAATTTCAATGCTACTAGTTTAGATGCTGCCCGAGGGGGAATCAACTGCCTCTGCCTGCCGGACATGTTGCATGGGTAACGACAGCAAGAACTCCGCGCCGCCCTCCGGGCGGTTGCGTGCCCCGACGCTGCCGCCATGCTGCACGGCAATCTTCTGCACTACGGCCAGTCCCATGCCTGTGCCATCGCTCTTGGTGGTGTAAAAGGGCATGAAGATCTTGGAGAGGTCGGCCGGAGCGATGCCCGGACCGTTGTCCGCCACGGCGATGCGCTGCATGTGGCCGGCAGCGGTTTCTTCACCCCAGCCGCGCAGCATCACGCGCACCTCGCCGGACTTTTCGGCGGCCGCCTGCGCGGCATTGCGCACCAGGTTTAGCAGGGCTTGCCGGAGAAGGCCACTGTCCCCGGCCACCTCGTTGAAGCTCCCCTCGATGGTAAACGTGACCCGCGGCATTTCCTCCTGCAGCTCGCTGATCACCCGCCCCACCAGGGCCCGGAGGTCCACCGCCGTAGCTACGAACTCCAACGGCCGGGCAAAGCGCAGAAACTCGGTCACCAGCCGCGTCAGCGAGCGGGTCTCCTGAACGATTTTTTCGGCGCACGCGGCCTGCTCAGCGGAGTCTCCTTCGCTGCGCAGCAGCTGCGCGTAGCCGGAAATCGTGGCCAGTGCGTTCTTGAACTCGTGTGCCAGCCCGGCGGATAGCTCACCCAGCAGTGCCAGGCTCTCTTT
>Ga0073934_10005924_pt1 | contig 18360 bp, 15 predicted proteins | sample LarsenN4metaG_FD_76834 | JGI IMG/M metagenome (GOLD analysis project Ga0073934, IMG submission 76834) | Hot spring sediment bacterial and archeal communities from British Columbia, Canada, to study Microbial Dark Matter (Phase II) - Larsen... ... | reverse complement strand
CTTTTCCTGCCTGCTTCGCGCAGGATCTGAATGTAGAGGTACTAATGACACCCAAACAGAAAGGAGACCAGCGGATCCTCAACTCCTATTCTTCAGGCTCATCTTTCGATGAGAAAATGCTGCCGGGGCGGGCGCGGCCTGCCATCCGCCGCCACGCCGCCTCAGCGCAGCACCGGCGCCAGCGGCGGAGGGGCCGGGGCGGAACGGAAGGGAGTGGGGGCCATGTAGATAGCTCCCGCGCCCGGCGCCAGCCGTCTGGAATCTTCCGGCATTCCCTCCACCGCAGTCGTGAACACGATCCGGATCTCGCCTCCGAACTCCACTACTTCAGGGCAGGTCACACGCGGAGAACCGGGCACGGACCACTCGCACACCACCGCGCCGTCGGCGATGCGGAACTGTCGCGCCACCCCGTCGGTTACGGCCGCCGGATTGTAGAAAGCGACAATCACGCTGTCGCCGTCCGGGCCGGGGCGGAGCCCGTCGGGAAAGCTGGGCAGCGATTCCGGCGGCGCCACGAGCGACGTCTCCTGCACCGCGGTCAGACCCTCGTCGAGCCGAAGGCGATGAATCGCCTTCGGCATTGAGTCGATATCGACCAGAGTGAAGCCGGCGCCCTCCCGCCGGAGGAACTTTCCGTTCGAACACACCTGGCCGCCGGCGATCGTGCGCAGCCGGCGGGAGGAGAAGTCGTAGTAGTAGAGCGCCGCCACGGGTTGGCTGAACGACAGGTGCTTCGTTCCAAACAGGACCCCTCCCTCGACCGCGACGCCATCGTTGATAATGACGCGCTCGTCACCCGTCACTTCAATGCCCGTCTCCCGAAGCGCGCCTCGAAGAAGGTCGAAGTAAACCAGCCTCCGCTCCAGGCCGACCAGCAGGACCCCGGGCTCTGTGGTTTCAGCGAAGAAACCCGGCCGCCCGGGAAGTGTATGGCTGGTGTTGGCGCCTGTGGCCAGGTCGAGCACATTGACGCTCCCCCGCTCCGCCCCGGGACCGTGCTGGATGGCCACCCATCCAAGCAGGCCGCTTCCTGCCGGATGGTTCCGGAGCTGGCGGGGACACTCGGGAAGGAACCGGAGTTCCTCGCTCGCCGGGTCGAAGAAAAGTTCTGCGGAGAATCGGCGCGGGGTCAACTGTCGATCATACCGCGGGCGGTCCCGGCCGTCGCCTGGTGGCGCGCCCGGCCGGTCCTGGAGTCCGCGTTCACCGTTCCGCGGACCCGTGAGATACTGTCAGGAATCGTGTTCGCCCGCACTCACGAGGAACGCATGCGCCGGCTCGCCAAGCGCTTCGACGCGGTGGCGGAACGGGACCGCATCCGAATGAAACGGGAGAAGGAGATCGTGGCGCTGCGGATGAACGCCGCCCGCGACCTTCACGCGCTGTGCGGCCGGTTCGTCTCCGCCATCAACCAGCTGGTTGAGAGCGCCCCGCTCGATCTCACGCCGCCCGCTTTCCGCATTGACGATTTCGACGACCTCTCCGTGCATCTCATCCAGATCAACGCCTCCGGACGAATGGTCCAGTTCACCTTTCACGGCACCGCCGACCTGGAATCCACCGAAGAAATCAAGCTGCCCTACACGCTCGAGGGCGAAGCGCGGTGGTTCTCGCAAGAACTGCTTGACCGCGATGACGTGAACGACCACCAGATCTTCTTTTGCAACGACAAAGGAGTGTACGCCTGGCGCTACTACGATCCGCGTTCCCACAAGATGGGACTGATCGACGAAGACTATCTCGCATCCCTTTTTGAGGACCTGGTGTGACCCTGCTATGAACGTTCTGCTGCTCGGACGCATGGCATCCTGGTGCGCCCGCGAACTGGAAACCCGCCTCGGACCCGGCTATTCGATCACGGCCGTCTCCGACACGGGGCGGCTGGAGGATTACTGGCCCCAGGTCGAGGCGGCCGAGGTGATCGTGGGCTGGCCGGTAAGCAACGAGGCGCTGAGACGGGCCGCGAACCTCCGCCTGCTGCACGTGGCCGGCGCCGGAATCGACGGGCTCGACCTCGATGCCGTCCCTCCGCACGTCCGCGTGTGCAATACGTTTCATCATGAAGTCGCCATCGCCGAGTACGTGATGATGGCGATGCTCAATCTGGCGCGCCGCCCGGCGCACTACGACGCCCGGCTCCGCCAGGGTGACTGGACCGGCAGTTGCATCTGGGGCGAGACCCCCGTCCTCGCCGAACTGTTCGGCCGCGAGGCCCTGCTGGTCGGCCTGGGCCACATTGCGCGCGAAATCGCGGTCCGCGCGCACGCCTTCGGGATCCGGCTGACCGGCGCCTCCCGCAACCCCGTCCCCGCGGAACCTTTCTCAAGAGTCGTCTCTTTCCGCGACTGGGAGGCCTGCCTCCCCGATGCCGACTTCGTGATCCCGTGCTGCCCGCTCACGCCCGAAACCACCGGACTGATTGGCGCGGCCCAGTTTGCCCGCATGAAACAGACCGCCTTCCTCATCAACATCACGCGTGGGCGCGTCGTAGACGAACGGGCGGCCTACGAGGCGCTCCGGGACCGGCGGATCGCCGGCGCCGCCCTTGACGTCTGGTACCAGTACCCGAACCAGCCCGACGAGCAACGTCTGCCGTCCCGCTATCCGTTTCACGAACTGCCCAACGTCCTGCTGTCGCCGCACAATTCGGGCTGGACAATGCGGACCATCCTCGGCCGGGCCGGCGACATCGCTGCCAATATTCAGAGCCTGGCGGCGGGCGGAACGTTGCGGAACGTCGTCCGCTAAAGGGCGGCCGAAGTCCTTACGTATGGGACAATGAGGGTTTCATGTCCAGGACCGCATTCCTCTTTCCAGGGCAGGGGTCCCAGTTTGCCGGCATGGGTAAATCCCTGGCCGAACGTTACCCCATGGCGCGGGAGATTTTCGCCGAAGCGGACGCCGCCCTCGGCTTCCCCTTGTCGAAGCTGTGCTGGGAGGGGCCGGAAGAGGAACTCAGGCTGACGGCCAACACCCAGCCGGCGATCCTGACCGCCTCGGTCGCCGCCTGGGTGGTGCTGTGTGAAAAAGGGATCAGCGCGGATTACGTGGCCGGCCACAGCTTGGGAGAGTACTCGGCGCTGGTGGCGGCGGGCAGCCTCACGTTCGCCGACGCGGTGCGGTTGGTGCGGCGCAGGGGGCAGTACATGCAGGAAGCCGTTCCGGAGGGCGTGGGGGCCATGGCCGCGATCCTGCGCCTGCCCGCGGGGACGCTCGACGGCATCCTGGCCGAAGCGGCGCAGGGGGAAGTGGTGAGCGCGGCCAACCTGAATTCGCCGGACCAGGTGGTGATCGCCGGCCATGCCGGAGCCGTCCAGCGCGCCATGGACCTGGCGAAGGCCGCCGGCGCCAGGCGGGTGGTGCCGCTGCCGGTTAGCGCGCCGTTCCACTGCGCCCTCATGGAACCAGCCGGCATCCGTCTGGCGGCCGACCTTCAGGTGACGGAATTCCGGACGCTCGCGGTTCCCCTCGTGAACAACTGGGAAGCCCGCGAAATTCGCTCCGGTGAGGAGGCCCGCGAAGGGCTCATCCGGCAGGTCCCGAACTCCGTCCGGTGGGAGGAAAGCATGCGCCGGCTCATCGCGGCCGGCGTCACCCGTTTCATCGAGACCGGTCCCGGCGCCGTGCTGAGCGGCCTGTTGCGGAACATCGACCCCTCCGTCACGGCGATCCGGTTCGGCGAAGCCGACGATTGGGCGAAGATCGAGGGATCCTCGCTACAATAACGGGCTTATGCCCTCATACATGGACCCTTCGCCGGGCGCCAGGGGACGGCTCCGCAGCCGGGCCTGGTTTGACGATCCCACCCTGCCCGGCATGACCGCGATCTACCTCGAACGCTACCCCAACCAGGGAATCACCCGCGAGGAGATGCAATCCGGACGGCCGATCATCGGGATTGCCCAGACCGGCAGCGACCTCTCGCCTTGCAATCGCCACCATTTGCAGCTCGCCCAGCGCATTCGCGACGGAATCCGCGACGCCGGAGGCGTGCCGTTCGAGTTTCCCGTGCATCCGATCCAGGAGAGCTGCCGCCGGCCGACCGCGGCCATCGACCGCAACCTCGCCTACCTCGGCCTGGTCGAGATCCTCCACGGCTACCCGATCGACGGCGTCGTGCTGACGACCGGCTGCGACAAGACGACCCCCGCCTGCCTGATGGCGGCCGCCACGGTGAACATCCCGTCGATCGTCCTCTCCGGCGGCCCGATGCTCAACAGCTATTACAAGGGGCAGCTGGCCGGCTCCGGCATGGCTCTTTGGGAGGCGCGGCGCCTGCTCGCCGCCAATGAAATCGACTGGAACGGGTTCAGCGAGATGGTCGCCTCGTCGGTCCCCAGTCCCGGTCACTGCAACACGATGGGCACGGCGACGTCCATGAACTCGCTGGCCGAGGCTCTCGGCATGTCGCTCCCCGGGTGCGCGGCGATCCCCGCCCCGCACCGCGAGCGGGCTCAGATGGCGTACCTGACCGGGCGGCGGATCGTCGAAATGGTTCACGAGGACTTGCGTCCCAGCCGGATCCTCACCCGCGAGGCCTTTGAAAACGCTATCATCGTGAATTCCGCCATCGGCGGCTCAACCAACTGTCCCCCCCACATCACCGCGATCGCGCGCCACATCGGCGTGGACCTCGACATCCGCGACTGGGAGGAGATCGGGCACGAGATTCCGTTGCTGGTCAACCTTCAGCCCGCCGGAAAGTACCTGGCCGAGTCATACTTCCAGGCCGGAGGCGTTCCGGCGGTGATGGGCGAACTGATCAAGGCGGGCAAGCTCCGGACCGGCGCCCTGACCGTCACCGGCAAGACCGTCGGCGAAAACTGCCAGGGGTGCGGCAGCAGGGACTACGACGTCATTCGCGACTACGGCAACCCGCTCATGGAGAACGCCGGTTTCATGGTGCTTTCAGGCAACCTGTTCGACGCAGCCCTGATCAAAACGTCCGTCATCGGCGAAGAGTTTCGAAAGCGCTTTCTTGAAACGCCCGGCCAGGAGAACTGCTTCATCGGCAAAGCCGTGGTTTTCGACGGTCCGGAGGAGTACCACGACAAGATCAACGATCCGTCGCTGGAAATCGATGAGACTTCGATCCTCGTCATCCGGGGAGTCGGTCCGGTGGGGTATCCGGGCGCGGCCGAGGTCGTCAACATGCTGCCTCCCGACGCCCTCGTGCGGCAGGGCGTGAATCAGCTGCCCACGATTGGAGACGGGCGGCAGAGCGGAACCTCGGCCAGCCCCTCGATTCTCAACGCTTCGCCGGAGTCGGCCGTGGGCGGAAACCTTTCGATTCTCCGCAACGGCGACCGGATCAGAGTGGATCTGAACTCCCGCCGCGTCGACGTGCTCATCCCGGATGAGGAGATCGCCCGGCGGAAAGCCGATTGCAAAATCGACATCCCGCCCCACCAGACGCCGTGGCAGGAACTCCAGCGCAGCCACGTCGGGCAGTTGTCAACCGGAATGTGCCTTGAGTTCGCGGTGAAGTACCGCGACGTCGGCCGCGTCATCCCGCGGCATAACCACTGAGCCAGTGGCGCGGCCGCACCGTCAGGACTTGATCCAGACGTGGTTCGGATCGTCCTTCCAGGCGCCGTAGGTGCGGCCCTCCCCGGCCAGAACCCACGTGTAGTTCAACGAATAGCCAGGACAGGCCGCCACAGGATGGTAGCCCCGGGGAATCAGAACCGTATCGCCGTGCTGGACCGGAAACGCCAGATCGAACGGATCGGCGGCGCCGGGGTGCGTGTACAGCCGCATGAACCCGAACCCCTGCGGCGGATCCGACTGAAAGTAATACACCTCCTCCATCGGAACCTCACCGTCGCCGAACTCGTCATGTTTGTGCGGCGGACAACTCGACCAGCCCCCCGGGCGGTTCACGGTCTCGCCGCAGATCAGGTGCGCGGCCGGAATGTTGTCGGCGATATGAGTGAAGACCGTGCGGGTCCAGTTGTCCTTGCCCACGGTTCTGGCGATGATCGCGTCTCTCTCGACGAGAACGGGCCGCATCCCATCCTTCCCCTCCGCTCCCGCGACCGTGATGCGCGCCGGTCCGCTGAGCGCACGAAGCGTGACTTTGGATCCCGAAGGCAGATAGACCATCGGATGCGCGTCCCGAATGGAGGGCCGGGCGGGCACCTGCGCCGACCAGCGTCCATAGGCGCCCTCGCAGACCACCTCATAAGCGCCGGTGTAGGAATCGAGGGACATTTCCTCGGCGCCGGTTTCAAACGTGTGGGCGGTCATCGACCCTCCCAATTCCACGATGGTGAACGACAGGTGTTTGAGGGCATCACCCCGTCTGACCACTGGGTAAACGCCAGGCTGTTCACCGGGGTTTTTGATATGGAGCGCCATCGACTCCATTCTAGCCCGGCGGCGCAGGGCGGCCTCCCGGCGCACTGGCCCTCTCCTCGCCGGGGCGGCTACGGCGAGAGGTTCGAGGATCACCAGGATCCGCAGGTCAGGAACCCTCGGGCTGCAACCCGGTCTCTCTAGTCCGCCCGCGTCCGAAGCAGGTGATAGCTCTTCTTGCCCGAGCGCAGCAGGATCGCGTCCGGCCATTCGACCTCGCCGAGGGTCAGCGGCTTTCTGACGTCGGTCACGCGGCGGTTGTTGATGTAGACTCCGCCGCCCTCCACCAGCTTGCGGGCCGCGCCCTTGCTTTCGGCGAGCCCGGTGCGCACCAGCAGATCGGGCAGGGCGACGCCGGCCGACAGCTCCGCGCGCGATATCTCTGAGGACGGCGCTTCCCGCGCCAGCAAAGCAAGCGTCTCCCGGTCCGGAATCACATCGGCCGAGCCGAACAGGATCTGGCTGGCCTTTTCGACGGCGCGAACGGCGTCCTTCCCGTGGACCAGGCCCGTGCACTCGGCGGCGAGCGCTTTCTGCGCCGCCCGCGCTTCCGGTTCCCGCACGACCGCGTCCGCCAGTTCGTCCACGGCCGCCTGCTCGAGGAAGGTGAACAGTTTGAGGTAGGGAACCACGTCCCCATCCGGCGTCTGAAGCCAGTATTGGTACATCTGGTAGGGGCTGGTAAGGTTGGCGTCCAACCACACGGCGCCCTCTTCGCTCTTGCCGAACTTCTTTCCGGTCGAGGTGGTGAGCAAGGGAAAAGTGATGCCCTCGGCCCGCACTCCGAGCCGGCGGCGGATGAGGTCGGCGCCGGAGACGATATTGCCCCACTGGTCGCTGCCTCCCATTTGCACGGTGCAGCCGTGGTGTTCGCACAGGTGGAGAAAATCGTAGGCCTGGAGCAGCATGTAGCTGAACTCGGTGTACGAGATGCCGTGGTCGCGTTCCTCGAGCCGCATCCGGACCGAGTCGCGCCGGATCATCTCGTTCACCGAGAAATACTTCCCGATGTCGCGCAGGAAGCCGACCAGGTCGAGGTCGAGAAGCCAGTCCGCGTTGTTCAGCATGAGGCCGGCGTCATGGCTCGACAGGTCGAGAAACCGTTCGAGTTGCTTTCGGATGCCGGCGCAGTTTTCCTCCACCTTCTCCCGGGTCAGCAGGACGCGCTCGGCGGTCTTGCCGCTCGGGTCGCCAATGAGTCCCGTGCCGCCACCGACCAGCGCGATCGGACGATGTCCGGCCCGCTGAGCGTGGGCCAGGCCCATGATCGGCACCAGGCTCCCCAGGTGCAGGCTCGGCGCGGTGGGGTCGAAGCCCACGTAGATCGTGCGGCGTTCCGACAGCAGGAACGCGGCCGCGTCGTCACAGGTCGTCTGGGCGAGGAAGCCGCGCCAGCGCAGTTCGGAGATCAGATCCTGCATGAGAGGGGTTCCTATCAGCTTAAACTGGAACCATGATCGTCGTCATGGAGGTCGACTCCACAGAGGACCAGATCGAGGCCGTCATCGGGCGGATGATCGATCTCGGATTCAGCCCGAGCCGGACCACGGGCAGGAACCAGACGCTCATCGCCGGTGTCGGACAGGGCGAGATCGACCTGGCTTCCTTTCAGGAAATGGACGGCGTCAAGGAAGCCTACCGGATCAGTTCGCCGTTCAAACTGGCCAGCCGCGTCTGGAAGCGCGAAGGGACGGAGGTCGTGCTGGGCCGCGCCCGGATCGGCGGCGCGAAGGTGGTCTCGCTGGCTCGCGTGTGCGCCGCCGGGCAGGTCCCGGCGGTGATCGAGGCGGGGGTCGACGGCGTGGTGGTTCCGGTGACGCGGTCGCGTATCGGTTACCAGCCGCCGCCGCAGCAGACGCTGGCGGAGATGCGCGCCTCCGCCGCCGCCAAGGGATTATCCGTGATCGTGGAGGTCGCGTCGCCTTCCCAGGCTGTCGCGGCCGCCGCGCACTGCGACGGCTTTCTGGTCATCGCGTCCCAGATGCAGAACTACGCCCTCCTCGAACAACTCGGCGAGCTTCACAAGCCGGTCATCCTCGAGCGTAGCCTGTCGGCCAACCTCGAAGACTGGCTTCTCTCCGCCGAGGCCATCCTGACCGGTGGAAACGGCGACGTGGTGCTGTGCGAACGGGGCATCAAGACCTTCGACGCGCTGGCGCCGACGGCGATCGACATCACGGCATTTCCGGCGGTGCACCGTCTGTCCCATCTTCCCGTCATCGCCGACCCGCTACGCGCCACCGGCCGGAAGGACCGCGTCCTGCCCGTGGCCCGCGCCGCCGTGGCGGCCGGCGCCGACGGAGTCATCCTCGACGCCGCCACCGATGTGGCCTACATCACGGGGCAGATCCATCGCCTGGCGGCGGCCATGGGGCGGGAATCGCAATGACGGCGTCGCTCTCCGAGTCGGCCCGGCGGGTGAAATACTCCCGCATCCGCGAACTGGCCGAGACAGCGATGGGGATGGACGGGGTCCTCCGGCTCTACTTCGGCGAGTCGAATCTCCCCACCCCGGATTTCATCAAACGCGCCGCGGGCCGCGCCATCGAAGCCGGCTTCACCTTCTACACCGAAAACGCCGGGCTCCCGTCTCTGCGCGCGGCCATTGCCGCGTACTACCGCGACAGGCACGGCGTCAGCCGGGATCCGGGATCCGAAATTGTGATCACGGCCAGCGGCGTGCAGGCGCTGAACGTCGCCATGCGCTGCGTGCTGGACCCCGGCGACGAGGCGATCGTTCTCACGCCGGCCTGGCCGAACGGATCCTCGATCATCGAGATGTGCAACGCGACGCCGAGGCAGATCGCACAGCCGCTCGCCGGGTCGCGCTACACCGTCGATTTTGAAGCCCTTGAAGCCGCCGTGACGCCCCGCACGCGCCTGCTGCTCTATACTTCGCCGTCGAACCCGCTGGGATGGGTCGCCACGGAGACCGAGCAGCGGCGGCTCCTTGAGTTCGCGCGAAGGCACGGCTTGTGGCTGCTCGCCGACGAAGTGTACGAGCGGCTCCACTACAGGGGCGAGCCAGGCGAGGCCGTCGGTTCGATCCTCAAGATCGCCACCCCGGAGGACGCCGTCATCGTCGTCCAGTCATTCTCGAAAAGCTATTGCATGACCGGCTGGCGCCTCGGCTGGATTGTGTCGCGCCCCGACCTTGCCGCGCGCGCCGCCCAACTCAACGAGTTCATCGTATCCCACGCTCCGAGCTTCGTCCAGAAGGCCGCTGAGACCGCGCTCGCCGAAGGCGAGCCATTCGTCCGGGACATGGTGAGCCGTCTGCGGGAGAATCGCGATTTCTGCCTGGAAGCCCTCCGCCGCATGCCCGGCGTCGCCACGCCCGAACCGGACGGAGCGTTCTACCTCTTTCCGCGCGTCGCCGGCGTGACGGATTCATTCGATTTCTGCCGGCGGCTGCTGGTCGAAACCAAGGTCGGACTGGCGCCCGGCGTCGCGTTCGGATCGGGAGGCGAAGGATCCGTCCGGATCTGCTATGCGGCCGAGCGCAGCATTCTCGAATCGGCGATGGAACGGCTGGCCGCGTTTCTGAGGTGATGTCCTGTCACCGACAGGACGCGCCGCCGCCTCAGCCGCCCGTCTTGCGCGTGATCAGAAACCACGCCACGACGATCAACACCACCCATACGATATCCAAGAGGACTCTCCACCTCCATTGTACGATAGGGTCTGGATGACCAACGAAATCGCCTTCGAAATGGCCACCTCCGCGATCCGGTTCGGCGCGGGCGCGACCCGGGAAGCCGGCATGGACTTCGCTGACCTCGGACTGCGTCGCGTCCTGGTTCTGACCGATCCGTGGCTGCGCCAGATGAAACCGGTCGCAACCGCTCTCCAGTCGCTCGAAGACGCCGGCGTCCGGTTCACCCTCTACGATCGGGTTCGCGTGGAGCCCACCGACGCCTCCTTCCGCGACGCCATCTCGTTCGCGCAGGGTTGCGAGTTCGACGCGATCCTCGCCGTGGGCGGCGGATCCGTGATCGATACCGCCAAGGCGGTCAATCTGTATACGTGCTATCCGCCGGACGACTTTCGCGACTACGTGAACCCCCCGGTCGGCCGTGGCATGCCCGTTCCCGGGCCGCTCAAGCCTCTGATCGCTGTCCCTACGACGGCCGGAACCGGCAGCGAGACCACCGGAGTGGCCATCTTCGACATGCTCGACATGCACGCCAAGACCGGCATCGCGCACCGCAGGCTCAAACCGGTGCTCGGCATCCTCGATCCCGACAACACCGCGACGCTTCCTCCCCAGGTGGCCGCTTCGAGCGGGCTCGATGTGCTTTGCCATGCGATCGAATCCTACACGGCGATTCCCTACCGCAGCCGGCCGCTCCCCGAGCGGCCCTTGCTCCGCCCCGCCTATCAGGGGTCAAACCCGATCAGCGACGTCTGGTCGCTGAAGGCGCTGGCGGTGACGGCCGAGTATCTGCCCCGGGTGTTTCGCGATCCGGGCGACGAGGAAGCGCGCGGCCAGATGCTCCTCGCCGCCGCTTACGCGGGAGTCGGCTTCGGCAACGCCGGTTGCCACCTGCCGCACGGCATGTCGTATCCGGTTTCCGGCAACGTGAAAACATTCCGCATGCCGGGCTACGAACACGTAGAGCACCCCATGGTGCCCCACGGCGTGAGCGTGATTCTGAATGCCCCGGCCGTTTTCCGGTTCACCGCGCCGGCCTGCCCGGAGCGTCATCTGGAAGCCGCGCGCGTGCTCGGCGCCGACACGTCCCGGGCGAAGCCGGAGGACGCAGGCCGCATCCTCGCGGACCGGATCGCGGCGATCATGCACACTCTCGAGATCCCGAATGGGCTCCAGGCTCTCGGATACGATTCCGGCGATATCCCGAAGCTGGTCGAGGGCACGCTCCCGCAGCACCGCGTGACCAAGCTTTCGCCCCGGCCCGCGGATCGCGACGACCTCGCGGGGTTGTTCGAGGACGCCATGGTCGCCTACCGTTAGTGCTTCGCACCCGGGCTCGCGGTCATCTCGCCAGCCATCGCTCGAGGAAGGCGTAAGCGGCCTCGCGGGCCGGCCGCGAGAACCCGTGCCCGCCTTCCGGATACATCGCCTCAAGCCTGTCTCCGGCGCGAAAGATCCTCTCCCAGACAGGCCGGGCCGCGTTGACGCAGTCCACCACGCCGGACAATTCGAAATTCGTGTCTCCGAGCGGGGCATTGACAAAGACTGGACGCGGCGCCAGGGCCGCCAGCACCTCGGTGAAATCAAACGGAACCCGGTCGGGGTCCTTCGCGTACTCCGTGGCGATGCGTGGCATGTAGCGCGGGCTCGTCCATCCGGTCAGATCGCCGCCGTAATACTTGTGGAACCGGTTGAATCCTGCGCTCGTCACCACCGCGCGCACGCGCGGATCGAAGACGCCGAGAAACAAGGCGTTATGGCCGCCCAGGGAAAGCCCGATCGCGCCGATGCGCTTCGGATTCACCTCCGGCAGCGATACGAGCAGGTCGACAGCGCGGATGTGGTTCACGATTCCCTTCATGGTTCCGCTGGCGTAGCCGAGCTGGTACGGATCGGTCTTGTACTCGTCGCTAAGAAGGACGTAGTCGGGAGCGATCACGACGTAACCCCGCCCGGCGAGGTCGTGGGCATAGTGCCGGTCGCCGAGATCGCCGGTCTTGGCGGCGTCCGGCGCATAGGTTCGAAACGTGGTCCCGTGAAGGCTGACCATCGCAGGCGCCTTGCGGTTGGCCTTCAGGCCGTGGGGAATGTACAGGTAGGCATAGGCCGGTCACCCGGTTCCGCCTGGTATATGATTCTGCGCCAGGTGTATTTTTCCGTGCGGACTTCGCGGATCACCTCGATGGCGGGCGGCAGTGCATGGTCGATCCGCGGCAGCCGGCCCATCACTCGCTCCATCCCGGCCATCACGTGCGCGCGCCGCCGGCTCCAGCTGGATTTCGACCGGATCTCGACGCGGCCGCCGCGCGCGTCGAGATAGTAGAGCAGGTTCTGCTTGTCCTGGTAGAACGGCGTTGCCCGCTCGGCCGGCGCTGAAGCTGCCGTGAGAAGAAGGGCGATCGGGAACCTCAACGGGAATCGCAAGACGATATTTTGTTGCCTCGGTGGATGCCGCGGGCGGCGCGCCCGGAGGTTGTATCCTATCGAATAATGACTTGGAGAGTCCGGTCCGCCGCCTTCGCCCGGTTCCCCGCCGCCTTGTTGGTTACGGTCTTGTTTGTTCCGGCCGCGTCGCAGGCCGACGGACTCATTCCGCCGCTCACCCCCGCACAGGCGGCGGCCGCCGCGACCGCCATTCAGTCCTACAAGAACAGCCCGCGCGGCCCCTACAGCCGGATCCTCTGGTTTTGCAAGGATGGAACGACGCTCCCGCCCCAGGAGTCCTGCCGCGAGCACGGCGGCGGCGTACAGCACGCCGAACTGCTGCCCCAGGCGAAGACGTTCTGGGACTGGAACCTCCACATCGGAACCATCCTAACGCCCCGGAAATTCGAGGAACTGTTCGACGCAGCCCGCGATCACCACTGGCTGAAGGAACTGGTCCTCGAGAAGTATCTCGTCGAGGCGGACCAGGGATGGATCTACAACAAGGCGGTGGCCTATCGCGGCGCGCGCCAGATCGAAGACGAGGAGAAGGCGGGACGGGCCTTCCTCATCCGGCTCCTGTCCGACCCAAAGTGGTCCGCCCGCAACTACCACCTGGCGATGCAACTGATCGATTCGATTCCTCACGGCGTCGAGGACTCCACCGTCCGGCGCATCCGCTCGCTCGCCGCCGCCGCCTCCGATGCCGATCCCCGCTTTTTGCCGATCCGCGCCAAGATCCACTCCTATCCAACGCCTGACGACCTCAAATCGGTCCAGACGTTTCTGGCCACCCGGATGCCGGCCGAACCGGCCCGGAAGGCGCTCACGGATCTGGCCGCGCTGCTCGAGCAGCAGCAGAATCCGGCCAACTGGATCAACCGGATGGAGTCGGTCAAACGCCGCGTCGGCCCGGGCAACATCGCCAGCCGGATCACCGCCCTGGTGGAGGCCCTCCGCGAATCGGGAATGGAAACGGCCCTGGCGCGCGCGGCGGAGCTGTCGTTGGATATTCGAAGGGAAGTGGAGTCGTCGGCCGACGGCCGCCGCAACCTCGAACTGCTCGACCTCAGCCGCGCGGTTCAGGACCGTGCCTTCGACCTCCGCCGGCCGCCGTCCATCGTCTCGCGCAAAGCGATGATCGCCCACTGGATCGACCATGCCCGCATGGCCGCCGGCGGGGGATTGCTGTCGTTCCGGCAACTGGAAGCGCTCGAAGCCGAGGCGCGGCTGCTGAGCGGACGGAACGCCGTGGAGGCTCCCGCCTACCGGGCGTCGCTGCGATACCTCAGCCGGTCCGCCGAATGGTGCCGCGCCACCGCGGCGCGCGACTTCGGACCCGTCGTGCAACACTACCTCCCCGTCGAACCGAAAGCCAAGGGGCTCATCGACCATCTCTTGCGCAGCTCCGCGGCCCTGCCCATGGTAAACCTGCTCGAACCGATCCTCGGCGACGCCGATCGCCTGGCCGGCCTTCGCCATTCCATTTTCGGCGCCGGCCCCAGCACGGGCGTCACCGGGCTCAATCCCGGAATCGCCATCGGCCCGCTTTACGTCCTCGAGCCCGGCCGGGAGGAACGCATCGACCCGCGGGGCATCTACGTGATCCCGCAAACCGCCGCCGACCTTAAGCCCATGGCGGGAATCCTTTCCCTCGACAGCGGCAACATGCTCTCGCACGCGCAACTGCTCGCGGCCAACCTCGGCATCCCCAACGCCGCGATCCCGTCCGCGCTTCTCGCCGGCCTCGAGAGCCGGAAGGGGAAGGAGATCTTTTTCGCCGTCACGCCGCGGCAGGTCGTCGTCCTCAAGGAGAAGGACGCGCTCTCGGAGGCGGAGCGCCGGCAATGGATCCAACAACCGGCCTCGGCCCCCCGCGGCCGCATCCGGCTGGATACGTCCCGGCTGCGGCTCGACGACCGGTCTGTAAAGCGGCTCTACGAGGTCGGCGCTAAGGACTCCGGCGTCATCTGCGGGCCGAAGGCGGCCAACCTCGGGGAACTCGCTTCCTACTTCCGCGACAAAGTGGCGCCGGGACTGGTGATTCCCTTCGGCGTCTTTCAGCAGCACATCGCCCGCGTGCTGGACGGAACCGGCGTCACGCTCGAGAAGCGAATCTCGGAAGCCGTCGCCGAGGTCGAGAGGATGCGGGCCGCCGGAGCCGACCCCGCCGCCATCTCCGCCTACATGTATCCCAGACTGGCCCAGTTCCGCGCCGCGATTCAGCAGATGCCCCTGCTGCCGGAGTTCGAAAAGGAGGTGACCGCGCGGATGCAGGCCGAATTCGGGCCGGACGGATCCTACGGCGTTTTCGTCCGCAGCGACACCAACGCCGAAGACCTGCCGGAGTTCACCGGCGCCGGCCTGAACTTGACCGTACCCAACCAGGTGGGAGTCAGGAACATTCTCCAGGCGTTGCGCAACGTCTGGGCGTCCCCGTTCACCGAGCGGGCGTTTGACTGGCGCAATCGCGCGCTCATCGGGACCGATCGCGTCTATCCCTCGGTGATCATTCAGCGCGCCGTGCCGAGCGACAAGTCGGGCGTGATCGCTACGACCGATCTTGAAACCGGCGAGCAGAACCACATCACGGTCAACCTGAGCGAGGGCGTCAGCGCCGTGGTCGACGGTGGCGTCGCCGAGTCGCTGCTGCTTGGACCGGATGGCGGCGTCCGCCTGCTTCAGCAGGGACGGGCCACCTACCGCAAGACGCTGAAGAAGACCGGCGGCTTCGAAAACCTGCCACCCTTGAGCCCGGATTCGCTGCTGGCGGCCGGCGAGATCGCCCAGTTGCGCGCCCTCGTGGCGGAGGTAAAGGCGAAATATCCGCCGGCGAAATCAGAGGCCGGGCTCGTTCTGCCCTGGGACATCGAGTTCGGGTTCGAGAAGGGCGAGTTGCGGCTGTTCCAGATCCGCCCCCTCGTCCGGTTCCAGGAGTGGAAAACGCTCGAGTCGCTGGCGACTCTGGAGGCGGCCCCTGAACCGCGGCAAAGGGTCGATCTCAACGAAAGGCCCCAGTTGTGAGGATCCGTGCGCCGCTGGCGGTCCTGCTGCTGCCCCCTGTCATCTCCGCCTATCCGCTGGACGGAGCCGCGAAGACCGGCATCCGCCGCCTGACCGGCTACAGGCTGGCGCACGAGGGGAAAATCGCCGCCTGGATCCGGCTGCCCCCGGGCGCGCTTCGCACCATGGCGGATGTCCGGCTTCGGCTCAAAGACGCCGCCGGCAGCTTCGACATCACTCCCTCGACGCCGCGCGATCCCTACCTGCAATCGGGCATCGAAAAAATCTTCGCCGGGCGCGACCCTTCCTACAGCATCGCCGTGCTCGACATCTCCGACCCGGCCCGCCCCCGCTACGCCGCGCTGAAGGAATACGACAAGCGCATTCCGGGCAGCGTCGGCAAACTGTTTGTTGCCACAGGGCTGTTCGGCGCGGCCCGGCGCACGTGGCCGGCTGATGCGGCCCGGAGGGAGCGCTTCCTGCGTGAGACCTTCGTCGCCGCCGACAGCTTCGTCCACGTCGACAGCAAGACGGTTCCTTTCTACAAGGACGGCGACAAGGCCATCGTCAACCGCCGCCTCCAGGTGGGCGATACGTTCAATCTCTATGAATGGCTCGACCACGCCCTCAGCCAGAGTTCCAACGCCGCCGCGTCGTTCACCTGGGAGCAGGCGATGTTGCTGCACCGCTTCGGCGCGAAGTATCCGCTGAGCCGGGAAGAGACGGAAACCTTCCTCAAGGAAACGCCGCGGGCCGAACTGGGAAGACTGGCGCTTGAAACCGTCGAGGCGCCCCTTCGCGAATCCGGCCTGGACACCTCGCGGATTCGCATCGGCACCATGTTCACCAGCGGCGGCGAGCGGGTGGTTCCCGGGACGGGCAGCTACGCCTGCCCGGCCGAGTTGATGCGCTGGCTGGTGAAGCTCGAACAGGGAAAGCTCGTCGACGAGTGGTCCAGCCTGGAACTAAAGCGGCTCCTCTACTTCTCGCGGCCGCGCTACCGCTACTCCTCGTCCCCGGCGCTGGTCAATGCGGCGGTCTATTTCAAGTCCGGGTCGCTGTTTGAGTGCGCGCCGGAGCCCGGCTACCAGTGCGGACAGTATCGCGGCAACAAGGTCAACCTCATGCACTCGGTTGCGATCGTGGAGTCCGGAACCAAGGCGTACCTGGTGGCGCTGATGTCGAACGTCCTTAAGCTGAACTCGGCGACCGAGCATCAGACCATCGGAACGCTCATCGAGCGGCTCATTCAGGCCCGCCCCTGAGCGGCCTGCGGCGGATGCCCGAACCCGGCCTAGCGCCGCCCGAACAGCCACATCAGGAAGGACAGCAGGACGCTCAGAACCACGCATGTCGCCAGCGGAAAGTAGAATGTCCCGTGCCTGCCCCGGATCGTGATGTCGCCCGGAAGATGGCCGGGGCGCAACGGGAGTTTGTCGGCCGCCAGAAACAGACACCCCAGCAGCACCAGCAGCAGGCCGGCGGCGATGAGCGGCTTGCCAAGGTTCATCGTGTCACACCGAATAGACCCGGCCCCGGTGCTGCCCGATGAGGATCTGGAAAATGCGGTGTCCGATCAGCTCGTGCAACGTCAACAATTCCCGGTTGGACTCCGTGATCGCGTTCACGTCTTTCGGGTTTTTCACTGCGCCGCCGGCCTTGAGCGCCTCCGTCGCCTCGGAGATCACCGGGTCGGATAGCACCTCGCCGGCCATCTCCCAGAGGGTGATGAAGCGGTCCACGGCGGTCGGAAAACTCACGGCGAACACCCCCCAGTTGGACGTCGTCCGCGGCGGCTTGTAATCCAGGTTGAACGGCCCGTCGTAGCCGTGGCTGCGCAGCAGCACCAGCACGTTGAGCCAGTCCAGCGGGTTCACCAGGCCCACCGCGATGTCGACGTCATGCTTGAGGCGGTAGCCGTCGTTGATGTCAAAGTGAAACAACTTCTTGCACATCAGGGCCCGGGCCAGGGCCGCGCGCGGTGCGCCGCCCCACATCAGCTCGTGAAGGTATTCCGGATTCAGCCCCACCATGTCGGGATGTTCGAGCGCGCCCGAACTGATGAAGGCGAGCATCGCATCGCTGGTCGGCAGCAGGATCTCCGCCTGCGGCTCGAAGGGTTTGGCCTCCAGACAGTGCTTGTGCGTCGGCCGCTTCTTCTTCTGCGCGATCTCGATATCGGCGTTGCAGGCGGCGTTGATGCCTTCGGCGTACCAGGCCAGCGTCTGCGTCTCGTCGATCGCCCCCTGCGTGTAGTAGCCGAGCGAACCCGGCCAGTAGACGGCGTAGCTTGCTCCGAGTTCGTGGCCGATGGCGATCGTGTTGGCGAGCCGCCACTTGGCGTATTCGCGCACGTGGGGAGACTCAGCCGCCGGCGACGCTGCCCAGACGGCGTGATGAAACGTCTCGGTGGTGACCATCGAGCATTGCAGCCCGTGCTTGGAAAGCGACTTCTGAATCGCCGCGACGATCTTGTCCTGCCGGGCCGTGCCGAGCGCGTCGGTCGGAATCACGTCCGTGTCGTGCGTGGTCCAGTAGCTGATGCCGATCTCGGAATAGCTGCGAATCACCTGGTCGAAGCTGACCGGCGTCCGCGTCGGTGCGTGAAACAGCGCCTGTCCTTCGTAAGCCGCCGCCCATTGCGGCCCGGTCAGGAAGTACTTTCGCCGCTGCTCGGGCGTGTAGGAACCGCAGGCCTGCGTCAGACGGTCAACCAGGGGAATTTGCAGCTTGACGGGTAGGGGTTTCATGACGACCCTTCATCTTAGCGCGGCCCGGCAGCCGCGGCGCGGCTCAGTCTTGTCTCACGCAAGATGAGCCTGAAGGGAGGCATGAATTCTCACGCAAGATGAGCCTGAAGAGGGTTGGGATCGAGATGCTGGAGATTGATCATCAGCATGGACGATTCGAAGTGGTTG
>Ga0073934_10005923_pt1 | contig 18362 bp, 15 predicted proteins | sample LarsenN4metaG_FD_76834 | JGI IMG/M metagenome (GOLD analysis project Ga0073934, IMG submission 76834) | Hot spring sediment bacterial and archeal communities from British Columbia, Canada, to study Microbial Dark Matter (Phase II) - Larsen... ... | reverse complement strand
CGACGAGCTGCTCGACTTCTCGCAGCTCGACTGGCCCGAGCCGATCCTCCTCATGCAGACCAACTGGATCGGCCGATCGGACGGCGCCGAGATCGACTTCCCCGTGGCAGGGCATCCGGGCGTCGAGCTGCGCGTGTTCACGACGCGGCCCGACACGCTGTTCGGCGCAACGTACATGGTGCTCGCGCCGGAGCACGACCTCGTCGCGAAGCTGACGACGCCGGAGCAGCGCGCCGCCGTCGAGGCGTACCGCGAGGCCGCGTCGCGCAAGAGCGAGCTCGAGCGCACCGAGCTGCAGAAGGAAAAGACCGGCGTCTTCACGGGCGCCTACGCCGTGAACCCGGCCACGGGCCGCGAGATTCCGATCTGGATCGCCGACTACGTGCTCGCCGGCTACGGCACGGGCGCGATCATGGCCGTGCCGGCGCAAGATCAGCGCGACTTCGAGTTCGCGGCAAAGTTCGGCCTGCCCGTGATCCGCACCGTGCAGCCGCCGGCCGATTTCGACGGCAAGAGCGCGTGGCTCGGCGACGGCATCGTGATCAACAGCGGCTTCTTGAACGGCAAGAGCGTCGAGCAAGCCAAGGCCGCGATGATCGAGTGGCTCGAGCGCCAGGGCCACGGCGAGCGCCGCGTGAACTATCGGCTGCGCGATTGGCTGTTCTCGCGGCAACGCTACTGGGGCGAGCCGTTCCCGATCGTGTTCGTCGACGGCGAGGCGAAGACGGTGTCCGACGGCGAGCTGCCCGTGCGGCTGCCGGAGCTCGAGGACTTCAAGCCGAGCGGCTCGCCCGAAGGCCCGCTCGCGAAGGCCGGCGCTTGGCTCGAGACCGTCGATCCCGAGACGGGCAAGAAGGCGCGTCGCGAGACGAACACGATGCCGCAATGGGCCGGCTCGTGCTGGTACTACCTGCGCTTCATCGACCCGCACAACGACGAGCGGCTCGTGGATCCCGCGCTCGAGAAATACTGGATGCCCGTCGACCTCTACATCGGCGGCTCCGAGCACGCCGTGCTGCACCTTCTCTATGCGCGGTTCTGGCACAAAGTGCTGTACGACGCCGGCGTCGTCTCGACGCCGGAGCCGTTCATGAAGCTCGTGCACCAGGGCATCATCTTGGGCGAGCTCGAGTTCACCGTGAACGGCGAGCGCGTGCCCGAGGAGCAAGTCGAGAAGCAGGGCGATAAGTTCGTGCTGCGCGACCGCCCCGACGTGGTCGTGGAGGCCCGCGCGTACAAGATGAGCAAGGCGCGCGGCAACGTCGTGAACCCCGACGAGATCGTCGCGCGCTACGGCGCCGACGCGTTCCGGCTCTACGAGATGTTCATGGGGCCGCTCGAGCAAGTGAAGCCGTGGAACACGCGCGGCGTCGAGGGCACGCATCGGTTCCTGAATCGAGCCTGGCGCCTCGTCGCCGGCAGCGACGCCGACGACGGCGGCAACGTGCCGGCGCTCGTCGACACGCCGCCCACGCGCGAGCAATCGCGGCTGCTGCACCAGACGATCGCAAAGGTCACCGACGACATCGAGGCGATGCGCTTCAACACGGCGATCTCGGCGCTGATGGAGCTCACGAATGCCGCGTACAAGTGGCCGAGCCTGCCGCGCGCAGTGGCGGAGCCGTACGTCCTGCTGCTCTCGCCGCTCGCGCCTCACCTGGCCGAGGAGCTCTGGCAACGGCTCGGGCATGGCGAGTCGCTCGCCTATCACGCGTGGCCCGTCGCCGATCCCGCGCTGCTCAAAGCCGACGTGCTCGAGATTCCCGTGCAGGTCAACGGCAAGGTGCGCGGCAAGATTTCCGTGCCTGCCGAAGCCCACGAAGACGAGGTCATCGAGATCGCGAAGGCCGACCAGAACGTCGGCAAGCATCTCGCCGGCCAGAGCGTGAAGCACGCGATCTACGTGCGCGGCCGCATCGTGAACTTCGTCGTGGGCCGCTGACGCGGCCGATGCCGAAACGCATCGTCGTCGCCTGCTGGGGATCGCATGGCGATCTCTTCCGTACATCGGCCTCGCGCTCGCTCTGAAGCGCCACGGTCACCACCCCGTCATTGCCACGAACGTCGGCTATCGCGCGGACGTCGAGCGCGAGGGCATCGAGCACGCCGAGGCCGGCCCACCGATCGATCCCGGCGCGCCGGACGCAGACGCGATGTACGAGCGCGTAATGAATCCGGTCAAGGGCAGCGAGGTGCTCGTGCGCGAGCTTTTGATGCCGAAGCTCGGCGAGTCGTTCGAGCAGCTTTCGCGCGCCGCGGACGGCGCCGACTTGCTGCGGAGCCGCAGCCCGACTGGCCGCCGCGCGTCACGACGACGGGCACGGTGTCCTACAACGGCCCGGAGCCGCTGTCGTCCGAGCTCGAAGCGTTCCTCGGGGCCGGCGACCCGCCCGTCGTGTTCACGCTCGGCACCTCGGCCGTCGGCGCCGCCGGCGGGTTCTACCGCGAGCGCGCGGCCGCCGTGTCGATATCGTCGTGCGCGAAGAGCGCGGCGCCCAGACGGCCGTCGCGGCGATCGAGGACCTGCTGCGCGGCTGCGACGGCCGCGCCGGCGCGCGCTCGGTGCCGTAGCTGCATCGCGCGCCGTCGTCGACACCTCGACGCCGCGCGTCCGCCGCCGTCGCGGCGCGTTGATTGACAGCGGAGGCGCAGCTCGCGCAGGATCTCGGGCGTTCACGTAGGGCGCAGCGGCCAGCCGGCCGAAAGGGCGAAGCCCGCCTACTCATTACAGTAGAGGTGCGCCCATGTCCCGACTCGAACCTTATCGCAAGCTCGCGAAACAGCTCGTCCGCTGGCATCGCGCCGGCAATTACTCCGTCGGCGGCCGCATCCGCAGCCTGCCGCGCTACGGCCGGCTCACGGACGACGAAGCGCTCGCGCTGAAATTTCCGCTCGCCGAGGCACAGGAGATCGTCGCGCGCGAAGCCGGCTTTCCGAGCTGGGCCGAGCTGAAGGCGCACGTCGAGAGCTCACCGGCCGCGTCGGCGGGTCGCGCCGCGGCCGAGCGGCCGACGATCAAGGCCGCGATCCCGATGCTGTTCGTCGGGGACGTCTCGGCGAGCGCAGCGTTCTTTCGCGACAAGCTCGGCTTCACGGTCGATTTCCTGCACGGGCATCCGGCGTTCTACGGAGCCGTGTCGCGCGGCGGCGCGACGCTGCACTCGCGATTCGTGCACGAGCCCGCGATTGCGCCAGAGTTGCGCGACAGGGAACAGCTGCTCGCCGCGTTCGTCGTCGTCGATAACGTCAAAGCGCTGTTCGAGGAATACAAGACGGCCGGGGTGCCGTTCGCGAGCCCGCTCCGCAAGGAGCCGTGGGGCGGCCCCACGTTCACGCTCGAGGACCCGGACGGTAATCGAATCTGCTTCTGCGCCGCCTGAGCGCCGCGACTCGGCGTGGTGTCTCACTTTGACGGCGCAACCTGTAAAGGCGGCGGCCGGCCGCCGCCCCGCGGGACATCAAGCGTGTCGAAGTGAGACGACACGCGCGAAACGCTCAAGCGTCGCGAGACCGCCGCGCGCCGGCCCGCGCCGCGGCATGAGCGCCGGCGAGCATAACGAGCGTGAGGCTCACGACGAGCCAGTTGCCGACGCGCGCATACGGCGTCGCGCCCGTGTAGCCGCGCACCGTGCCCTTCAGCACGCCGGTGCGAAACTGCGGCAGCGTGTCGACGAGCTCGCCCCTCGGGCCGATGACGGCCGTGACGCCCGTGTTCGTCGAGCGCAACAGATAGCGCCCTGCCTCGGCCGCGCGCACGCGCGCGATCTGCAGGTGCTGGTGCGGCGCGATCGAGTCGCCGAACCAGGCGTCGTTGCTCACGTTCACGAGCAGCGTCGCCTCGGGCAGCGAGTGCAGCTGTTCGGCGCCGAACACGTCCTCGTAGCAGATCGTGATCGCGATCTTTTCGCCGATCACCTCGAACGGCGGCTGATCCGGCGCGCCCGGGATCGCGTCGCCCGTCGGTAGATTCATGTAGCGCATCCAGCCGCGGATGAAGTCCGGCACGGGAAAGAACTCGCCGAACGGCACGAGGTGCCGCTTCACGTAGGTCTGCGGCTCGTCGGTCAGCGCGACGACGATGTTCTGAAACTCCTCGAGGCTCTTCGCGCCTTCGGGCAGCCGCAAGATGCCGAGCAGCACGGTGCTGCCCTGCTCTTCCGATTGCTTGCGAATGCCTTCGAGATACGGCTCGACGTACTCGACGAGCGTCGGGATCGCGGCTTCGGGCCACACGATCAGGTCGGCGCCCGCGCTCTGCTTCGTGAGCTCCGAGTAAAGCAGCATCATGCCGGGCAGCTCCTCGGGCTCCCATTTCACCTCCTGCGCGATGTTGCCTTGCGCGAGCGCGACGTCGAGCGCGCGCTCCTTGGGCTGGGTGAACGACTGCGTGCCCGCCGCGAAGCCGCCGACCCAAACGGCTACGACGACGGCCGCGGCCGCGGCGCGCTCGCGCAGCGTTCCGAAGGCGAGCGTGAGCAATCCGCCCGCCGTCACGACGACGGCGAGGCTGATCGCGAGGATGCCGCCGAGCGGCGCATAGCCCATGAGCCACGTGTCCGTCTGGGTGTAGCCGGCCGCGAGCCAGCCGAACCCCGTGAACAGCCAGCCGCGCAGCCACTCGGCGAGCACGAACAGCGCAGGCAGCGTCACGAGCCACGCAACGGCGCCGCGGGCGCGGAAGAAGCGCGCGGCGGCGAAGCCGGCGAGCGCGATGAATCCCGCGAGCACGAGCGTGAGCCCGACCATCAGGAACAATGCGAGCGCGATCGGCGCGCCGCCGAACACGCGCACGGCGATGAACGTCCAGTACGTGCCGAAACCGAAGCTCGCACAGCCGAAGACGAAACCGAGCGCGGCGGCTTGGCGCGGCGCGGCGTCGCGCCACAGATAGAACAGCGCCGCGTACGAGAGCGGCGCAATCCAGAACTGCTCGAACGGCGCGAATGCGAGCGGCAGCGCGGCCCCCGCCGCGATCGAGAGCAGGTACTTGAGGCGCGTCGAGCCCAAACGCCTACTCGGCCTGGGCCAGGCGAGTGACTTCGAGCGTGTGCAGGCGCCGCCGATCGCCGCGCAGCACCTTGAAGCGCAGCCCCGCGAAATCGAGCGTCTCGTTGCGGCGCGGCAATCGCCCGAGCTCGTGCATGACGAGCCCGCCCACCGTGTCGTACTCGGCGTCGGAAAGCGAGGTGCGGAAGAACTCGTTGAACTCGTCGATGCGCGTGAGCGCCGCGACCACGTACTTGCCGTTGTCCTGCGGCTGAATCGACGACGCCTCCTCGGGATCGAGCTCGTCGTCGATGTCGCCCACGATTTGCTCTAGCACGTCCTCGATCGTCGCGAGGCCCGATACGCCGCCGTACTCGTCGACGACGATGGCCATGTGATTGCGGCCTTCGCGAAACTCAGTGAGCAGCGTATTCAAGCGCTTGCTTTCCGGAATGAAGGCGGCCGGCCGCAAGAAGCTCTGCAGATCGAACGGCGACTTGTTCACGATGAAGTGCTTCAGCACGTCCTTCGCGAGCACGATGCCGACGACCTCGTCCTTGTCGTCGCCGATCACCGGGAAGCGCGAGTGGTTCGAGTCCGTGACGACCTTCAGCACTTCCTCGGCCGTCTGATCCTTCGCCACCACGACCATGTGGCTGCGCGGCACCATGATGTCGCGGACCTGGGTGTCGGCCACCTTCAGCACGCCCTGCAGCATCGCGAACTCGTCGGCGCCGATGACGCCGCGCTCGCGGAAGCCAGCCAGGAATTCGGCTATCTCGTCGCGGGTTTTGACGTCCCCGGCGCGCCCTTGAACCAGTCTGTGCCACCAGCCGGAACGGCCGGTGTCGTTACTAGGGTGAGTGTCGTCCGACATCGGCGGTCATTTTATCGAATAGGGATCGGGAAAGCCCAGGCGGGCCAAAAGCGTGCGCTCGCGCGCCTCCATGGTCGTTGCATCGCGCACGGTTTCGTGGTCGTAGCCCTGCAAATGCAGGGCGCCGTGCACGACCATGTGTGCCCAATGCGCGGCGAGCGGCTTGCCTTGCTCGCGGGCCTCGCGCTCGACGACGCCGGCGCAGATGACGAGGTCGCCGAACGGCAGCACCTCGCCGGCGGCCTCGGCCGCGGCAGGGACCTCGGCCGGGAACGACAGCACGTTCGTCGGCCCGCGCTTGCCGCGATAGCGAGCATTCATCTCCGCGCTCTCCGCCTCGTCGACGACGCGCACCGTGAGCTCGCCGCGCACGCCGTCCTCGAGCGCGCCGAGCGCCCAGCGCTCGAGGTCGGCGGACGGCGGGACGCCGGCGGCGCGGCTACCGTTCTGCACCGTGATGACGACGCCGCGCGCGCGCCGCGTCATTCCGTGTCGCGGGGCTCGGCGCGCGGCGGACCTTGCTCGCGCGTCGCAGCCACCCCGCGCTCGGCCGCTTCCTCGCGCGCGTAGGCCGACACGATTCGCTGCACGAGCGGATGGCGCACGACGTCCTCGGCGCCGAAATGGATGAACGCAATCCCCGGCACGCCGTCGAGGATGCGGCCGACTTGCTTGAGCCCCGACTCCTTGCCGCGCGGCAAATCCGTCTGCGTGATGTCGCCCGTCACGACGGCCCGCGAGCCGAAGCCGATGCGCGTCAAGAACATCTTCATCTGCTCCGGCGTCGTGTTCTGCGCCTCGTCCAAGATCACGAACGACTCGTTCAGCGTGCGGCCGCGCATGAACGCGAGCGGCGCGATCTCGATCACGTGGCGCTCGATCAAGCGGCCGACCTTGTCGAAGCCCATCATCTCGTAGAGCGCGTCGTACATCGGCCGCAAGTACGGATCGACCTTCTGCGTGAGGTCGCCGGGCAGGAAGCCCAGGCGCTCGCCGGCCTCGACGGCAGGCCGCACGAGCACGATGCGGCGCACGGCGTCGCTCGCGAGCGCCTCGACGGCCGCCGCCACGGCGAGATACGTCTTGCCCGTGCCGGCGGGCCCGATGCCGAACGTGAGATCGCATTCGCGCATCGCTTTCGTGTACGCGACCTGGTGCGCGCCGCGCGCGCGCACGGCGCGCCGGCGCGTGTTGATCACGCTTCCGGGCTCGGCGCCGTCGGCGACGAGCGCGTCGGCGCGCATGTGCTCGGCGAGCGCCATGTGCACGCGCTCGGGGTCGAGCTCTTCGGTCTCGGCGAGATCGAACAAGTCTTCGAGCACGCGGCGGCCGCGCTCGGCCGCCGAATCCGCGCCGACGAGCTCGAAGCGATTGCCGCGATTGTTGATGCGGATGCCGAGCTGCCGCTCGATCTGCCGCAAATGCTCGTCGAACTGGCCGCCGACGCGCGCGAGCCGGCGCGGGTCGTCCGGCGTCAGGACGACCGTGAGCGACGGCTCGACCTTCGGTGCGTCAGGCAACGGATTTGTGCGTCTCGCCGGCAACGAGGCGGCCCCTCAAGCTGTTGCGCATGGGCTCGGTGATGACGACGTCCGCGAACTCGCCGACGAGCGACGGCGGTCCGATGAAATTGACCCAACGCTGGTTTTCCGTGCGGCCCGCGAGCTCGCGCGCGCTCTTCTTGCTCTCGCGCTCGACGAGAATGCGCTGCACGGTGCCGACCATCGAGCGGCTGATCGCGGCGGCCTGCTCGTTGACGAGCGCTTGCAGCCGCTCGAGGCGATTTTGCTTGACCTCGTACGGCAGGTCCTCGAGCTCCGCGGCCGGTGTGCCGGGGCGCGGGCTGTAGATGAAGCTGAACGACTGGTCGAAGCCGACGGCGCGGATCAGCTCGAGCGTTTGCCGGAAATCTTCTTCCGTCTCGCCCGGGTACCCCACGATGAAGTCCGTCGAGATCGAGATGCCGGGCCGCACGCGCTTCAGCTTCTCGACCTTGGCGAGATATTTCGCCGCCGTGTAGCCGCGCTTCATGAGCTTCAGCACCCGGTCCGACCCACTTTGGACCGGCAGATGCAGGAAGCTTGCCAATTTGTCGACCGTGGCATACGCCTCGACGAGGGAGTCCGTGAACTGTGCCGGGTGCGACGTCGTGAAGCGGATGCGCTCGACGCCGTCGATCTTCGCCACCTCGCGGATCAACGCCGCGAGGTCGGCCTTCTTGCCGCCGCCTTCGACGGCGCCCTTGTAGGCGTTCACGTTCTGTCCCAGCAGCGTGATCTCGCGCGCGCCGAGCGCGGCGAGCCGCCGCGCCTCGGCGAGCACGCCGGCGAGCGGCCGGCTGATCTCCCTGCCGCGCGTGATGGGCACGATGCAGTACGAGCAGGCCTTGCTGCAGCCCTCCATCACGGACAGGAACGCCGTGCAGGCCGAGCTCGTCGGCTGCGGGACCCGATCGAACTTCTCGATCTCGGGGAACGAGACGTCGACGACTCGAGCCTTGCCCGACCGCACCTCACGCACGAGATCGGGCAGGCGGTGCAGCGTCTGCGGGCCGAACACGATGTCGACGAACGGCGCGCGCTTCAGAATCGCGGCGCCTTCCTGGCTCGCGACGCAGCCGCCGACGCCGATGATCAGGTTCGGATTCTCCTCTTTGAGCGCGCGCCAATGACCGAGCAGCGAGAACACCTTGTCCTCGGCCTTCTCGCGCACCGAGCACGTGTTCACGAGCACGATGTCGGCTTGCGCGGCGTCGTTCGTGGCTTGCGCGTTGAACGACGATGAGAGCACGTCCGCCATCTTGGCGGAGTCGTACTCGTTCATCTGGCAGCCGTACGTCTGGATGAAGAAGCGTTCGGCCATTTAGAACGGGATGTCGTCGTCGAAATCGCCGGGCGGACCGCCCGAGTCGTTCACGGCCGCGCCGCCGCCGGCTCCGCCCGCACCCGCGCCGGCCAGCGCGCCCGCGCCGGCCATGGCACTCGCGCCGGCCGAGGCGCCGCCCTTGCTGCCGAGCATCTGCATCTCGTCGGCCACGATCTCGGTGGTGTAGCGGTCCTTGCCTTCCTTGTCTTGCCACTTGCGCGTGCGGAGCTTGCCCTCGATGTACACCTGCGAGCCCTTGCGCAGGTACTCGGCCGCGATCTCGGCGAGGCGCCCGAACATGGCCACGGAGTGCCACTCCGTGCGCTCCTGCTGCTCGCCGGACTGCTTGTCCTTCCAGGCTTCCGTGGTCGCGATGCGCAGGTTCGTGACGGCGCTGCCGCTCGGCATGTAGCGGGTCTCGGGGTCCTTGCCGAGATTGCCGACGAGAATGACCTTGTTGACGCCTCGTGCCATGCAAGCTCCTGTTTTATTGGGCCTCTTGGGGCCTTGCGAGTGATCGACGGCCCTCTGGCCAGGGCGAGTCATTGTACGCCCGGTCCCTGCCTTTGACAGCAGCGAATCTCGGCATTGAAAGCAGAAACGAGGACAGCGCTTGCCACTCGCACCGTGCAAATTGGCTCGGCAGACGCTTTACCGATGTTGATGCTTTGATTCCTGCCGCGAGCGCATCCTGGTGCTACCCTGCCGACCATGAGGACAACCATGACGATCGACGACCACATCGCCAAGGCCCTGAAGGACCTTGCGCACCGCACGGGCAAGCCCTTCAAGCAAGTGGTGAACGAAACATTGCAAAAGGAACTGCTCGCGAGCGAATCGCGCAAGCCGCGCGCATATCGGCTGAAGCCGGCGTCGTTGGGCGGCCCGCTGCCCGGCGTGGACCTGGACAAAGCGCTGCGCCTGTCGGCCGCGATCGAAGACGACGAAATTGCGCGCGAGCTCGAGCAGCGCAAGTGATCTTGCTCGACGCCAACCTATTGATTGATTTACGCGGTCGACGCTGATGCCCCGCAGCACGCACGCGCGCGCCGTTGGCTCGAGCGCACGCTCTCCGGCGATACGTCCGTAGGGTTGCCCTGGATCGTCGTGCTCGCGTTCATTCGCGCCACGACGAGATCGGGCGTGCTTCGCCGTCAGCTTTCGGCCGAACAGGCTGTCGCCTACGTCGACGAATGGCTCGACCAACCCTGCGTCGAGCTCGTGGGGCCCGGGGGCCGGCCACTGGCCGCTGCTGAAGAAACTGCTCCGACAAGTCGGCGCCGCGGGAAATCTCACCTCGGACGCGCATCTTGCGGCAATGGCGATCGAAGGAGGCTTCGAGTTGGCGTCAACGGACAATGACTTCCGCCGGTTTTCCGGCGTCCGACTCGTCAATCCCCTCGCGGCGGTGGAGGGCTGATCGATCGACGGAGCACCCGGCGGACCCGCCGTGACGGCGGGGCCGCCGGGAAACACCGCCGCGACGGCCGAAGCCGCCGCGGCGGAGGCCCCTCCCCCCTCAACTCAGCGAAGCGACGGACGCGGGCCAACGGCCATGCTCGGGCCGAGCACGGGGCACACGCCGTCGTTGAATTTCTCGATAGCTGCGGGCACGCCGGTGCGCGCAGCAGCACGCGGTCCCGATTCGAACAGGTTGCTCACCTTCGCGAAGATCTCCGGCGCATCGCCCTTGTCGGGTGCGTACCGGGTGCCGAGCTCCCGGTACCTGACCGAAGGGATCGTGTTGTTGTGAATGTCGATCCCGCGGGACGAGCGCGAAGCCGAGCTTAGCACCATCGATTCGATGTTGCTGCACCCGCGGCGCGCCGAGCGCGGCGCCGCCGCGAGCCCCTTCCGAGGCCGCACGCGGCGCCTTTCGGCGGCTCATTCGGTGTTGCGTGCGCAACACTTGCTCCTCACCGTGCGTTCCGTACTGCCGATTTGAACTTAGGCCGCCCGCGCAAGGCTGTCAACATGCCTTCGTGGCGCAGCCGCAACATTCGGCGAGGCCTACGCTAGCGCGGTTGCCACTCCGGGAGCAATCGGTAGCCCACGCCGCGCACGGTGCGAATCGGCGTGCGGCCGCGGCGATCGGTGCCGAGCTTGCGGCGCAGGCGGTTGATGTGGGTGTCAAGACAGCGATCGTCGGGCGACCAGTCGCGCAGCAGGCCGCGCAACGTGAGCCGCTCGCGCGTCACGGGCTCGCCGGCGTTGACGAGGAGCTCGTGCAAGATGCGCGTCTCGACGTCGGTGAGCCCGATCTCGCGCGACGCGACGATTGCGGCATTCACCAGCACCGACAAGCTGATCGGCCCGGCGGCGACAGCCGAGCGATTCTGCGGCGACGTCTCGGTCCTGGCGTCCAATATTCCACGAACGATCAGCAGCAGCTCGCGCGGATCGAACGGCTTGCCGAGCAGCACGTCGCCGCCGGCTCGAAGCTCGTGCTGCGCCGCTCCGTTTTCTTTCGCGAGGATCGCGACGATCGCGGCGCTCGTGCGCTTGAGCCGCCGCAACACGCGAATCGCATCGGCGTAATAGACCGACGTGTCGACGATCGCCACGTCCGACTCCGCCAGCAAACGCTTCGACGCAAGCGCGCTTCGCAAGTCGCTGCTCGCCACGCCGACGAGACCGTGCGCGACGAGCAGCCCGCAAAGCAGCGAGCGCAGCTGCGCATCGTCCGACACGAGCACGATCCGCGAGCGCGGCGCGGCGCTCGCAGCGCTCGGCTCGTCGCCGAAGCTCACGAGCCTACCTGCGGGCGCCGACACCACACGCGGCGAGACGACAACGGCGATTCCTCGTTCGAGATGCCGGCGGTTATGACACCGGACGGCTGCGCGGGTTTCCCCGCACGGTCGCGCGCGACGGCGCCGGACGGCCGTTGGAACTTTTCGGGGCGCTCGCGCGAATCGTGCTGAATGAGGCGCGTCGCGGACGAGGCCGAGCAAACGAGCGATGACGACTTCACCCGGCACTCCGTCCGGCGCTACCAGCGTGCGGCACGCTGCGTTCGGTGGCAGCTCACGCCGCATCGCCGTGCCGCACGGCGACGCCTCGACGATCAGGATTCTGCTCGTCTCCGACAACGTGCAGCTGCGAGCTCAGATGAACGAGCTTCTCGCGGCCAACCGTTACGCCGTGCTCGCAGTCGGCGCCACGGCCCCGCTCGCGCGCCGGCACTTCGCCGCTTGGGACGCCGCGATCGTCGACGCCACGGCGGCTCGCGGGGCGGCGCGTTGGCTCCGCACGCTCACGGGAGCACGCGCGCCGATCCTCGCGATCGCCGCCGCGCGCAGCGCCGCCATGGAGCCGCTGTGGAGCCGTGTCGACGCCGTGCTGCACGAGCCGTTCGATGCACGCAAGCTGTCGCTGATCCTTCGTGGCTTGTTCGCGAGCCGCAGACGCGCCGCGGCGGGCACGGATGGCGAGCTGACGATGGGGCCGATGACGCTTCGTTCGTTGCTGAACACCGTCACGGTCGAAGCACGCGAGATTGCGCTCACGGACGCCGAGACGCGCATCTTGCACGAGCTCATCCTCGACGCCGGCAACCCGATCAGCCGCGAGCGGCTCACGCGACGCGGCTTATTGCGCGACTGGCGGCCCGACCAACGCTCCCTCGACGCGCACATCAAGCGCTTGCGCCGCAAGATCGGCAAGGACCGATACGGCAGAACGCCGATCCGCACGGTGCGCGGGGTCGGCTATCGGCTCGTCGCGGACTGGGAGCCCGCTCGCTAGCGCTCGCGTCAGATTCGGACAGAAAAGTCGAGACAATGTCAGACGGCTGCTCCCTATCGTCTTGGCCGCAGCGCTCGCCCGCGACTCGCGCAAGCACGAACAACCTCGCGAGCAACGTCGAGAGCGTGCCGTTCCATGGACCGATCGAGGAGCAGAAGCACCATGCATCGCCTTTCGAGGACGATCTTCGTTGCGGCGGTTGCGGCGGCCGCAACCGCCTGCGACCGCGACAGCCCGAGCGACGACAACCCCGGCGCCCGGCCGATCGTCGCGGCGTTCAACGCCGTCCCCGACATGCGCGCCATCACGTTCCTGCGCGAGGAAGAGGTGTGGACGGCGCTCGAGTTCGGCACGGCAACCGAATTCCGCGACGTCGGCGCCGATCAGTACGACTTGAACTTCGACACTGCGCTGCCCGGCGACAAGACGACGGCCTGCGCCGGTCACGACGGCGACGACGTCAAGGACAGCGACGAGTGCACCCGGCTCGCATCGCAATCGATCAACGTGATCGCCGACCACGAATACGTCGTCGCCCTCCTGGGCGCCTGGGGCAACCTGCGCGTACAGGTGTACGACAAGGCCGTGTACGAGTTCGATACGAGCACCGACGACGGGGATCCCGACGAGGAAACGGCAGAGGTGCAGTTCTTCCATTGGTCCGACGATCTTCCGGAGATCGACGTCTACCTCGCGCGCCCCGGCGCCAACTTGTCGCCGGTCGACTCGCGGGCGACGCTGACGAGCGGCGGGGAGTTCCACGCCGTCGTCGACGACGGCGATTACGTGATCACGCTCGCGCCCGTCGGCGAGCCCGCGAATCCCCTGTTCACCTCGGAGACCTTCGCGCTCGAGGAGCACACACGCGTTGCATTCGCGATTCTGCCCGGCGCAGGCGAAGGCACCTCGAGCATCAAAGTCGTCCGGTTTCGCGATCAAGCCGGCACGCTGCTCGACCGCCGCGTGAGCACGGAGCTGCGCTTCGCTCACCTCGCGCCGGACACGGGGAGCTTCGACGTATACGCCGAAGACGACTATGCGCAACCGTTCGTCGCCGCGCTCGCTGAAGCGACGATCTCGCCGTACGTCACCGTGCCGGGCAGCGCGGTCGCGGACTTGGACCTCGACATAACGCCTGCCGGCAATCCCGGCGTTCTGCTCGGACGCGAGCAGGTGGATCTGTCGCGCGGCGAGCGCGCAACGTTCGTGCTGTTCGGCTCGGCCGGGCGCCTCGACGGGCTGCGTGTGCCCGACCCGTTCCGCCGCGTCGCGACGCATGCGCGGCTGCGCGCGATCAACGCGGCGGCGGCGAGCCTCGACTTCTTCGTCGTGCGGACCGGCAGCAACATCAACACGCTCGCGCCGACGATGCAGCTGGCCGCGACGACGGCCGGCGGCCTGAACTATTTCGATCCGGAACGCTACGACATCGTGCTGACGCGAGCCGGCACCGACGACATCGTGTTCGGTCCGCACACCGTGGATCTCGCCGCCGGCGGCATCTATACGGTGGTCGCCACCGGCACCGGCGATCTCACGTCGGCCGACGCCCTGCTCCTCGACGATTTCGCGAACTGAAACGGCGGGTTCCATGCGGTTACCGGATTCGCCGCTGCGCAGGATCGCCGCCGCCGCGGCGGCTCTCGCGCTGCTCGCCGCGGGGTCCGCGATGGGCCAGGGCTCGAACCGGAGCAAGCTCTACGCGGGCATCGGACTGGCCGTCGCGGACTTCGAGGGCGTCCACGGCGGCATCGGCTACGACGCGACGCCGCCGGGGTTGCAGCTCTACGGCGGGTACCAGGCGCGGGAGCTGTTGGGCCTGGAGCTCGCGATCGATCACCTGGCCGGCATCGAGCCGGGCGACCTGCTCGGCAGCGGCGTCGAGCGGCTCAGAATCTCCGCCGAGCACTCCTCGTTCACGCTGCGCGGCGTGCTCAGCCTGTCGTTGCAGGAGATCCTGCGACGCCGGCCGAACGTCAAGGTGCTCGCCACCGTCGGAGCGGCCCGCTCGATCGAGAAGCGCAGCGTGCTCGAGCTCACGACGCAGCGGCACGAGTCGGCGTCGGAACGCGATACGGCGGTCGTGCTCGGCGCCGGCGTGACGTTCGAGCTCGAGCGGGTGCACCTTCGAACCTTTCTGCAATCGGCCGATCGAAGGCACGGCACCCTGAACAGCGTCGGCGTGGCGGCGGAGCTCCGCTTCTAGCTTCCGGCGATTCCTGACACCCCTTGTCCGCCCGCGCAGGTAGTCTTTTGCGCCGGGCTTCCGGTGGGGCTTATAGTGCCTAGTCCGGCCGGCCACGGGCCGCCGGCCGCTCGCATACACATGAAATACATCCAGATCCGCGGCGCGCGGACTCACAACCTGCGCAACATCGACCTCGATTTGCCGCGCGACAAGCTCGTCGTGTTGACGGGCCTGTCGGGCTCGGGCAAGTCGTCGCTCGCGTTCGACACGCTGTACGCCGAAGGCCAGCGCCGCTACGTCGAGAGCTTGAGCGCGTACGCGCGCCAGTTCCTGTCGATGATGGAGAAGCCCGACGTCGATCACATCGAAGGCCTGTCGCCGGCGATCTCGATCGAGCAGAAGAGCACGTCGCACAACCCGCGCTCGACGGTCGGCACCGTCACGGAGATCTACGACTACCTGCGCCTCCTCTACGCGCGCGCCGGCATTCCGCGCTGCCCCGATCACGGCACGCCGCTCGAAGCGCAGAACGTGTCGCAGATGGTCGATACCGTGATGGGGCTGCCGCAAGGCACGAAGATCATGCTGCTCGCGCCCGTCGTGCAGGCGCGCAAGGGCGAGTACAAAGAGAAGCTCGACGAGCTGAAGACGCAGGGCTTCTTGCGCGCGCGCATCGACGGCGAGGTGGTCGAGCTCGACGATCCGCCGAAGCTCGACAAGCGCAAGAAGCACGACATCGAGGTCGTCGTCGACCGGCTCTCCGTGAAGCCGGACATTCAGCTTAGGCTCGCCGAGAGCTTCGAGACGGCGCTCGGCATGGCCGACGGCGTCGCGCTCGTCGCGTTCTTGGACGACAAGAAGGACGACAAGAAGAAGGCGCCGCTCGCGTTCTCGAACAAGTTCGCCTGCCCGATCTGCGGCTACAGCATCGCCGAGCTCGAGCCGAGGCTCTTCTCGTTCAACAACCCGCAAGGCGCGTGCCCCGATTGCGACGGGTTGGGCGTGCGCATGTTCTTCGACCCGTCGCGCGTCGTCACGCACCCGAACCTGTCGCTTGCCGGCGGCGCGATCCGCGGCTGGGACTCGAACAGCACGTTCTACTGGATGATGATCTCGGCGCTCGCGAAGCACTACAAGTTCGACACGGGCAAGCCGTGGGAGCAGCTGCCGGAGAAGATCCAGAAGCTCGTTCTCTACGGCAACGACGGCGAGAAGATTCAGTACCGCTACGAGAACAAGAAGAAGGGCAACAAGTGGGCGTGGCAGCACTCGTGGGAGGGGATCATCCCGAACATGCAGCGCCGCTTCACGGAGACGCAGAGCACGGCCGTGCGCGAGGAGCTCGGCAAGTACCAGAGCACGCAAGTCTGCGCGACGTGCGGCGGCACGCGCTTGAACGCCGCGGCGCGCAACGTGTTCGTGCAAGAGCGGCCGCTGCACGAGATCGCCAGCCTGAGCGTGACGTCGGCGCTCGAGTTCTTCGGCGGGCTCACGCTTGCCGGCTGGCGCGGCGAGATCGCGGACAAGATCGTCAAGGAGATTGCCGCGCGGCTCAAGTTCCTGGCCGACGTCGGGCTCGGGTACCTATCGCTCGACCGCTCGGCCGACACTTTGAGCGGCGGCGAGGCGCAGCGCATCCGGCTCGCGAGCCAGATCGGCTCGGGGCTCGTCGGCGTCATGTACATCCTGGACGAGCCGTCGATCGGCCTGCACCAGCGCGACAACCAGCGCCTGCTCGACACGCTGATGAATCTGCGCAACCTCGGCAACACCGTGCTCGTCGTCGAGCACGACCAGGAAGCGATCATGGCGGCCGACTACGTCGTCGACTTGGGCCCCGGGGCCGGCGTGCACGGCGGCCAGATCGTCGCGCAGGGCACGCCGAAGGAGATCATGGCGAACGCGGCGTCGCTGACGGGCCAGTATTTGTCCGGGCGGCGCGAGATCCCGCTGCCGTCCGAGCGGCGCAAGCTCGACCCGCAGCTCGTGCTGCGCATCGAAGGCGCGCGCGGCAACAACCTGAAGAACGTCGACGTCGAGATCCCCGTGGGGCTCATGACGTGCGTGACGGGCGTGTCGGGCTCCGGCAAGAGCACGCTCGTCAACGACACGCTCTATCGACTGGCGGCGCAGAAGATCAACGACAGCTCGGAGGAGCCGGCTCCGTTCCGTAAGGTGAAGGGCCTCGACCACTTCGACTACGTCATCGACATCTCGCAAGCACCGATCGGCCGCACGCCGCGCTCGAACCCGGCCACCTACAGCGGCGTGCTGACGCCGATCCGCGAGCTGTTCGCGCAGGTGCCCGAGGCCCGCGCGCGCGGCTACGAGCCGGGCCGCTTCAGCTTCAACGTGAAGGGCGGGCGCTGCGAGACGTGCCAGGGCGACGGCGTCATCAAGGTGGAGATGCACTTCTTGCCGGACGTGTACGTGCCGTGCGACACGTGCGGCGGCAAGCGCTACAACCGCGAGACGCTCGACATCCGCTACAAGGGCAAGAACATCTCCGAGGTTCTCAAGCTGACGGTGGAAGATGCCTTGACGCTGTTCCGCAACGTGCCGATGGTCGCGCACAAGCTCGAAACGTTGATGGCCGTGGGATTGGGCTACATCGAGCTCGGGCAGAACGCGACGACGTTGTCGGGCGGCGAGGCGCAGCGCGTGAAGCTCGCGAAGGAGCTCTCGAAGCGCTCGACGGGCTCCACGTTATACGTGCTGGACGAGCCGACGACCGGGCTCCACTTCCACGACATCGCGCAGCTGCTCGAGGTGCTCTACAAGCTCCGCGATCAAGGCAACACGATCGTGATCATCGAGCACAACCTCGACGTCATCAAAACGGCGGACTGGATCATCGATCTCGGGCCCGAGGGCGGCGCGGGCGGCGGCGAGATCATCGCCGTCGGCACGCCGGAGGCGATCGCGAACGAGCCGCGCTCGTACACGGGCCACGCGCTGCGCGCGGCGCTGCCGCCAGCCGCATCGGGCAAGCGGAGCGCCGCGCTCTCGTAACGCCCGTCAGCGGAGCTCGATCAGATCCGAGCCGACGAACGGCTCGAAGTCCCACGTTCTGCCCCGAGCACGGGCTCCCCTATGAGACCCTCGGCGAGCTTCCGCAGCGCCGCGGCGGTCGGTTCATCGGCCGGAAAGAACGACTCGATCGCGAGCTCGGACAAGCTCACGTCGATCGGCGTGCCGAACACGGTGGTGGTGCTGATGAACGAAAGCACGCCGGCGCCGGTTTCGAGCTGCAGCGGGACGGCGAGACCGCCGAGATTTTCCGCTGCGCGTGCCGCCGCGCCGTGCGGCACGGGATAGCGCTTCAGCTCCTCGAGCAGCTCGCCGAGAACGGCATCGGCCGAGGCGTCGAGTTGCTGCGCGAGGCGATCGAGCACGTGCGCGCGCCATTCGCGGAAGTTCGCGATGCGCGACGCGAGGCCGTCGGGGTGGAGGCTCACGCGCAGCACGTTGACGGGCGGGCTCAGCAACGCCGGAGCCATGCCTTCCATGAGCCGCATCGCCGGCGCATTCGCCGTCACGAGGCTCCAATGCCGATCGACGGCGAGCGCGGGATACGGCTCGTGACCTTTGAGAATCCAGTCCACCACGCGCCGGGCCGCAGCGGCATCGGCGTCGTGCAGCTTGAGCTCGCCGTATACGGGCGCGTAGCCCGCCGCGACGAGCAGCATGTTCCGTTCG
>Ga0073934_10005922_pt1 | contig 18363 bp, 19 predicted proteins | sample LarsenN4metaG_FD_76834 | JGI IMG/M metagenome (GOLD analysis project Ga0073934, IMG submission 76834) | Hot spring sediment bacterial and archeal communities from British Columbia, Canada, to study Microbial Dark Matter (Phase II) - Larsen... ... | reverse complement strand
GATCGGATATTGTGAGCATACTCATAAGTCTCCGTACTGGTGATGATCCCATTTTCTTCGGAAAGGTAATCGATCTCCGGTCCATGTCCGGGCGCAGATGTCGTGACCATCGGAAGCCCCAATGCAAATCCGTGCACGATAGCCAATCCCACCATGCTTGGAAGCACCATCAGATCGGCCAGCGCAAAATAGGCCACCGTATCCTTTAAATCGACGATCTCTCCAAGGAAATGTACGTCTTGAAGTTCAAGTTCCTTGGCCGACCGCTGGAGTCTGTCGCGCTCTTCGCCATCTCCAATGATGAGAAGAGCGACGTTCGAGCAAGACTTTTTTAAATGAGCAAAGGCCCGCAAGAGAAAGTCCACTTTCTTCTCGGCATACAGACGGCCCGAAAATAGCAGCACGTGCTTTCCTTTTAACCTCAGCTTGCGCCTGTGCTCTATGAGTTGCGTTTCGCTGATTTCAGCGGCAGCCCTTCGCAATTCCTCAACATCGATGGTGTTGTAATACGGAATGACTCGATCTTTTGGAAATCCGCGCCTTCTCCAATATTCCGCACCTCTCTCCGTATAGGTAATCAAACCGTCTGCCCGACTGGTCATGAACCCTTTCACACTCTCTTTTATGCTTGTCGCGAGTGATGATCGAACTGACGCCTGAAAGTTATAGCCATGTCCCCACCAAATCCAGGTCTTACATATCCGCTTCCGCCTCACCCACAGATAGGGTACGGTCAGACATTGTAATTCTTGAGGTGCCACGACAATGTCGGATCCTGCGATCGCCTCAACTAACCCGTGCAACCAATACGAGCTCGATTTCGTCTTGCCGAAGTAACGTACTGGAAGAACACGATAGAGAAAGCCCGATGAAGATCTCTGTGTTGGAGGCATTGCACAATACACAAGAATATCCAGATTCCGTGCTCTGCCCTGAGCATACAACTCCTCGAAGAATCTTATGCGATAGTGCGGGATCTCCCGTTGGATAACTGAAACTTTTCGCATGTCAGGGAAGCTTCTTAGCGCCAAAAAAAAATGATCTACAAGTAGAGTAGAAACATCAGCCTCAGCAGAATATACGGTCTATTAGGGAAACCCTAGCGCATTGTCTTGTCTTCTCCAAACAGAGTTAGAGTTTTTGCAGTACCGCTAGCTACTGGTTCGTAGAAATGGGCAGTCAGACTTGTGTCGACCAGAAAACATCTTGGCACCAGTTGCAGTCATGCCGAACTGCGATAAACTTCGACCAATGCCAAAGATCATCAGTCAAACAGCAAGACGTGGACCAGCTTCTGGAATAGGAATAATCCGAGTATCAATAGGCTAGAGCTTGTCGTTGCCCATTCCCTGGTGGGAATGACGACATATCCGTAGAAATCCGTTAGCTTAATGCTCGCATGCGGGGGCAGGGAGTTCTATATTTTTAGAAGTGCACTTCCCGTATCGCGTGGCGGTTGGTCTGAAACCACTGGACGGTTTTTTTTAGTCCCTCGCGCAAGCCATGTCGAGTTTGGAATCCGAAGAGCTGCTTGGCTCGACTGACATCAAGGCATCGACGCGGTTGGGAATCATGTTCTTGCCGGTTTGATTGGACTCATCCCGTTACGTCATTTCAGCACTCGCCCCGAACAATCCACAATTCGTTCAGCGGCCTGGCCCTCCCATTTGGTGGAATGGCTCCTTTCTTCCACTGCCCTTCCCCATCAATCACAAGATGCGACTGGTTGGGCCGGCGAGCCTCAGGTCTTGAGTTGAACAACTCTCGATCGAGGGCCGCACCACCATTATGTTGAAGGCCGAGACTGAACCATCCATAGCGCAAGTGGTGATGCCGGAACGAGACCCGCCCGCGGTGACAGCCGGAACATGAGCCAGACATTTCTATAGTGACTGGACAAAACAATTGACGAGACTTGATTTTCCGTCTGCCGGAGCTTAGCCTAACATTGACCCACCTTTCAGAGGACGTTCATGGGAAACGTGACTCAGCTTAAGATCGAGTTAGAGCAGGAAGCCGACGGCCGATGGATCGGTGACATACCGGCACTGCCTGGAGTAATGGCCTACGGACCGACCAAGGCTGCTGCCCTTGCGGCTGTCCAAGCCTTGGCTCTTCGTGCCATGGCTGACCGGCTTGAACACAATGAGGCCCTTCCTGAAGAACTCGTGAACGTCTCGTTCATCGCGGCATGAGCCGCTGGCCTTCGACCCAGGCCTCCCGCGTTCTTTCCGCTCTCCTTCGTATCGGCTGGCAGGTCAAACGTACGACCGGTTCGCATCGGGTTCTGCACCGAGCGGGCTGGACGGATGTTGTGTTTGCCTTTCATGACCGCGATGAAATCGGCCCACGCATGCTCGCCCGCCTATCGAAAGTGACGGGCCTCGAACCCGAAGACATATGAGAGACACGCGACCACGAGGACCGGCCCCCTATTCGTTCGCCTGACAGAGATAATGCTCATGGTTCATTCAGGCGATATCATTGGGGCATTCTGCATTCTTCGCCAGCACTCGCTTCAGATCTCCACGATCCGCTAGCACGACTGAAGGCGAGCCTCTATAAAATGGGGACCGGTGGAACGGCCAGAACGACTTAGAAGTGCACTTCCCGTATCGCGTGGCGGTTGGTCTGAAACCACTGGACGGTTTTTTTTAGTCCCTCGCGCAAGCCATGTCGAGCCTGAAATCCGAAGAGCTGCTTCGCCCTGCTGACATCAAGGCATCGGCGAGGCTGACCATTGGGTTTGGTGGTATCCCACTTGACTGGGCCGGTGAATCCGACTTCAGCGGCAATCATCTTGGCAAGATCGCGAATCGCGACCTCTTCGCCGGTTCCCAAGTTGATCGGGAGATGGCCGTCGTACTGTTCGGCCGCGAGCAGAATGCCTTCGGCGGCATCCTCGACATATAGAAATTCTCGTGTCGGTGATCCATCTCCCCACAAGGTAATCGAATCCTGTCCTGCTTCTTTTGCGGCCGCACATTTCCGTATAAGCGCCGGAATGACGTGAGAGGTTTCCAGATCGAAGTTGTCGCGCGGTCCATACAGATTGACGGGAAAGAGCACAATCGAATTGAAGCCGTATTGTTCTCGATAGGCTTGTGACTGCACCAACATCATCTTCTTGGCCAGACCATAGGGGGCATTGGTTTCCTCGGGATACCCGTTCCAGATGTCGTCTTCCTTGAATGGAATGGGTGCAAACTTGGGGTATGCGCAGATCGTTCCGAGGGCGACAAACTTCTTCAGCCCATGTTGGCGGCCGATCTCAATGAGCTGAGTCCCCATCATCAAGTTATCGTAGAAGAACCGTCCCGGATTCGCTTGATTGGCCCCAATGCCGCCGACCCGAGCGGCTAAATGGATCACCACATCGGGCTTCGCGTCGCTGTACAATTGCCTTACGGCTTCCATCTGCACCAGATCATAATCTCGGCTTCGGGGAATCACGATGTGCTGACAACCCTTCGTCCGCAACTGGTCGACCACAAACGAACCGAGAAACCCGGCTCCCCCCGTCACGACGACACGTTGATCAGACCAGGAAAACATTATTGCTTACCGCCTGAGGTTAGAAGTTTGAGGCCGACGGAACGTGCTTGAGGTCAGAGACTCGATCGGCTCTTTCCTCTTATGAAATTCATCAGACCATTCAACTTGCGATCCAGTAATTCAGCTCGGCGCCGAATAGTACCTGACTCGGGTTCTGAAAAGATCCGCCGGATGCGGAACACTTCGTTGAGTGTCACGGTTTCATAGAGAGAGCCCTGGGCAATACTCAGGTACTGCAGGAACTCTTTTCTGTGTTGGCGGCCTTTACCTTCAGCGATATTTTGCGCGACGGAAACGACTGCTCCTTCCAGTTGGGACGTTAGGCGCAAGTGTTTGCTTAATGAAATACGTTCCAACAATTCCAATACATCATTAGCCAATGCAAGAGATTCTAGCCATACCTCCAGCTTCTCAAACGGAAAGATATATCCTGGAACTGAGGCGTCAATTCTTTCCTCCAACCTCTAACCTCCAGCCGTCAACGTTTCTTCCCTACCCCTTCCAATCTCTCTCGTTCGGCCGCCAAATCCGCATCCACCATCATGGCAATCAATTCTTCGAATCGGACCTTCGGTTGCCATCCGAGTTGTTTCTTGGCCTTACTGGCGTCACCGATGAGGAGATCCACTTCCGTCGGGCGATAGTACTTGGTATCGATCTTGACATGTTTCTTCCAATCCAATTGCAGGCGGTCGAAGGCAAGGTCGAGCATCTCCTTGACCGTATGCGTCTCGCCGGTGGCAATGACATAGTCATCAGGCGTCGGGGCTTGCAACATCATCCACATGGCTTCGACATAGTCACCAGCGTACCCCCAGTCACGCTTGGCGTCGAGGTTGCCCAGGAACAAATCCTGTTGGACCCCCAGTTTGATCCGAGCCGCGGCCTTCGTAATTTTTCGCGTGACAAACGTTTCCCCACGGCGCGGCGATTCATGATTGAACAAAATGCCGTTGCAGGCAAAGAGATTGTAGGCTTCGCGATAGTTGACGGTGATCCAATACGAGTACACCTTCGCCGCGCCATAAGGACTTCTCGGATAGAAGGGCGTGGTTTCTTTCTGTGGCACCTCCAGCACCTTGCCGAACATCTCGCTGGAGGACGCCTGGTAAAACTTCGGCTTGAGCCCGGATTCTCGGATGGCCTCAAGCAGACGAATCGTGCCCAGCCCGGTGATCTCGCCCGTATATTCGGGGATGTCAAAACTGACTCGGACATGACTCTGGGCGCCGAGATTATAGATCTCATCAGGCTGAACGGTGCGCAAGATACGATTCAACGAACTGGCGTCGTTCAGGTCACCGTAAACCAAGTGGAGTCGCCGATGGGGCACATGCGGGTCTTCATAGATGGGATCGATGCGGCCCGTGTTGAATGAACTGGAACGGCGGATAATGCCATAGACTTCGTATCCCTTCCCCAGCAAAAACTCTGAGAGATAGGATCCATCCTGCCCGGTAATCCCGGTGATCAAGGCTTTCTTCACGCGTGGTGCCCTCCCTTCCAACGGAGACGCGATTATCACCGGCTTCAAGTTCTTTGTCCATCGATTAATGGAATCGCCGTTGGCGAATGGTTCTTGCCACAAGAGTTACCGACCGGGTACTATGGCCAGGAGAAGCAACCGGAGATCATATCGTGGCAGCAGTTCCTCCTCAGCGGGTGCGGCGCATCGGCCTATTCCTCTGTCTGGTCGCAGGTGGGTTCCTGATCGCTCACTCCATCAATGCCTTTGTCGCCGAGGCTCTGTATGTGATCCCTACACCTCCAGTGAGATCCCCCGATGATCGATCGACTAGCGCACCGTTGCTTACGTCCTATTCTCCAACCCAAGCAGCGGAGGATGTGCGTTCCAGCGGCCTCTTTGTCGTCCCTGCCGTACCTCAAGGTGGACTCGCAAACCCACACTCGAATGGACGAGGACCCTCCGGCACTCCTGTGCGGGCTTCCCTTGGCGTGGCAGCCAAGCTTCGATTGATCGGAGTCGTGCTTGGAGATCAGCGTGGCGTCTTTGCGATCGTTGAGGAACTGGCGTCCAAACAACAATCGTTGTACCATCTCCACGACTCGGTCCTCGATCTGGGAGAAGTGAGCGAGATTCGTCGAAACGGAATCGTGATCCGTCAAGGCAATGTGGAAGAGTTACTTGAGCTGGCGCTCTCTGAAAACCTAGCCGGCCCCGTTGGTTCCTCCGGCACCGTGTCAACGCCGAGCCAAGGTTCGACACCGGGCGTACCGATCCGAAAAGTCGTCGATCGTCGCGAGGTGGAACAGGCGATGAGCGACCTGCCGAAACTCTTATCGCAGGCTCGAGCCGCGCCACACATGGTCAACGGAGCCGTGAACGGATTCCGCCTTGACTACATCGCACCGGCCAGTTTTTACGAAAAAATCGGAGTGCAGGCAGGGGATGTCCTGCAACGTGTCAACGGAGTCGACATCCGTGACCCAGGTACGATGTTGAATTTGCTCCAACAGCTCAAGAACGAGCAAATAGTCAAGCTCGATGTGGTTCGAAACAACCAACGCTCGACCATCACCTACGAGCTTCGCTGAACCAAAAATTGGTCTGTTCGTCGTTTCCTTCTCTTGACCATTCTTACCCTACTCAATGTCGGCTCTTCGTTAAAGCCTTCCGTCATTCAGGAGCCATGCCCTTCTTCTCATGAGCAGCGAATTCGCCTCCGCCATGGTCAGCTGAACCGAAGACTGGTGATGGAAGACCTAATGGCCGGGCCTATACAAGGGATCGATTGGGGGTAAGGAATACGACCTGTCCTTGCCAGGCCATCGCAAGGGAGAGTATCTTTACGGCAAAGATGGAAGCGTATTGGAGAAACGACTATGATGGCGTTCGTCCCTATTCATGAGAGGTCAGGGCAAATTGTCCGAACGACTCGACAACGATCGATCCAGTCCTAGTTTTCGTCGCCCTCTGTTGGGGCGCATTCTCGGAGAAAAATTCAACCTCCTGGACTCAAAACTCGAGGAAGCCTTAGCCTACCAACAGGAGAAAGGCGGCCTGCTGGGGGAGGTTCTGCTGCATTTGCGCTTATTGAGAGAAGAGCAGCTGTTGGAGGCCCTCGCCCATCAATTTGAGATAACCTGGATGCCGCATCTTGACACCACCCATGTGGACCACGAGCTGATCAAGAAAGTGCCTATCGCATTTTGTCGACGATACCGTGTCTTGCCGCTTCGATATGAGGAGGGGGCGATTCTGACCGCGTCGATCGATCCTCTGGAAACCGTCGCGCTTGACGATCTTCGATTGCTGTTGGGCAAACCGATTAAGCCTGTCATGACTACGAGTGTCGTTCTGCTTGCCTGCTTAAACCGAGCCTACGACGAAATCGCCAACCCGGCAGGCGCCGAGAAAGTGATGGAAGACATCGCGGCAAGCGAGAGTCTCGACCAGTTGGCACACGAGCTGGACGAGCCACAAGATTTGCTGGACGCCACCGACGAAGCTCCGATCATTCGATTAGTCAACTCGGTGCTGTTTCAGGCGGTTCGGCAACGGGCAAGCGACATCCACTTCGAATCGTTCGAGCGGGGACTGGTCGTGAGATATCGCATCGATGGCGTGCTCTACCCGGTCCTCACGCCGCCGAAGCACTTACAAGCCAGTATCATCGCGCGCTTGAAGATTATGGCCGGTCTCAATATTGCCGAGAAGCGCTTGCCGCAAGACGGCCGGTTCGCCATTCGAACCTCCGGAAAAGACGTCGACCTTCGAGTCTCCGTGTTACCCACATCACATGGTGAGCGCGTGGTGTTGCGATTGCTGGAGAAGGAAAATCGTCTCCTGAATCTCTCGGAAATGGGCTTCTCGAAAGAACGGCTTGCGGTAATCCATCAGCTGATCCAACTCGCTCACGGGATTATTCTCGTCACCGGTCCAACGGGCAGCGGCAAAACCACGACCCTCTATGCCGCCTTGAGCCACATCAATGCGCCGGACAAGAACATCATCACGGTCGAAGACCCGGTGGAATACCAACTGCTCGGCATCGGACAAATGCAAGTGAACCCGAAGATCAATTTGTCGTTTGCCGCCGGACTGCGGTCCATTCTTCGACAAGATCCCGACGTCATCATGATCGGCGAAATTCGCGACCGTGAAACGGCGGAGATCGCCATCCATGCTTCTCTCACCGGGCATCTGGTGTTTTCCACCCTCCATACCAACGACGCCGCCAGTGCCGCTACACGCCTGATCGATATGGGAATCGAGCCTTTTCTTGTCGCCTCATCGGTCGTGGCCGTCCTTGCCCAACGACTGCTCAGGAAAATCTGTCCAGACTGCAAACGACCCTATCAACCCAGCGTGGACGAGCTGGATCGTCTCGAATTACCGCCTGACTCGAATATCACTCTCTATCGGGGAACCGGATGTGCGGCCTGTTCACAGACCGGTTATCGAGGACGCACCGGCATTTTCGAGCTCATGGTGTTCGACGACGAGATCAGACGGCTCATCGGAAGCAAGGCGGACTCAACCGCCATCAAGCAGGCGGCGATCGCCAAAGGCATGGTGACGTTAAAGCAGGAAGGGGCTGAGCGAGTCATTCAAGGGCACACCACGTTGGAAGAAGTCATGCGGATCACTCAACAGGAAATCGAGGTCTAAGCAGTCGATGCCCCAGGACCAGTTTTGCTTTCGAGCAGTTTGGAATCATCGGTGTTAAATTATTCGAAGTCGAAAACGATGCTTGAGAACTGGGAACCGTCACCTCGTACCAAACTCAACTGTCGCGTGGTTCAAACTCAGTAATCATGCCTGTGTATCAATATCAAGGTTATCGGACCGACGGCGGAGCCGCAACCGGGATCATCGACGCGGAGAACGTCAAAGTCGCCCGCCTCAAACTGAGGAAAGAGGGCGTCTATCCAACCAATGTCGTCGAACAGGGCCAATCACCGAGTCGATCCCAAGAAAAAACCATCCGTCGCGCCGAGCGATCCATCGGCCGGTCGGCTACCCTCTCTTCGACCGACCTGGCCCTCATGACCAGACAGTTTGCGACATTGCTCGTGGCCGGGCTCCCGTTGGTCGAAGCCCTCGGCGTCTTGGTGGACCAAGCCGAGAAGAAACCCATCAAGGCCCTCTTGGCGGATATCCGGGAACAAATCCGGGGGGGAAAAGCATTGAGTGCCGTCTTGGAGACGTACGAGAAGGACTTTTCTCCGATCTATGTTCACATGGTACGAGCCGGCGAAGCCAGTGGAGCGTTGGATCAGATCTTGTTCCGGCTCGCGGAGTTTTTGGAGAAACAACTCGCCCTGAGGAACAAAGTCACCAATGCGATGCTGTATCCCATCATCATGCTGGTGATCGGGTCGGTGATCCTCTTTTTCCTCATTACGTTTGTCGTCCCGAAGATTACGCTCGTGTTCGCTCAACAGAAACAAGTCCTGCCATGGCCGACGGTCGCCTTGATGTCGGTCAGCCAGTTCTTTGCCGACTACTGGATGGTGTTGGTCGGGCTTCTACTCGGAAGCCTCTACATGACGCGGCGCTTCATCCGGACCGGAGCCGGTCGCATCATGGCGGACCGGTTGATCCTCAAACTTCCCTTGATCGGAGACGTTGCGCGGATGGTATCGATTTCCAGACTCACCAGCACCCTGTCCACAATGTTGGCAAGCGGAGTTCAATTGCTCGACGCGATGGACGTCTCGAAGCGCGTCATGAACAATAGGGTCCTTGAAGAAACGGTTGAAGCGGCACGGCAGAACATCCGTGAGGGGGAGACGATCGCCGATCCTTTAAAGCGGAGTGGTGAATTTCCGGCCTTGGTCACCCATATGATCGCCGTCGGTGAAAAGAGCGGTGAAATGGAAGAGATGTTGCGACGGGTGAGCCAAATCTACGATAGTGAAGTGGAGCGGGTCATCGCTCGCTTGACCTCGCTCATGGAGCCGATCATGATCCTGGCCATGGGCGCCATCGTCCTGTTCATCGTCGTCGCGATTCTCTTGCCCATCTTCGAAATGGGTCAGATGATTCGATAAGACATCGATGGACCATACGGGATCTGACACAGATGAATGAGACAAAGGGGGACTGACGATGACTGATTCGGAAGAGCGGAGCGAGGAGCAGACGAGACCTGCCGGCGAACGGATGTTCTTTCACCGCATCGTTACGAGCCTTGTACAACGAACCGCTGGAAATTCTGCCGGCTTTACCTTCATCGAGATCATGGTCGTCGTGGCCATCCTGGCCATTCTCGCGGCTTTGGTCGTCCCGCGCATCATGGGCAGGACGGATGATGCCAAGCGCACGGCGGCCAAAGTCCAGATTCGAAATATCGAGGGAGCGCTGCAGCTTTACAAACTGGATAACGGCGTCTATCCCACGACGGAACAGGGCCTCAAGGCGCTCGTGGAAAAGCCCTCTGTCGGTGTGATCCCGAAAAAATGGAAAATTGGTGGATACCTTCCCAAGCTACCGGAAGATCCGTGGGGTAACCCCTATAAGTATGTCAGCCCGGTCCAAAAAGGAGATTACAAAGTGGAGTATGAGATCACCTCCCTCGGGACAGACGGCGAGGTCGGTGGTGAAGGGGTCAACGCCGATATCACCAATTGGAACCTCGATAAAGAATAGGACATCAATGGTCAATGGCCACGGAACAGCGGGCATTGGGTATTCGGTTCATGCACGATGGCCGCTCTTCCCTCACACCTTGCGTTTGACCCCTTATCCCTCACCCTTGCACCCTCACCTCCTACGCGTTCCGGGAGGCTTCACCATCCTGGAAATGCTGATCGTCCTGTTTCTCCTGTCCGTGATCGTGGTCGTCGTCCTCCCTCGGATCAATCTCGACGAGGACCTGAGCTCCACCGGACGGAAACTCATCGGTGTCCTTCGAACCTTTCAAGGATTGGCGGCCACGAGCCAGCAACCTCTAAAGCTCTACCTGGATTTGGATCAGGGAACCTACTGGATGATGTTGGTGGAGGGTAAGGAGGAGCGGGTTCCGCTCGATCCCGCCTGGAAACTCCCTCGTTCGCTGCCGGAATCGATTCGATTCACGGAAGTGTCCATCGGAGAAGACAAACATTTTTCGGGGCGCGTCGACGTGTCCTTCTTTGCCAACGGGCGGATTGAACCGGTCACGATGTACCTGATGGATACGAAGAACAATCTCTTGGCACTGGCGGTCGATTCATTGACGGGAGGGATTCGGGTCAGCGATGAACGACTCGACCCCCCCCCGTACCGGATCATTCCCGATCGAGTCAAGCCCCTGTTGAAGCCCAACCAGCAAGCAGGAGCGGGAGCGTCGACGAGGGGGCTGTTTCCAACTCAACAATAAGGTTGCGATGGCTCGAACTGTAGACCGAACCGAGTCCGACGAAGGCGGATTCACGCTCCTCGAAGTGCTGCTGGCCATCGCCTTGCTGGCCATCGCACTCCCGATTCTCCTTGGCCTCAGAAATTTCGACCTCGAGCTCCAGGAGAGAGCGTCCGAATTGACGGCCGCCACACTGCTGGCCCAAGAAAAACTGTTGGAAACCGAACTCTCAGGGCAATATGCCATCGGAGAAAGCACCGGAGAGTTTCCGAGCATCCCGCTTGGAGCACGGCCCACCATGCAGGCGGTCCCAAGAGCGGTCGGGTATAAATGGAAACGTACAATCGCACCCACCCCGCTGGAGTTGATTCGGGAGATTCGGATCAAGGTCTCGTGGCTGCGGGGTGAACTGGAGGAAGCGGTAGAGGTCAGCACCTATGTCTTCGCCGGTCGTCTCACCTTCTAAATCCGATGCCGGTTTCACCCTGGTCGAGGTCTTGGTGGCCGTGGCCTTGCTGGGTATGATCGGCACCATGGTCTTTGGGTCGCTCATCATGACCACACGAGCCGTGGACGCCGGACGAGAGCATGCGGCGAAGGAACAGACGATCAGAAGGGTGTTGCGTCTCATGGCCGAGGAAATATCCCTCAGCAAACGCAACACCATGTATCCCTGGGTGGGAGCGAACGGAACACAAGACGGGCAACCGGCCGACATCCTCGCGTTCCTTGCGATGAGTCAAGGATTGAGCACGTCGGTAGCCAAGGAAGGCGAGACCGTTCGCGTCGTTTACACGCGTGAACGCGATCGACTGATTCGGTTCGTCCGTAGGAATCTCTATACCCTGACCGATACCAATGAGTCTCTGGATCAGATGGAGCTGGCCGATCGTGTTCACGCTTTCAATATCCGATATTACGATGACCAGAACCGGATGTGGCTCGACGAATGGCCTGCAGTCCCCAAAATTCCCAAGGCCTTGTTGATTGAAGTGACGTTTCAATACCCCGATGCCGACCCATGGACGGTGCGGGAATGGGTGGCGATCGGCACATCATGACTATCAATGGCCTGATGCAGGGCGAGAGATCCGGGCGTGGATTGAAGTAACGCTTCAATACTCCGATACCGTTCCAAGGAAAAAGCGGGAATGGGTGACGATCGGCACATCATGACCATTAAATGGCCTGATGCAGGGCGAGAGATCCGGGCGTGGATTGAAGGGACGCTTCAATACTCCGATGCCGTTCCAAGGAAAAAGCGGGAATGGGTGACGATCGGCGCATCATGACCATTAAATGGCCTGACGCATGGCGAGAGATCCTGGCGTGGACGGTCGGGGGACTGTCCATCTTGATATTGTGCCTGATAGCAACCTTTCCCTATGGCATGCTCCAGGCGCGGATCGTCGCGGAACTCACGCGAGCCACCGGCATGGAGGTGCGAGTTGCCGATTGGACGGTGGGGCTTCCACCAGGCCTTGAGTGGCGGAATGTCACCTTGTCGCAACCGAACTGGACCCCGATCCAATTGGCTGTGTTTCAGGCCAAAATCGGAGTGATGAAAGTATTGGGCGGCACACTCGGACTCGATGTCGTCGCAAAACTGAATGACACATCTTCGCCGACAGGTCTCGCTAAGGGCACCGTCACCGCCTCCTCCCTTTCCCTGGCAGGCCCCGTCACGATCAAGGGACAGGTCCAACAAGTGGACCTGTCCAAACTCATCCGTCGCTACGTCACGCACGGCATGCTCAACGGAGATTTCTCCCACCGAGTCGACTCCGGCCAGACGATCTCCGCCACGATGAAAGGGGAAGGCACGTGGACAGCCGAGGCGACGGACCTGGTCATCGATCAAATTCCCCTGGGAAACGGACGAGTTCTGTCGCTCACGTTCAGTAAGGTTTCAGCAGGACTCGCATGTCGAGACCTCCGCTGCGACGTGACGCAACTGAAGGGCGATGGAATCGATGGCTCCTTTACAGGCGAAGGACACGTCACCATCCAACAACCGATGCAACAGAGCCAATTGAATCTCACAGTGACGGTCATCCCCGGCCCTGGATTTGCATCGAAAGCCGGAACGCTGGGCATCCCCTCGCCACCTCCTGGAACGCCCATGACCCTCAAGATCGTCGGAACCTTGGCACAGGCGAGGATTGCATTGTAAAGTACGGGCTGATTCTATCTGCGAGTTTCAGGTTGCAGTTTCAGTTTACCTGATGCTATTCACTCGCACGTGACACCTAAACCGAGAAATACGAAGCGAAGACGGATGCGAGATTCATGGCCATTGTGAACGAATGTGTCGGGCTGGACATCGGACAAACGGGCTTGAAAGCCGTGCGCTTCCGCCGCCGTCTGAGCGGGCGCGAAACCATCGATTACTTCCAACATCCCCTACCGTATGCCCGTCCCGAGGATCTTGAGCCGGCTCGACGTGTGCAGTCGTTGCGTGGATTCCTCTGGCGGAACGGACTCTATAGCACAGACCGGTTGGTGACGGCGATTCCTTGCCAGGATCTTTTCGTCAGAACCTTGTCTTTCCCGTTCAAGGATTCGACCAAACTCGCCCAAGTCGTCCCTTTTGAAGTTGAGAACCTCGTCCCGATGCCGCTCGAAGACCTGGCGGTCGGAAGCCTGGTGCTGCCGCCAGGACACACGGCGGAAGGCACCTCCGGTGAAAGCAAGGGGTCGGAGGTGCTGGTCACGGCCGCACCGAGGGACAAGGTCGCGGAGCATCTCCGGTTTCTGGCCCAAGCCGATGTGGAGCCCTCGGCGATCAATGTCGACGCGATGGCTCTCTTCTCCGTGACGCAATACCTTCAAGAAGAAGGGGCGGCTGTCCCGCAAGACTTGGCCATCATCGATGTCGGAGCGTCGAAGACGACGCTTTGCCTCGTGCAAGGAGGACGTCCCCTGGTCCTTCGGACGATTCTGTGGGGCGGCAACCACCTGACGCATGCCTTGGCCGTCCGATACGCCTGCAGCTTCGCCGATGCGGAACGTCGGAAGCGCACGATGATGGTAGATGAGGTAAACGGCTTGTTGGAGCCGATTCTGAAAGAGCTCCGTATCACTCTACAGGCTCATATGGGAAACGAGCGCAGCCGCTTGACCCACTGTTGGGTATGCGGAGGCGGATCCAAACTGCAGGAGGTTGCAGGGTATATGTCCCGGCAATTGGGACTCTATCCGGTGGGACCTCGACAGGGATTCGGACCTGAAACCCCACGGGCATTTTCGATTGCGTTCGGCTTAGCGATTCACCCAAAAATTATTCGGCCGCGATGGCGATTCAAGTCGACTCCCATGGAACTCGCGCTCGATCTCAAGGGCGTCGCCGACGCAGCCTCGCCGGACACCGGCACGACCAAACAGGATCGCCGCCTGGCGATCGCCGCCGGTCTGATCATTGCCGTCCTGGCGATCGTAGATTTTTCGATTCACTTCATGCTGCAGGACCAGCGGGTCGCTCGACTAAAAGCCGCGCTGAACAGCCAATATGAGCAGTTCTTTGGGCCGGGTGCCGCTCCCGGAGAAGAGCTCGATCAGGCCAAGTACCGCATCGGCGTCTTGGACAAGGCGCTCGGCGTCGTCGATACCGCGGATGGCAAAGTGTTGCACACACTCTCCACATTCGTGAAACAACTCCCGCCTGGAACAATGGTGAAGGTGCGCGAGTTGACCGTAGACGGAGCGGCCATCCTCATGGAAGGCGAGACCACCTCCTTTGACGCCGTGGAACGACTCAAGCAAACCTTCGCCTCAAGCCCCCGATTGAAGGATGTTGCGGTAACGGAAACCCGAGTGGGTGCAGGTCCCAATCAAGTCGTTTTTCGAATCACGGTCACGGTGGAGAAGTCATGACGCAGAGCTTCCGGGAACGCTGGCGCCTGATGTCGAAGCGTGAACGCACCCTCGTGCTGGCAGGCGGGATCGTGATTGGACTCAGTCTTCTCTTTGTCCTGATTGTTGATCCTCTGTTGGACACCCTTGATCGCCTGGAGCGCCAGGAGGTTCGGAAGCAGAAGGACTTGGCCGAACTGGCGATGCTCGGCCAAGCGTATCTTGCCAAACGGGACCGCTTGGTCAAATCCGAAAGCCGCATGCCCGGAGCCGACAGCCATTTCTCCCTGCTGACGTTCATGGAGGAAGCGGCCACCACCGCCAATGTGCGCGAGCGCATCACCGGCATGCAACCGCAGACACAATCGCTGGCGCAAGGCTACGAGGAAACTGCCGTTGACCTCCGATTGGAAAGCATCCAATTGCCGGACCTGTTGGCATTCCTTGTGGCCATTGATCAAGCTCCGTACGATCTTCACGTCCGCCATCTGCAGATCCGTCCGAAATTCGATAATCCGGTCAATATCGACGCAACCGTGCGGGTCTTGAGCTATGCCAAGAACTGATGAACGAGGCGTCGCGCTGCTGTTAGCCCTCCTGGTCCTGACGATCCTCACCGCCCTTATTCTGGAGTTTGATGCGGAGGCACGTCGCGAGTACCGAGCCGCCGCCGCCTTTCGGGACGACTATAAGGCAGGCATGTTGACCCGAGCCGCCGTACAGGCAGCCCGAGCCGTGCTGCAGCAGGATCTTTTGCGTGAAAGGATGACCGGCCAGAAATTCGATGGTCCGACCGATATCTGGGCCATGCCGATCAAGAATTATGCGATTGGGGACGGATTCTTAACCGCGCAGATCCAGGATGAGACGGGTAAATTTAACCTGAATGACCTCGTATCAACTTCGGGGGGCGATATTGAACAGAAGAAGAAAATCCTCCGGGCCAAGCGATTGTTCGAACTGCTCAGAGTCAACCCCAACCTGGTCGATGCCCTCATCGATTGGATGGATCAGGACGAAGTGCCTCAGCCGGCCGGTGCCGAGAGCCTCTACTACCAATCGCTGAGGCCGCCCTATCGGTCCGCGAATAGTCCATTACCTGGACTGGGAGATCTCCGGCTCATCAAAGGGTTCACACCAGAGATCATCGAGCGGATCTCCCCCTACGTGACGGTCTTCCCGCAAGAAGGAGGAGCCCCGATGAACATCAACACGGCTGATCCCATCGTCCTTCAGACATTGGACCCGAGCGTCACCCAAACCGTCGCAATGGAAATTGTGCAAGGACGCCCCTACAAGACGAAAGTGGAACTCGACCGAGTCGGAAGCTTTCAAGAGATCGGTCGGACACTGAGGAGCAACTACGATGTGAAATCCGACTTTTTCTCCGCGCGCCTCGCCGTCACCGTGAATGAGACGACCAAGACCGCATTGGCCATCCTGAAGCGAGACGCCAGCAAGGGGGAGAGCACCGTCGAGTACCTGCGGGTGCTCTAGGCAGGATGTTCAAAAAGCCCTTCCAGCAAGGCCGCAACAAGCGAAGAGGCGAAGCGTACTTTGTCTCGTACGTTGAGTCTCTGAGCGACGTGAGAACGAAGCTGGAGGGATTTTTCAACATCATGCAAGCGACACCGTGATCGTCACTTCATTGCCCTGCTCATTGTAGGCCAAGCAGGGGAAAAACGATCGGGCCAAAAAAATCCCCCGTCCGTTCACGTCCTTTGACTCGCAGACCTCCTGGGATCGCATCATGAGACTTCGCCACTTGAAGCCCTTGCCCTGGTCGGTGATCCGGTATATTAAACTGTTGGCATCCCTGTCGTGAAGCACATGAATGATCACCCGACGATCCCTCAGCCGAGTTTGAGCGAGCCGACGAGCGAGTAACTGCTCATAGCGGCCCTCCGCGAGAGCTTCCTGCTTTTCCTGGTAGACGATCTCGAGATTCCCATGTTCAACGGCGTTAAAGAGCAATTCTTGTAGCGCTCCGCGCAGATGCAACCGTCGGATAGCCGGAAGAGTCGAGGCCGTCGTCTTGATGAGCCAGGAGATCACCCCTGGGATATGGGTCGGGTCGGAATCGACAGTCAGTCGATATTCGGATCGGCAGAGTCCTGGAATATCAGCAAGGTCTCCGGGCAGGAGATTCCGAGCACGTTGCAACGCATGCGCCAGCTCTTCTTCCGTCACGGGCTTGTGCAGATAGTCGGCGGCTCCGATCCGAAGCGCCTGTACGATCATTGGTTCGGGCGCATCCTTCGCCATGACGATCACAGGACAGAGCTCATGCCTATTCTTCAGTTCCTTGAGCAAGGTCAGACCCGCTGCCTCAGGAAGAAACAGGTCGGTGATCACGATGTCCGGTGCCGCCATATCAATGGTAGTCAAGGCAGTGGTTGGGTCGGACGCCGCCACGACTGAAAACCCTCTGCCCTGCAACTGTTCGGCAATGCGTGCCTGGGTATCCGGGCAGGGATCGATGACCAAGAGATGATCAGACGTCGTCATGGTCTTCATGCGGCCATTCCTGTGTCGCGCACCTGACGGAGTGCGGTCAGAAGACGTTGGAATTCCCGTTCCAACGTAACATAGAGCTGCCCGCTATCCGCCAAGTTCCCTGTTTTCGCTGACTCTTCCAACTCTTTGCAGGCTTGAAGGGCCGCCGGGGCACAAAACTGCAATAGAGCGCCCTTCAACCGGTGGCTCGATCGCGCCACACCCGTAGCATTCCCGGCATCCAAAGCCGCCTGAGCATCCGCCAAGTCCTTGGGACCATGCTCCATAAACAATTCGACCATCAGCTGAAACGTCTCCTGGTCATCATCGACACGGGCGAGGGCCTCCTCAAGACTAAAGACGGGGGCATGGTGCGGACGATCACTCATGAGAAACCTGCTCGGCGAGTTCAACCCCCATCAGCGCCACATCATCGGGAAAATGTTCGTGCCCCTGCCATCGTATCGCCTCTGCAATGGTGCCGGATACCACTTCCGTCAAGGGGCGATGGCCGAACGTACGCACCGTCTGTTCCAGACGATCTTGTCCCCAGAGCTCGCCGTTTGAGGCCGGCACTTCGTAGAGACCGTCGCTCAGCACGTACAACCGATCACCCGACTCGAGCGAGAGCTCCTCCGTGAGGTAGGTCGTCGACGGATCGAAACCCAGCGGTAAATTGGGCCTGGCCATCCAACAGACCTCTCCGGATCGGCGATGCAGAAACGCCCCATTGTGTCCGGCCGTCGCATAGAACAGAGTGCGAGCGCGGAGGTCGAGTTTGGCAAAGATGATCGTAAAGTAGTTCCCATCTTCCGTCAGTGGAAACTGCTTATTCGCTTCCGTCAAGATTGCGCCAGGATCGCTGGACCCAACATGGTGCAGCAAATTGTCTCTGCGCAGGAAAGTTGAAAACGAGGCGGACCGCAGTGCCGGAGACACCCCGTGGCCTGATGCATCCAGCAGATACAGCCCCAGCATGTCTTCACTCCACGGCACGGCGTTGAAGAGATCGCCGCCCAAACCGAGCGACGGCCGATAGGCATGGACCATCTGCACGCCCGGCAAGAGCGTCCCCGGCGCTGGGAGCAGTGACTCCACATAGCGAGCGGCGGACTGAAGTTCCCGTTCGAGAACTTCCTGTTTCCTCCGGATT
>Ga0073934_10005920_pt1 | contig 18379 bp, 13 predicted proteins | sample LarsenN4metaG_FD_76834 | JGI IMG/M metagenome (GOLD analysis project Ga0073934, IMG submission 76834) | Hot spring sediment bacterial and archeal communities from British Columbia, Canada, to study Microbial Dark Matter (Phase II) - Larsen... ... | reverse complement strand
TGTCGCCGACTATATCGTGAGCAGCGGCTACATCCGCGGTGAACTGGTTCTCTCCGGGTTCTTCACCGAGCAACGTACGCAAGGCGGCGGCGACATCCGCAGGCAGGACATGCCGTTCGTTTCGAACCGCATGAATTTCTCGAGAACCGGTGTCTGGGCGAAAGTCCCTGTTGCCCGGCGAGGCGCACTCTCGCTTGTCGGAGGCTACTCCTACGTCCTGCGGGGCCGTAACGTGGGCCAGTCGTTCACATTCACCGCCGGAATTATGTACCTCTTCAAGTTCCCCTGGAGCTCATAAATGAGAATTTCCTCCATACCTGTAGCGCTGGCATTGGCGCTTGTTGCCTTGGAGCCGCCGGCTGCGGCTGCCGATGATCCGAATGCCGGATCATGGCGACTCATTGTTCTGACTTCTCCCACGCAGGTTGCGGTTCCGCCTCCGGCGCCCGTAAGCGATGCAGCGTATCAGAGCGAGCTGGCTGCGGTAAAACTCGCGCAATCGCAAATGACCGATGCGCAGCGCAAGAGCCTCGAATACTGGAGCAAGGGAGGCATCCTGCGCTGGAATGAAATCCTGCTTGAGTTGGTAGCGAAGGCGAACCTGCCGCCGGCTCCGACCGAAAGCGGCACTTACCCGTTTCCGGACCCCAACAACCCGTTCGCCGAACCCACCTTTCCGTTCGCGAATCCGCCTTACGCCGCGCGCGCCTACGCCTATGTCTCCGTGGCGCAATACGAAGCCTTGAAGGTCGCCTGGCATTACAAGTACCTGTACAACAGGCCGGCGCCCGCGCGCGTCGACCCGGGTGTGCAGAGCATTGGTCCGGCTTCAGACTTGCCCGCCTATCCGTCTGAAGCTGCGGTGATCTCCGGAGTAACCACAGCGATGCTCCAGTTGCTGTTCCCAACTGATGTCGAGTTGGTCACCTTGAAGGCTGGGGAACAGCGCCAGGCCGCGCTGCTTTCCGGACGTGCAACCGCGAGCGATGTCGCCGCCGGTCTCGCGCTCGGTCAGGCTGTCGCCAATATCATCATCACGCGAGCCCGGGGCGACGGAATGGGCGCGGCAGCCGGGAATGCCGCTATTTGGCAGGCCCTCGCCGATCAAACCGCGGCGCGTGGCGAGATTCCGTGGCGTAGCCTGGAAAGCCCGCCTCGCCCGCCGATGCTTCCGCTGTTTGGCCGCGTCACTCCCTGGATGATGACCACGGCCGACATCGTGGCGGAGCGTCCCGGTCCACCGCCTTCCACACGCTCGGAGCAGATGGCCCGCGAACTCAAGGAAGTGAAAGATACCGCCCAAAAGCTGACGCGCAGCCAGCTCGCCATCGCGTTCAAGTGGGCTGACGGACTCGGCACGCCGACGCCACCCGGGCATTGGAATTTCATCGCCGCGCCACATATCGTCGCCGCTGGTTTCAGTGAGGTGCGTGCAGCACGTGCTTTCTCGCTGCTGAACATGGCCCTGCATGACGCTGCCGTGGGCTGCTGGGACGCAAAGTTCACCTACTTCAATCCCAGGCCCTCGCAACTGGACTCGTCCATTCGCACGAGCATCGGTTTGCCCAACTTCCCGTCCTATACCTCCGGACACTCAACCTTCTCCGCCGCCGCCGCCGAAGTGCTGTCTTACCTGTTTCCCGGCTCCGCAGCCAGTTTCGAAGCCGACAAGGAGGAAGCCAGCATTTCGCGCCTGTACGCCGCCATTCACTATCGCTCCGATATCGAAACCGGCAAGGATCATGGCAAACGTATCGGCGGTTATACCGTTCGCTTCGCCAGGCAGGACGGCGCAGACCAGTAATCACCTGTATGGCAGTAAGCTGTCCGCAAGACCTCTGAATATCGCATTCTCGGCGCCTGATCCGCCGCCAAGCGATTCAGGCGGCGCCTGATTGAGTGCCCCACGGGTCACTTACTTGGGTGGGGCAGCCAATCCTGGCTGCGGCCGGCTTTCCTGCCGGCCTTTGCGCTTGACCATTCATCGTAGAGTCCAGCCTTAACCGGACCGCGCGTCTGCGTCTGAACTCGGCAGCCCGTCACTGAACCACCGGGCCCCGAAGCTTCTTCTCGATCTCCGCCACCCTCTGCCGCTGCGCCTCGGTCAAACTGTTCAAACTTGAGGTCAGCGTTTCATGAGTCGCCTGAGGGTAGGTATAGGCGGGATCGGTCCCTTGCTTCTGCTGCACCATCAGCTTGTAGTAAGCGTTAGTCTCGAACGTATCCGACCAGCTATTGCTCGAAGGAAGAGAAATCGGAGTTCCAGTACGCAGCGCAGACTGGGGACCGTAATACATCGTCCGCAACGCGGCCAACTCGCCTTCCGCCGCGAGCAGGCTGAAATTGACATCGGTGGTCAAGTCGTTCAACGTGGGGCCCTGATATGGATCCGAGGTATCCAGTTCAGGCAGTGGCTGACCGTCGTCTCCTTCCAGGCCCGCGTTGCCGTTCACTGCCCGGTGCGCGGGTCCATACGTGCGCAAGTGCCCAAACGCGCTGTGGCCGAGAAGCCCTTCCCAGTTCCCGCCATAATCCAGCGTCATCACGTAGCCCGCCTTGAGAATCGCGCCGGCTCCGCGGATGTACAACTCAGCGCCAAGATTGACGTAAGTGACAACGCCTTTATCGAGCTTCGCCATCTCCCTGGCATAGGAACTCGCATAGCGGCGCAGATGTCCGGCCACTTCGGGAACCAGGGACGCCGGCACGTACAACTCCTGAAAAACCAGGGATTCGACCAGCGGTTCGTAATCCTTGGTCGAACTCACAGCCTTCAGCAACGCCTCGAAGGCTGAGCGGCTAAGGTACGTTCGCTCCTGTGTTGACTGAAGCAACGCCTTCCTCACCACCCGGTCGCCCTCATTCACCTCCTGCGCCACTTCGCCCGGCACAAGCTTCTCGAGCTTGCCCCAGTATGCGCTCGAAAGTGAAGGCGCGACGAAACCGACCTCCGCGGAACCACTGGCCGGAAGAATGACCTTGTGCACGCTGAAAGCGTCGGGTAGTTCGTTGGACAGAACGACACCCTTCAGACTGCCTGGAGCGATCGCCGCCGTCGGGTTAGTTGCATCCGCCTCGCGAGCCTCAAAACGGCTTCCGAAACGTGCGTTCCGCAGGCGCTGCGCTTTACTCAGCGCGGACGAACGGTCATAGCAGATATAGAGCAGTTGAGACTGGAACTCCCGCCAGGGTGCGCCCGCCTCCTGCTGCTGCTTCGCCATCCGCTCCACGTAGCTCAGGATGGATTCGGCCAGAACGCCGTCGCCCGCACCGAACTCAGCGATGGTGAACCGCTCGTCCGCCGCCAGGGTCCCAGCTTGGCGCATCCCCTGCCACATGCGCAGGATCTGTTCGGCCACCATCTCGCCGAAGTAAGGCGCCAGAGCCATCGGGTAAGTCTGAAAGTCGGGTCCAAAATTGACGCGCCCGCTCGAATAGTAGCCAAACGTGGGATGGAACAGCGCCAAGTCCATATAATCGCGGAACGACAGCAGATGGCGCGGCACGACGGCTTCTGCGCCAGGTGCATACTTAACTTCGTTGTGCACCTCCGAGGCGTTCAGCAACACGCGAGCATCAGGCTCGCCGGCGCAGAGCGCGGACACAGGGAGAACAAGCAGCGTTACAGCCGTCGGCAGCGCCGCCGGCGCAACCAAACCCCAGACTCGCATTGATCCATTCTGACAGTTCCGGGAAAAGCAGCGAAGGGTATCATTCGGTGGCCACGTGCCCGCGGAAGCCAGCGGCTATCATAGGCATTTGGCTCCTCCCACCCGTTCCCCTCGCGTCATCGCCCTCGGGCCGGTACCGCCCGAGAAACTTGCTTATGCCCTGGCCCGCTACAGCCGTTCTCCGGATTCGATCGCTCAGTCTCTCGATTGGGTCCGCACGCACGATTCCTCGAAGTTCCTGCAGAGCTTCTACTTCGAATACGGACACGCCTCCATCGCCGACCTCGGCCACCTCGCCTTGTGCTGGGAAGGCATCTCTGAAGTCGCGGCTATCGAAATCGAAGACGAGCAGCTTTGGGACGGCCAGGCGCGCTCTTCGCGCTATCAGAATTTCTCGAAATCCGGCTTTGTGACGCCTCCGGAGTTGGACTCCGCCCAAGCGGCGCTGTACCTCGAGACCGGCAACCGGCTGCTGGATGCATACCGTCTCGTCCACGAACGGGCGCTCGAACTGTTGCGGCGGAAACTACCCCGTCCGGAATCGATGAAGCCGGATGCGTATGAGCGCAATCTGGCCGCGCGCGCCTTCGACATTGCGCGCTACCTGCTGTTTCTGGGCGTCCCCACCGGCGTGGGACAGGTAACCAGCATCCGCACTCTGGAACGGCAGATCCGGCGCTTGCGCGCATCCGGATACGCCGAGGTACGCGAACTCGGCGCAGAAGCCGCCGCGGCGTGCGCTTCCGAACCGGGCGTGCGCTGGCGTGAAGAAGGAGCACCCGAGGAAACCGTGGCCCCGACGCTCGCCAAGTACGTGCAACCCGATTCGTATCCTGGCGAGGCGCGCGCGCGTGTCGCTCAGTGGGCCGCGCAAAACCTGCCGCAACGGAGCGGGGCCGGCTCGCCGTGCGAACTTGTCGACCTGACTCGTCCTTCCGACACATTGGCCGACATCGCCGCCACGCTGCTGTACTCGGTCACAAACTGGCCGTTCCGCGAATTGTACGAACTCACCGCCGGGTGGAGCCGCGCCCGCTGCGCGGAAGTAATCGACGTGGCGCTGGCCAGCCGCACATCGCGCGATGAACTGCTGCGCGAGTTCCGTTCCGGCAGCTACGCCTTCGACATGATCATGGACATCGGCGCCTATCGCGACATGCACCGTCACCGGCGTTGCCACCAGTTCCGCCAAGCTTACACCTGGGACTTGGGGTTCGACACCCCAGAGGCGGTGAGCGAAGCGGGCGCAGCCAGCATCTACACGGATGCGATCGAAGCCGCCCGGTCAGCCGCCGCAACGCTCCCCCATGTGGCAGCGGACTACCTGATGCCATTCGCCGCCCGCGTGCGCACGCTCTTCCGCATGGATTTCGCCGAAGCGGAATACATCTCGCGGCTGCGCAGCGGCATCAAGGGCCACTGGAGCTACCGCCAGGTTGCCTGGGAGATGAAGCGCAAGCTGGAACAAATGGAGCCGGAACTCGGCCGCCTGATCCAGGCCACTCCGCCGTGGGAGGAAGATCCGCTCACCCGGTAGCAGTGTGCGGAACGGCGGGCAAGGTTGCCTGCCCTACAGGAAAAGCACGTGGGGCGGCCAATTCTGGCCGCGGCCGGCTTTCCTGCCGGCCTCGCTTGACCATCCGCGGAGCGGAAACATTTTTCATGCTGTCGTGAGTGACGTTACAAAACATCCGGCGCACCAGTGGTAAAACTGGGGAATGCGCCTTAGGACAGGCTTACTCGCATTCGCCGTAACGGCAACCAGCGCTATGGCTCAATCGCAGATGCTCGTCTCCACAGAGTGGCTTGCCTCCAAACTGAACGATCCGAATGTGGTCATCTTCCACGTCGGCTCGCAAAAGGACTACGATGCCGGGCACATCCCTGGCGCGCGGCTCGTCACCTTGGGTGACATCTCAAAGACCGGCGACAGTGGCCTCCGGCTCGAGTTGCTTCCGCCGCAGGTTCTGGCGAACATCTTCGGCGCGAAGTATGGTGTTTCCAACACAACTCGCAACGTTGTTTACGCCGGCAACGACTCGGTGCAGTCCGCCACTCGGGTCTGGTTCACCCTGGACTACCTCGGACTGGCAGACAACACGTCTCTCCTTAACGGAGGCATCGCGGCATGGCGATCGGAGGACCGTCCGACCACGACAGATGCTCCCAAGATTGCTGCGCGCGATTTGAAAACATCGCCGCGGCCGGAAACTGTGGCGGACGCCGACTGGCTCAATAAGAATCTGAAGGCCGCGACGGTTAAGGTCATCGATGCCCGCACGCCCGAATTCTATACGGGAGCGAACGCGGGCGGCATGCCGCGGGCCGGTCACATCGCCGGAGCCGTGAACACGCCGTTCCATACCTACATCGACGCAGGCAGCCGTAAGTTCCTCGAAGCCGACCAACTCCGGCAGCAACTCGGACTGAAGCCGGGGCAGACCGCAGTCACTTACTGTCACATCGGCATGCAAGCCACCGTGCCGTACTTCGTCGCCCGCTACCTCGGTCTCGACGTCAAGCTCTACGATGGCTCGTTCCAGGATTGGAGCAGCCGTCCGGATCTGCCGGTCGAGACTGCAAAATAGAATCGAACACGCCCGCGGCAAATAACAGTTCTTCGCAACGCCGGATACCATCTGGAGCATCTAGAATCTCGGAGCTAAACATGCGGCTCGTCTTGGCCTATCTGATCTTCTTTTCCGTGACGCAGGCTCAAACTCCCTGGCCGGAGGTGCGGTTTGTGAGTGTAGTCCAGGGTCTCACCCTGCCTGTCGATTTGCAGTTCCCGCCGGATGGTTCCGGACGCATGTTCGCCGTCGAGCAGCGCGGGCGCATCCGCGTCTTCCAAAACGGTTCGCTGCTGCCCACTCCGGCGCTCGATATCAGCGCGCGAATCGTCAGCGGCGGGGAGTTGGGACTTCTCGGGCTCGCTTTCCCGCCGGACTTCGTCAACAAGCGCTACTTCTACGTGAACTACACGGAGCGCGCGCCGAACCTGCAAACGGTGGTGGCGCGCTTCCGTTTCTCGGCGGACGACCCGAACCGCGCCGATCCGAATAGCGAAGAACGGATTCTCACGTTTGATCAGCCGTTCACAAATCACAACGGCGGCGGATTGGCCTTCGGACCGGACGGTTATCTCTACATCGGCACCGGCGACGGCGGCAGCGCCAACGACCCGCAGGGGAACGGGCAACGGCGCAATACGCTGCTCGGCAAGATGCTGCGTATCGACACTGAATCCGGGGAACGCCCATACCGCGTTCCGCCGGACAATCCATTTGTTGGCAACGGCGAATATCGTCCGGAGATTTGGGCCTTGGGATTGCGGAATCCGTGGCGCTACTCCTTCGATCGAGAGACGCGCGACCTGTGGATTGCCGATGTCGGCCAGGGCCGGCGCGAGGAGGTCAACTTTCAACCGGCGTCCAGCCGCGGCGGCGAGAACTATGGTTGGAACACCATGGAGGGCACGCTGTGCCTGTTCGGGACGAATTGCAATCGAACAGGCTTAACGCTGCCGGTTTTTGAGTACACCAACTATCCCGCATCGGTCACGGGCGGTTTTGTGTATCGCGGCTCGCGCTGGCCTGCCTGGCGCGGGACGTACTTCTTTGCCGACTACATCGACGGGCGCTTCTTCGCGCTGCGCCGCAATGGTGATGTGTGGGAAGGGCGGCTGTTGCAGACCCTGGGATACAACGTCTCCACTTTTGCCCAGGACGAGGCGGGCGAGCTTTACCTGGTGCGCTATGACCGCGGCGAAATCTTTCGTCTGGAAGGGACCGCGGTTCAGCCAGCGATCAGCAATGTGGTCAATACGGCCAGCGGCGAAACCGGCGCCGTGCCTGGATCGATTGTCACGATCTTCAGCCGCAACCTGCGCGCGCCTGGAGTGACCGAGGCCACCGGGTTTCCGCTGCCTCTGGAAATGGAAGGCGTCAATGTCCTGTTCGACGACGTACGCGCTCCGGTGCAAGCCGTTGCCAATATCGAAGGGCTCGAAGTGGTGCGCGTTCAAGTGCCATGGGAGATAGCCGGGCGCGAACGCGCCGCTGTGGTTATCACTGCAGGCGGTCAGCGCAGCGAAGTGTTCAATGTGCCGGTGCTATCTGTGCAGCCTGCGGTGTTTCGCCGCGACGGCAATCAGGTCTGGGCTTTCGACGCCGTGACCGGCGCGGAGATCCCTGCTGCCGCGCCCGGCCAGACGATCATGTTGCTTGCCTCAGGATTGGGCGCGGTGGCGAATCAGCCCGCAAGCGGCCAAGCCGGGCAAGCAGACCCGTACTCCGCTCTGTCCGGCAACCTTGAACTGCGCATCGGCGGCGAGCGAGCAAACGTGATTCGCGCCGGCCTGATTCCCGGAACCGCGGGTCACTACGAAGTAGTAGTTACGGTTCCGCAGTTACCCAGCGGCTCAGCCGAGGTCCGGCTCTCGGTGAACGGGGTAGCGGCGCCACCCGCCGCCATCGCACTTCAGTAACAAGTGTGGCAGTTGCCCGCTCAAAGCAGACACGATCAAGGCGGCTGCCCTACCTTCTTCCAGGTGGGGCAGGATGGTATCCTGCAAGACCGCACGCCGGAGCGGTCTTAGGCGGCTGACAGCCGCCTTGCAGCTTGGCAAGCTGCGCTGCATAGCCGCAACCAGAAAGCATCTCACGCCTTCCAGCCAGCCAAAACCACGCGCCCAATCGCTAGGCAGTCGCCGTCCGCCGTCCTCCGAACAGCGACCGCAGGCCCGCCCACAAGGTGCTGCCACGCCGGATAAACAACTCCGCGAGGTTCAATGCGATCGCGAATGCCAACGCAGCCGGCCACAGCGGCAACTTCGATGGAATGCTGCGTCCGTTATTCTGGAACACGTCGCGCGGCTCCGGTTGGAAGCGTCCTCCGGTATACTCGGCCACCTGCTTCATCAGCGGGCGGTTCGCTCCGTAGAGCGTCATCTCGAGCTCAGGACGGTAGAGTCCCACTTCAGGAAAGGCTCGCGATGTTTCGAGCGGCCGCACGCGAAACAATCCTTGCCGCGCTCCCACATTCAACTTGCCGCGATAGACGCCTGCGCCGAGTTTCTCCAGCGGCATCGGCGCCTGGAAACCATCCGGGCCGAAGGCGAAGATTTGCGGCGGCTTGGGTGGTTCGGCGACATGCCGTGCCAAACGGTACTCCGCGATCAGTTGGCCGTTGGCGGCGTCGTAACTGAGGTCCGCTTCTCCGGGCTGCGCGTGCGGCAACAGGTCGCGCACCAGGTTAGCCCAGAAGCGATCGAAACCCGGCCACGACACCCAGGCTTCGGCCCACCGGCTCTTCGCATCCGAAGCAAACACGGCGGCGCGGCCCAATCCGTATTGCCAGCGCGATAAGAGCGGGTCGCGAACGTCAACCGACAGAATCGTCTCGGCCGTCGGTTTGGCCTCGAATCGCACGTAGCCTTTCAGCGGCGGAGCCGAATCCATGGGCACGCCTTCGAGAATCTCGACCTGTTTCTCAACGCGCGCCTGGATCGGCTTCTCCACGGTCGTGGTGCCGGTGTGCTCCATCACGTCTTTGAGCAGGATCTTCTCCAGCCCGCTTGGGTCGGTCAGGAAGTACGCTTTTCCGCGCGCGTTCAGCGCGATCTTCTCGAGATAAGGCTTGTTGACATCCTGGCCAAGGCCCACCGTGGATATCGTGACCTTATTGAGCGACGCTTCTTTCGAAACGGTCATGCTGTCGCCCTCTTCCGAGATGCCGTCCGTCAGCAACACGATATGGCGGTAGACGCCATTGGTGGTAAGAATCCGCTTGAAGCCTTCCGCCAGTGCGGGCGCGATCTGTGTGCCTCCATCCGGCGTGATGCCCGCCACCAGGCGCTTGATCAGCGTCTTATCTTCGGCCCGGCGCGGTGGAACCGCCCATTGGAACGAGTTATCGAAGATCAGCACGCCGACCGTGTCGATGGTTCTCAGATTGTCGATGACGCCGATAGCGGCCACGCGCGCGAGTTCCATCTTGCGACCTTCCATCGAAGACGACTTATCCATGATCAGGACGACAACGGTCCCTTCGGGCGAGCGTGGCGGGGCCAGAGTGGCTGGTAAGGTCCGGTTCAGCGGATCGAGCGGCGCGTCCTTGGGCTTCTCCACGTAAGTGTTACGCTCGCCCCCAACAACCAGCAACCCGCCGCCTTCCTGAACAAAAGCTTCCAGTTCGGACTTCCGCGTTGGCGGAATCGATTCGAGGTCCCAGTTGTTGAACATCACGATCTGGTAGTCCTCGAACTTGGCTTTGGCGAAATCCACGTCGGAGACAACGTCAAACTGGGCCGAAGAAAGCGTCCCGAAGATATGCTTTTCCATGCCGCCGGCGTCTTGCGAAAGGTACAACAGGCGCGGCCGGCGCAAGTTCACGGCTTGTTCGAAATTGATTTCGCCGAGATCCGCGGTCTTTACCGATCCGGATATGTCGATCGCACCGGCGGCAGCAATCGAAGCTGTAACGCGGATCTGATTCTCGCCCTGAGCGAGGCTCACATTCGACTGGCCCAGCATCTTGCCCTCGGCGGCGATGGTTACCGTGCCCTTCGAGGCGGCAGGGCTTTCCAAGGTGATGTCGACCGGGAAACGCTCGCCCGTGAATGCTACCGCGGGCAACTGAACCGACGTCAGACGCAGCTTGGGCTCCGGGCGGCCATTCACTGAATAGGTATCAATGGGAACTCCGAGCGAGCGGGCCTGGTGTGCGGCGCGCGCGATGCTGCCCCGCGTTTCGCGTCCGTCGGAGATCAGTACAAGACGCGGCACCATGCCCTCCGGCAGAGCGCCAAGCGAATCCCGGATAGCGCCTTCGAGGTCCGTCACACGGCCGTTCTCGCCTGCCGTACGGCGCAGCCTCCAGCCTCCCGCGAACTCGGCAGCATCGGGTTCGCGCAGGCCGCGCGCGAAGGGAAGTACGCGCACCCAGTTGCGGCCACGGGAACGCTCGATTGCCGAAGCGAGTTCGGAACTGCGCGCCAGATCGGCGTCGGTCAGGCTGGCGGAAGTGTCTACCAGCACCGCAACAGCGAGTTTCGTCTCGTCCACCTGAACTTCAGGCTCGGCCAGCGCGACAATGATCGCGATCAACGCCAGCGCCTTCAGAATCAACGGCAGGCGAGGCTGAGTGACGCGCCAGCGCAGCGCCACCCACAGCGCGGGCAGCAGAGCCACGAACAGCATCCATGTGCGCAGGAACGTCATGATGCCCTCCGCAGTTCAAAGGGACGGCGCGGCAGAGTGGGTACGCTGCGGGCGTTGCGCTGTCTCCCGTAAAGCAACCACTCGATCAACAGCAGCAGCCCTCCTGCGGTCGCCAGCCACGCCCAGAGCTCTTTTGCCAGCGGCGGGGCTCCACTCATCGAACGAAGCCCGCGCAGCGCCTGAGCCGGGGGTTGCCAGACGCTATCGGCCACCTGCGGCAGTGTCAGCGAATAAACCTGTTCCCGCTCGGGGGTCAGCACGCGGACGGTCGATGCGCGGGGTGTGAAGAAACGAACTTCGCTTTCGTGCAGCGTGAACGGGATTGGCGTATCGGAATCTGAAAGGACCCTTACCGTGTCGGGATTCGTCTTCGCCGCGATAGGAACGCGAATGGAGCCGACGCTGGTGGCCTGGACATTCCGTGTACGTAAGGCATCCGGCGCCATCCAGTGCAGGCAGTTGGCGAACAACAGCGGCGTTGCCAGTTCAAAGCGCATGTTAGAGCGCATCGGATGGAAGCCGATGACAACCAACTTGGGCTGGTTCCCGCCGGCCGCGGCTCGTGCGACGACAACGGGCCCATCTGCGGTTTCCGCAACGCTGATATCGCCGGCAGCGGGACGAAACACCAAAGCGCTGCCGAGTTTGAGATCCTTCGTGCGCAACCCTGCGCCTAGCGGGTTGTCATTGCGCCAGCGTGAAAGCGCCACCTGCTCCGCAACCTTGGATACAGGCACCGGCGAGCCATTCTGCGGAGGCTCAATCCAGATGCTGTTGACCTTAGGAGCTTGCGGCGGGCGGAACCGGTCCAGGATGACGACATCCGCGTCTGCGTCGGCGCGATACGCCGCAGTTGCAGCGAAGCGTGTCTCAATTCGCGCATCTGCCTCAAGCACCGGACGGAGCGCTTCGGCATCGTCGGAATAGGCGATCACACGCAAAGGCTTCTGCTCCGGGATTTCGAGTTGCGCGCGGTCATCCTGGCTTAGAGCATCTTTAGTGAAGAGCCGCACTTCCACCCAGCCGGCTGCCTGCGTGCGCAGCGGCAGAGTCACCGAAACCTCCTGGCCCGCGTTCAACTCAAGCGAGCGGTTCGCCATCACTGCTCCGCCAAAAGCGGCAGCCACAGGAATACGGCGAAACTGCGAGCCGTAATTACGGGCCGATACGTTCACTTCCCAGAGATTGGCTTCGGTGGGCGCGCGGCTGAGCGACACGCGCGTCAATCCCACATTCTCGACCGGCTTCTCCGTCAGCAGCAGTCGTAGCGGCGGACCTTTGGGAGCCGCAGGCGCACCCGGCGCCTCACCTGCGGAAACAACCCGGCCCGCTCCGGCGTATACGATTTCCCCAGCGCGCCTGGCCTGAACGCGAAGCGCGTGGCGCGCAAACTCGAGCGCCTGCTCCAGAAGCAGCGCGGACTGGCCCGGCGTCGATTCACGGATAGCCGGTTCCAGCACATCGCGCTTGGACTCGAACCGAGTGACAGGAGTGGCCAGGCTATCGGCGCGGACCACCATCACGCGATCCTGAACCGGCAGCGCGCGCAGCCACCGCAAAGCCTCGCGCCGCGCGTCTATCGAAAGCGTGTTCTGACCTTGACCCGTACGGGCGGCCATCCAGGACGATGTGTCGATCAGCAGGACATGGTCGCGGGCGCCGCCGTCGCGGTCGCCCCAACGCGGCTGCGAGACGGCAAGCACCAGCAGCAGGATCGCCAGAAGCTGCAGCAGCAGCGACCAGGGTTGATCGATGCGGCGGCGGTGCACCTGCCGTGCGGCATCCTGCGAAGACACCCAGAAGCGCAGCGTGGCGACGCGTTGCTGTTTGCGCGCCCGGCTCAACAGATAGAGCGTCACCGTGAAAGCCGAGAGGGCCCCGAAAATCATCCCGATCTCGGCTAAGGAGAGGTTGACGAAGAACATCAGGCGGGTCTCCCGGCGCCGGCGCGTTCGGCTTGAGCCGCCGGGCTCATCAGCGCTTTGAAGATAGCGTCTTCCAAAGCGAAGGAAGTCGACAGCCCGGCGTAGCGTCCGCCGTTACGGCGCGCGAGCTGCTCCAAGCTGGCCGCGTAGTCGTCGAACGCTTTCGTGTAGGCGGCGCAGGCTTCGTCGTTCAGTGAAATCTCGAGGCGCTGGCCGGTCTCGGCGTCGGTCAGCGCGACATCGCCGCTGAGTTGCGGAAATCGCTCCGACTCGGTCCAGACATGCAGCAGCATAATCTCGTGGCCGAAATCTGCCAGATACTGGATCGGACGGATCGGGTCCCCGTCGTCAAGGAAGTCCGAGACGATGATCAGCAGGCCCGGTTTCGGGTACTCGGAGATGAACTGGCGGGCCAGTTCGAAGAAACTCGTCCGGCCGCCCGCCTTCAGCGCGGACAGATAGTCCGCCGCGGGCCCGAAGCGATGGCGGCCGCCGCTGGCGGTGATCGGATCGGACAGATGCTCGTGAAACGGCTGAATCGACAAAGAATCGTGCCGCACCAGGCCGACGTAAACCAGTGCCGCCGTTAATTTGCGGGCGTAGTCGAACTTGGACATCTCCGACCCGGTGTGGCCGGCAACCATGGACTCGCTGGCGTCGAGCAGAAGGCGAATCGGCGTACGCGGCTCCACCTGGAACATTTTCAGGAAGAGCTTCTCTAAACGCATGTAAGCACGCCAGTTGACCGAACGCAGGTCGTCGCCCTGGTGGAAGTGGCGGTGGTCGAGAAACTCCTGGCCGGGCCCGGCGTAGCGCGACGCGTTGTGTCCGCCCACGAGTCCGCGAAACGACTTCTGCCAGCGAATCGTGAGGCGTTCCAGCTTTTCAAGGAGCTGGCGTTCAATTATGGGGGCGGCCATCTACTACCTATCGTAAAGTGCGTGACGGGTGGTGAAAGGTTACTTTCGCTTACCGTGCCAGCGTGGCTCCAACCGAACTGATGATGTCCTTCAAAATCGAATCGGGCGTCTGCCCGTCGGCATGCGCGTCGAAATTCAGAATGATCCGGTGGCGAAGTACCGATAATGCTACAGACTGGACGTCCTCGACGCTCAAATGGAAGCGCCCGTTCATGAGGGCGAAGACGCGGCCGCATTCCACCAGCGCCTGCGCGCCGCGCGGGGAAGAGCCATAGCGGATATACTTATTTGCCTGCGCGTGAGCCATCGCGGTCCCCGGTTGGGTCGCCATCACCAGGTTGACGGCGAATTCCTGGACGTGCGGAGCCACCAGCACTTCCCGGCAGATATCGCGCAACTCGAGGATGCTGTCGCGATCCATCACCTGGTCGAGTTTGGGCTCCGCCTTCTGAATGGTGCGTTCCACGATGCGATTGAGTTCTTCGCGGCTGGGGTACTCCACCAGAATCTTCATCAGGAAGCGGTCCAGTTGCGCTTCGGGCAGCGGATAGGTGCCTTCCATTTCGATCGGGTTCTGGGTAGCCATCACCAGGAAGGGCAGTTCCAGTTCGTGAGTCGTCGTGCCGCTGGTAACCGTCCGCTCCTGCATGGCTTCAAGCAGCGCGGACTGGGTTTTGGGCGTTGCACGGTTGATCTCGTCCGCGAGCACGAGGTGGGCAAAGATGGGTCCGGCCTGAAACCGGAGCAACTTGTGGCCTTGTTCGTCGGTTTCCATGATCATCGAGCCGACGATGTCGGCAGGCATCAGGTCCGGCGTGAACTGGATGCGCGAATACTTAAGGTGAAGAACTCGTGAAAGGGTTCGCAGCAGGGTGGTTTTACCCAATCCCGGCACGCCTTCAAGAAGCACGTGACCGCCCGCCAGCAAACACGTAAGAACGCCATCGACCACATTCTGCTGGCCGACGATAATCTTGCCGATCTCCTGGCGCACCTGGTCGAGATGGCGAACCGCTTTAGAAAGGGACTCTTCACTCCGCACGTTTCTCATTGTAGGACAGAGCCTTGCCAGATCCACGAAGTTGCGCGCCAAAGTGGGGCGGAAGGTAAGGGGAACAGGGTGAGAAGGGTTGTGAGCAGCCTGCCAGAACGCGCACGCACTTCCCGGATCATCAGCGCTTTGACGCTGTTGTGGCGGCGAGCGTTTTCAGGCGATTGAATACTTCCGCTAGCACGAACCTGTGAACGCCCTTGTCGGTCACATCTTTGCCATTCAGGATTGCGGTGACGTCGTTCACCGCCTCGTGCACCTTTGGATAGCGCGCGGCTATTTGTTGCTCGAAGCGTTCCTTTTCCGGCCAGGCTGTGGCGGGCACTCCGAGCCGCACATCGACCCACAGCGCGGTGAGTTGTACCGCGGTACAGGGTGCGAGGTTCTCCGGCGGAGTTGCTTTCCAACGCTCCATCAGTTGGCCGAGCGGCGCGATACGTAATGGGATGTGGTCGATTTTGCGGCGCTCGAGTTCGGCGCGGATGAGGATGTGCTGGACGATATCGCCGGAGTGAATGCTTAAACAGGCCTGCGGGCCGGCCTGGTAAATCGGTACGGGATAGGAGAGAGCTTTCAGCCAGGCGTGGCCGAGTTCATGCGCCACCAGGGCGTTGTACTCTCCGTTCCATTCTTCCTGGCGGCCGCCGTTGATGAAGATCAAGTGATGGAGGACGAGTCCATTGCGAACACTGACGGTCATCGCGTGCGTGTTCATGAACTCGCGCACGAAGTTCTCGTCGCGCAGATAGTTCGCGAAGAGCGGGCGGAGCTCGGTTTCCGCGGGCAGGGTGAGGACATTTGTTTCGCGCTGGTGCGAGACCCAGCCGATGGCGATCCTGGCGCCGGAAGCCTGTTCGATCTCGGCTTTCCACGCGGCGAGGTTTTCGGCCAGCTGCGGAGCGGCGAACGCGACGGCGGACGCAAGCAGTGCGCCGGCAAACCGAAAGGACCTCATCTTCCTAGAGTAAAGGCTGTGCGATGATCGGGGTTATGGCGGTGGATGAGCGGGCATTCTACAGCGAATCGCAAGTAACGAAGCCGGCGCGCCTGGTGTGCAGTTTCTGCAAAACGGAGAGCGATTACGAGTTGCGCTGGATTGTGCGCAAGAAGAAGGACCGGTTGCCGCAGGGAGCCGATGAACGCGACCGGGCGAAGTTTGCCAAGGCCCAAAGTTACATGGTTCTGATGGACGATAAAGCGCAGTGCAAGCAGCCGCGTTGCCGCAGAACGTTCGACGTGTCGGGCATCCGCACAACGGCTCCGCTGTGAACAGCGGGTTCCTGCTTTCGAGGCGCGCTCTGTTGGGCGGTGCGGTTTCCGGATTGGGCGCCGGGCTGGCGGCGTGTGGCGGAAACCGGAGGCGCACGTCGCGCGGCTATGCGTTCGTCGCGACGAGAGCGTCCAAGGCAATTGCAGTCGTGGATCTGACAGCGTTCGCGGTGCGCACGCGCATCAGCCTTCCCGCGGCGCCGGCTACCTTGATCGCACATCCGACACAGCACTTGCTGTACGCGGCACTGCCGGAAACACAGACGCTGGAAGAGATCGACTCGAAGCGCTGGAAGCTCACCCGGAAGGTGAAACTCCCCGGCAAGCTGACAGCGATGCGCTTCTCTCCGGGTGCGGAGCGAATCTGGGCATTGATAAGCGATCCGCCGTTGCTCGTTCCGATTGACACTGTTGACCTGCAGGCGCGCCAACCGATCCCGTTGCCGGCGCAGCCTGCTTCGTTCGATCTTTCCCCTCGCGATCCCGCTGCTTGTGTCGGGCTGTTAGATGGGTCGATTGTCTTTGCCGATCTCAAGACCGGGCGCGTGTCCAAGCCTCGCCACATCAGCACGGAGTTAGGCGTTGTCCGGTTCCGGTCGGACGGCAAGCAGGTGATCGCAGCGGATAAGGCCGAGCGATTGTTGTCGATCCTCGACGCATCCAGCGGTGAGCTGATGACGCAGTTGCCGCTGCCGCTGCGGCCGGATAATGTGTGCTTCAAACCCGACGGAGGCCAGCTTTTCCTGACGGGCGAAGGCCGCGACGCGGTGGTGATTGCGTACCCGTATCGAACTGAAGTCGCGCAGACCAACCTGAGCGGGCGCGCGCCGGGAGCGATGGCTGCGTCGATGGATCCCGACTATCTGTTTGTCGCGAACCCCGGTGCGGGGTCGGTGACGATCTTCGACCTGGCGACTCAGCGGGTGGTGGCCGTCACCGCGGTAGGTGTTGAGCCGTTTCAAATCGTGGTGACGCCGGATCAGCAGTTCGCGCTGGTGCTGAACCGCGGTAATGGCGATCTGGCTGTGATCCGGATTGATGCCATCAAGCCGGGCCGGGCGAAGAGCGCGCCTTTATTCACGATGATCCCGGTAGGCGCGGAGCCGGTGGATATGGTGGTGCGATCGAGTTAGGGCGGCGGCGAAACCGTAGCCAAAAACGGGGACAGTCCGCTCCGTCCACTTCGCGCGCGGGTCGCGCAATCAGTACCATCCATGCGGGACAGAGTAGACTGTGCCCGTTTCTTGAGCTACGGTGTCGCCTGCCAATGAACTAGGGCAGCGGGCCGATCTTTTCCGGGGGCCAATAGACGAAGACGGCTTTGCCGAAGATGTTGCGGCGATGAACGGGTCCCCAACTGCGGCTGTCGTTGGATGAGCTGCGGTGATCGCCGAGCACGTAGTACTTGTCAGGCGGCACGACGGTTTCGGGAGAGGAGAAACGGTCGCGGAACTCATCGGGGACGTAGGGTTCGATCAAAGGGCGGCCGTTCAGGTAAACCTGTCCGAAGTCGATGCGCACCCGGTCTCCTGGCAAGCCGATGACGCGCTTAATATAGGACTTACTTGGATCCTGAGGGAACCAGAACACCACCATGTCGCCCCGCTGCACATCCGACCAGCCGAAGCGGTAGACGAACTTGTTGATGAAAATGCGCTCCTGATCGACGAGTGAAGGCATCATGCTGGTGCCTTCGACCTTAACGGGCTGGTAGAGAAACAGGATGACGAAGACCGCGATGACGACCGACAGCATCAAGTCGCGCATCCAGGCGAGAGTCTGGCGGACGCCGGTGCGCTGCTCTCTCGGCGGATCCTGAGTGTGTGGCGGTACGACTGCCGGCTGGTCAGGGGAATTGTTCGGAACGTCAGCCATCGTTCTGGATTATCTCAGCATGAAGGAAGCCGGAAGGGCAAGCAGGAACGTGCCTTCCTCCCAGTTGTGAGACGTTCCACCAAAATGGAACGTTGCTTCGGAACGTTGCTTCCCGGCGCTGGATGTATTGACGCGCGCGGTGCGTTCAGGTTGGGCGCGTGCGGCTCGTAGCATGGGGAAGATCGTGGGCGATTGGTGGATTCCAGAAGGCCGGTAGCCGGTCGTGGTCGCAGCGCTTCGGCGGCGAACCGTCGGCGAACCGGTCCGTCGGCGAACCGGGGGCGGCGAACCGGTCAGCGGCGAACCGGGGGCGGCGAACCGGTCAGCGGCGAACCGGGCGAACCGGTCAGACTGGCTTGAGCCCTTGGCGAAATCCGCCAAGGTGGCAGACGGCTCTGGCAGTTTCGCTTGTTTTGTGTTCTCGTTGGGCCAATTCGCGGTATCAGCT